>Ga0316600_10000008_pt1 | contig 295358 bp, 252 predicted proteins | sample OWC_soil_day5_CT_FD_207652 | JGI IMG/M metagenome (GOLD analysis project Ga0316600, IMG submission 207652) | Wetland soil microbial communities from Old Woman Creek delta, Ohio, United States - OWC_soil_day5_CT | ecosystem: Environmental > Terrestrial > Soil > Wetlands | place: USA: Ohio... | reverse complement strand
GCGGCGACGGCAACGACACGCTGATCGGCAATGACGCCGACAACCTCCTGTACGGCATGCGCGGCAACGACACCCTGATTGGCGGTGCGGGCAGCGACACGGCCGGTTATACCGGCGCACTGGCCGACTACCGGATCGTGCTGGGCACGGATGGCGAAGTCAGGATTGTTGCCAGCGCCAGTGGCGACATTGATACGATCAGGGAAATCGAGCTGGGCGACTTTGCAGGCACGACCGTTGATCTGGGTTTTACGCAAGCATCAGCTGACACATTGCAAACCATAGGACTGATGTACCAAATCGTGCTGGGTCGAGCCGGTGATGTGGGAGGAGTCAACTACTGGGCTGGGCAGGAAATGGATGCCGTTAGCTTGGCCAAGTGTTTTACTGGGGTACCTGAGTTTGATGTACTTTACGGCACAATGGACGATACCGCCTTCCTGACCAATCTCTACCAGAACGCCCTCCTGAGAGAGCCGGATGCAGGCGGTCTGGCTTATTGGGACAGCTACCTTGATTCCCACAGCCGCGCTGAACTGATCGCCTGCTGGGTCAATGCACCTGAATTGCTGGCCACACAGTTCGGCACCGAGGGGCTCTGGTTGGTGTGAATTAAACCGCAGGCACTAGAATGGACACGGCGAGGACAATGCCAAAAACAAAGGGGTTAGCCCTAAAGCTAACCCCTTGATATTACTGGTGCCGTTGAGAAGAATCGAACTTCCGACCTACTGATTACGAATCAGTTGCTCTACCAACTGAGCTACAACGGCGAAGAATTCGCGATTCTAGCAAAGATCGCCATTCTTGCCAACCATCAGAACTCCTCCCAGTCATCGCTTCCGCCGGCGCTAGCAATTCGCTTCGGCTCGACCGCCTTCGGCGCCACCGGCGCTCTTGCCGTTACGGCTTTTTTCGGCGTCCGCACCGTAGGCGCTTTGGCAATCGGCTGGCGCGCCGGTTTCGCCGGCTGCTTGCGCACCATCTTGCCGCCGGACATGATCTTGAACGAATCGACCAGTCCGGTCAGCTTGTCTGCCTGTTCGCGCATTGATTGCGCAGCAGCGGCGGCCTGTTCGACCAGCGCGGCATTCTGCTGCGTGATCTGATCCATCTGCACGATGGCGGTATTGACTTCCTCAATGCCGGCGCTCTGTTCGCGGCTGGAGGCGGAAATGTCGCCCATGATGGTCGATGCACGCTTGACCGAATCGACGATCTCGGTCATCTGCCTGCCGGCCTCATCCACCGTTTCGGCACCAGCATCAATGCGGCCAACCGTATCGTTGATCAGCGTCTGGATTTCGCGAGCGGCAGCGGCACTGCGCTGCGCCAGACTGCGCACTTCGGTTGCCACCACAGCAAAGCCGCGTCCCTGCTCCCCCGCGCGCGCCGCTTCAACCGCAGCGTTCAACGCCAGAATGTTGGTCTGGAATGCAATGCCGTCGATCAGGCTGATGATATCGACGATCTTGCGCGAGCTTTCCTTGATCGATCCCATCGTATCGACCACCTGACCGACCGAAGCGCCACCACGAACCGCGATTTCCGAGGTCGAGTGCACCAGTTGCGTCGCTTCCTGTGCATTGTCGGAATTCTGGCGCACGGTCGAGGTCAGCTGTTCCATCGCCGACGCCGTTTGTTCCAGGCTCGATGCCTGCGATTCGGTGCGCGCCGACAAATCAAGATTCCCGGCCGCAATCTCATTCGCACCGGAATTCACATGTTCTGTCGCCTCGGAGATCTGCCCAATCAATAATTTGATGTTGATTTGCAGCACCCGCAGAGCTTGCTGCATCTGCGCCATTTCGTCACGGCCAGCCGACACAATGGTTCCCGTCATATCGCCAGAACTCATCTGCTGAATGGCCTTGGCCGCTGAAAGAAGCGGCTTCACAAAATTAGCGCGCAAGATGAAAGCCACAATAACGGCAAACAAGGCACCGCAGGAAGCCAGACCCATTGACCACCACGCGAAATGCTGACCACCTTGCCCTGTTGACAGCCAGGAGGTCATAGCGCTTGCAACAAATAACAGAAAAATTGCACCAAACCAGAATGACAAACGACTGCTAATCGGCAAATTTCGCAACGCCTTCATCGGGTTAAGCGAACGACACGGCACAGCATTGCCTTCCCGAATCACCAGACTTTTGTCACCCTCCCTGATTGCCTTATACGCAGCTTCTGCCGCCTGCACCTGATCGCGTGACGGCTTGCCGCGCACCGAGGTATAGCCGACGACCTCGTGGTTCTGGATCAGCGGGGCCGCATTCGCCTCGACCCAGTAATGGTCGCCATTCTTGCAGCGATTCTTGACCATGCCGGTCCACGCCTTGCCGGCCTGCAGGGTTTTCCACATGTCGGCGAACGCTTCCGGCGGCATGTCCGGATGGCGCACGATGTTATGCGCCTTACCCAGCAATTCTTCTTCGGAGAAGCCACTGATGCGGACGAAATCGCCGTTGACGTAAGTGATTCTGCCCTTCAGGTCGGTCTTGGAAACTATCGTTTCCCAATCTTGTAAAACGTATTCTTTGTTCGTGACAGGCTGGTTGTTGCGCATGATTTCTCCGGAGGGGTGACTCAATAACCACAGGCTTCAAACGGATTCTATCCCTGTTCGCCCAAGCTTGCAGAGATGCAATTCCAGTGCCTGCTCTCATGCAAACCAGTCGGCTATCCGCGGCTACGGCAATAACGCTATACTTTCAGCGCGTGGCTTGCCGCCATCCTTGAACCAAACCATAAGGGAAAAACATGAACAGATCGTTAAAACGCTGCATGCTGAAGGGGGCAAGCGCACTGATGGTGCTGACCGTTGCCACCGCATGTGCCGAAACACCGCAGGAAGGTGAAGTCAAAAAACTGATCGAACAGAATATCGGCGAAGGCGCGAAGATCGACGAGGTCAAGCAAACGCCGTATGCCGGATTGTATGAAGTGCGCACTGGCGGCAGCGTGATCTATACCGACGCGAAGGCGCAATACATTTTCGCCGGCCAGATTTTCGATGCGAAAACCAAGCACAACTACACCAAGGAACGGATCGACGAACTGAACAAGATCCAGTTCTCCGACCTGCCGCTGAATCTGGCGATGAAAACGGTCAAGGGCAACGGTTCGCGCACGATCGCGGTATTCTCCGACCCGAACTGCGGCTACTGCAAGCGTTTCGAACAGACACTGAAGGAAGTGGACAACATCACCGTCTATACCTTCATCTTCCCGATCCTGTCGCAGGATTCGGCCAGCAAGGCGAAGAATATCTGGTGCGCCGCCGACAAGAACAAGGCATGGCAAGCCTGGATGGTTGATGGCAAACCGGCCGCGAATGCCAAGGCAGACTGCGCCAGCCCGGAAGCACAGGTGTTCGAACTGGGACGCAAACTGCAGGTCAGTGGCACGCCGACCATTTTCTTCACCGATGGCAGCCGCGTGCCAGGCGCGATCGACGCCAAGATGCTGGAACAGAAACTGTCCACCATCAAATAATCGACATCGGAGAACTGGCAGGGGTATGCAGCAGAAATGCAGCGCCCCGCCAACAGTTTTGCGGCGCCCAAGAAATACCCCCAGCCAGTATATTTTGTGCCGAAAATGCGACTGACAGCGCCAAATCGCGCTGTCAGCGGCCACAAAGGCGCGGCAAGCCTTTGATTCGACGTTATAATTTCAGACCTGACAATGCCTGGCGAATGCCCGGCTCGGCCAATGCCTGACCACCCGACCCGCACGCCAGACGGGCCGGGTTTTTTGCCTTCACGAACGAACAACATGAAACAACCCGCGATTTCCCCCGTCGAGGCGCAATTGCGCGCCATCCTCAGCCGCCGCATCATGATTCTCGACGGCGCGATGGGCACGATGATCCAGCGCTACAAGCTGACCGAAGCCGATTACCGCGGCGCGCGCTTTGCCGATTTTGCGCCGCCCGAAGCCGGCGCGCGCGAACTGTTCGTCAAGGGCAACAACGAACTGCTGACGCTGACCCAGCCGCAGATCATCGGCGAGATTCACGAGCAATATCTGGCCGCCGGGGCCGACATCATCGAAACCAACACCTTCGGCGCCACCAGCGTCGCGCAGGATGATTACCACATGGCGCATCTGGTGGTTGAGATGAACGTCGAAGCGGCGAAGATCGCGCGCGCCGCGTGCGACAAGTATTCAACCCCGGATCGTCCGCGCTTCGTCGCCGGCGCGGTCGGCCCGACGCCCAAGACCGCGTCGATTTCGCCCGACGTGAACGACCCGGGCGCGAGGAACATCAGCTTCGACCAACTGGTGGCGGCCTATCTGGAGCAGGTGCGCGCGCTGGTCGAAGGCGGCATCGACCTGCTGCTGGTGGAAACGATTTTCGACACGCTGAACGCGAAAGCGGCTCTGTTCGCGATCGACACCTTCTTCGAGCAAAGCGGAAAAAAACTGCCGATCATGATTTCCGGCACGGTGACTGATGCGTCCGGCCGCATCCTGTCCGGCCAGACGGTGACCGCGTTCTGGCATTCGGTGCGCCACGCACGTCCGCTAACCATCGGCCTGAACTGCGCGCTTGGCGCCTCGCTGATGCGTCCGTATGCGGAAGAAATCTCGAAGATCGCCGACACCTTCGTCTGCATTTACCCAAACGCCGGCCTGCCGAACCCGATGAGCGACACCGGCTTCGACGAAGGCCCGGCCGACACATCCGCACTGGTGAAGGAATTCGCGCAAGCCGGGCTGGTGAACATCGCCGGCGGCTGCTGCGGCACCACGCCGGATCACATCCGCGCGATTGCGGCCGCGATTGAAGACATTACGCCGCGCGCCGTGCCGGAAATTGCGCCGGCGATGCGGCTCTCGGGGCTGGAACCGTTCATCATTGACGACTCTTCGCTGTTCGTGAATGTGGGCGAGCGCACGAATGTGACCGGCTCAAAGGCGTTTGCGCGGCTGATCATCGGCGAAAAGTATGACGAGGCGCTGGCGGTCGCGCGGCAACAGGTCGAGAACGGCGCGCAGATCATCGACATCAACATGGATGAAGCGATGCTCGATTCGGTCGCCGCGATGACGCGCTTTTTGAACCTGATCGCATCCGAACCGGACATCGCGCGCGTACCGATCATGCTCGATTCGAGCAAATGGGAAGTGATCGAAGCCGGGCTGAAATGCCTGCAGGGCAAGGGCATCGTGAACTCGATTTCGATGAAGGAAGGCGAGGAAATCTTCCTGCAGCACGCGAAGCTGTGCCGCCGCTATGGCGCGGCCGTGATCGTGATGGCGTTCGATGAAAAAGGTCAGGCCGACACGTTCGCGCGCAAGGTCGAAATTTGCCAACGTGCCTATAACCTGCTGGTGAATGAAGTCGGCTTCCCGCCGGAAGACATCATTTTCGATCCGAACATTTTCGCGATTGCGACCGGCATCGACGAGCACAACAATTACGCGGTCGATTTCATCGAAGCGACGCGCTGGATCAAGCAGCACCTGCCGCTGGCGAAGATCAGCGGCGGCGTGTCCAACGTCAGCTTTTCCTTCCGTGGCAACGACCCTGCGCGCGAAGCGATCCATACCGTGTTCCTGTACCACGCGATTCAGGCCGGAATGACGATGGGCATCGTCAACGCCGGCATGGTCGGCGTGTATGACGAAATTCCGGCCCAGCTGCGCGAGCGGGTCGAGGATGTGGTGCTGAACCGCAGGGAGGATGCGACCGAACGGATGATCGAATGCGCGGCGCAATTCAAGGCCGGCGGCAAGCAGGAAGAAGCGACGCTGGAATGGCGCAATGAGCCAGTCGGCAAACGCCTGTCGCACGCGCTGGTGCATGGCATCACGCAATGGATCGACGAAGACACCGAAGCGGCACGACAGGAAATCATGGCCGGCGGCGGGCGCCCGATCCACGTGATCGAAGGCCCGCTGATGGATGGCATGAACACGGTCGGCGACCTGTTCGGTCAGGGCAAGATGTTTTTGCCGCAGGTGGTGAAATCGGCGCGGGTGATGAAGCAGGCGGTGGCGCATCTGGTGCCGCACATCGAAGAAGAAAAGAAGATGCTGGGCGAATCCAAGCCCAAGGGCAAGATCGTGATCGCCACCGTGAAAGGCGACGTGCATGACATCGGCAAGAACATCGTCGCGGTCGTGTTGCAATGCAACAACTTCGAAGTGGTCAACATGGGGGTGATGGTGCCGGCGGCTGAAATTCTGGCCAAGGCAAAGGAAGAGAACGCCGACATCGTCTGCCTGTCCGGACTGATCACGCCCTCGCTGGAAGAAATGTCCTACGTCGCCAGTGAAATGCAGCGCGACCCGTGGTTCCGCGAACGCAACATCCCGCTGATGGTCGGCGGCGCCACCACCAGCCGCGCGCACACCGCGGTCAAGATCGCGCCGAATTACGACGGGCCGGTGATCCAGACCGCCGATGCGTCGCGCGCGGTATCGGTGGCGGCGGCATTGCTGACGGAAGGTCAGCGCGAAAAATTCCTGCAGGAAACCGCCGCCGATTACGCCCACCTGCGCGCACTGCATGCCAGCAAGAAGCAGCCGGCGATGCTGCTGCTGGCGGCTGCGCGCGCGAATGCGACCCCGCTCGATTTCAGCGGCGACAGCGCGCCGAAGAAGCCGACCATGATCGGCCAGCGGCTGCTGAAGAACGCCGATCTGGCGACGATTGCGCAATACATCGACTGGGGACCTTTCTTCCACACCTGGGAACTGAGCGGCCACTATCCGGCCATTCTGAGCGATGAAAAGGTGGGCGAGGAAGCGAGGAAAGTGTTTGCCGATGCGCAAGCGATGCTGGCGAAGATCATCGAAGGCAAATGGCTGACCGCGCACGCGGCGGTAGCGCTGATGCCGGCCAACAGCGTCGGCGACGACATCGAAATCTATACCGACGAGAGCCGCACACAAACTGCGTTCACTTGGCACGGCTTGCGGCAGCAGACCGAAAAACCGGTGGTCAATGGCGTGCCGCACCCGAACCATGCGCTGGCCGATTACATCGCGCCGAAGGCATCCGGCATCGCCGATTACATCGGCCTGTTCGCGGTCACGACCGGGATTGGCATTGAGCCGCACCTGCAGCAGTTCAAGCAAGCGAATGACGATTACAGCGCCATCATGCTGCAGGCGCTGGCCGACCGGCTGGTCGAGGCGTTCGCCGAATACCTGCACGAACTGGTGAGGAAAGACATCTGGGCCTACGCGCACGACGAACAGCTGAGCAAGGACGATCTGCACAAGGAAAAATATCGCGGCATCCGCCCCGCGCCGGGCTATCCCGCCTGCCCGGAACATACGGTCAAGGCCGAAATGTTCAAGCTGCTGCAATGCGACCGGATCGGCATGACGCTGACCGAATCGTTCGCGATGCTGCCCGGATCGTCGGTGTGCGGCTTCTACTTCGCACATCCGCAGGCGAAATTCTTCGGCATCGGCAAGATCGGCGCCGATCAGGTGGCCGACATGGCTGCGCGGCGCGGCATCAGCGAACAGCAGCTGAAACACTGGCTTGCACCGAATTTATAGACCAAACCATCGCACACGAGGTTGCCCCATGCTTTCGTACAAGCAGTTCCTGAACAACCATTTCTTCGACAAACGACTGGCGCACGTGCTGGGCATCGGCGCGCTGGCGCCCTTCGTGCTGCTGTCGATCGGCTGCTGGATCGTCCATCCGGACTGGATTGGCGATCTCGTCCGCGGCCAGCTGTCGTATGGCATCGCGATCCTGTCGTTCATCGGCGGCATCCACTGGGGCGCGGCGCTGTTGACCGGCGACATGAGCGGCGAAGAAACGAAGAAGGTGCTGCTATGGGGCGTGGCGCCGGCGATTCTGGCGTGGGTCGGCGTGCTGATCGATGTCGGCCTCGGCTTTGCGCTGTCGATGGCCTGCTTCATCCTTGCCTACCGCTTCGACCGCCGGATGTACCCGCAATACCACATGCCGGAATGGGTGCTGACGCTGCGCTACCGGCTGACCTGCGTCGTCATCGGCGCTCAACTGCTGACGCTAATCGCGGTTAACGTGAGGGCATGATGAAAGCGGCGGCCAGAAACCGGATTGAATACGCGATTGCGGTCAAGGATGCCGGCGCCCACCTGTTTTCGATCACGCTGACGGTCGAACGGCCAGCCGCGGACGGCCAGCTTTTTTCGCTGCCGGCATGGATTCCTGGCAGCTACATGCTGCGCGAATTCGCGCGCAACATCGTGCAGATTCGCGCCGAATGCAGCGGCCTGCCAGTCGCGCTGGAAAAGCGGAGCAAGGACACCTGGCATGCGGCACCGTGCAGCGGACAGCTGGTGCTGAGCTACGACGTTTACGCCTGGGATCTGTCGGTGCGCGCCGCGCATCTCGATCAGACGCACGGCTTTTTCAACGGCAGCAGCGTGTTCCTGCGCGTGCACGGGCAAGAGCATCTGCCGCATGTGATCGACATCCGCCGCCCGGCCGAGGCTGCGTGCAGGGGATGGCGCATCGCCACCTCGCTGCCGGAATGGCGCGCGACGCGGCACGACTTTGGCAGCTACATCGCCGCGAATTACGACGAACTGATCGACCACCCGGTCGAAATGGGCCATTTCACGCTGGCTAGTTTCAAGGCGCATGGCGTGCTGCATGAAGTCGCGGTTACCGGCCAGGTGCCGAATCTCGACCTGGCGCGCATCACGGCCGACCTGAAGAAAGTGTGCGAAGCGCAAATCGCGCTGTTCGAACCGAAATCGCTGAGTGCGCCGATGGAGCGCTACGTCTTTCTGGTGATGGTGGTGGGAGAAGGCTATGGCGGACTGGAACACCGCGCCTCGACCGCGCTGCTGTGTTCGCGCAACGATTTGCCGGTCGCGGGCAAGACCGAAATGAGCGACGGCTACCGCACCTTCCTCGGCCTGTGCAGCCACGAATATTTCCATACCTGGCACGTGAAGCGGATCAAACCGGCCACGTTCGTGCCGTATGACCTGCAAAACGAGAATTACACCCCGCTGCTGTGGCTGTTCGAAGGCTTCACCAGTTATTACGACGACCTGATGCTGGTGCGAAGCGGCGTGATCGATATTGCCGGCTACCTGAAGCAGGTCGAGCGCACGATCAACAACGTGCTGCGCAGCGGCGGCCGCTTCAAGCAAAGCGTGGCCGATGCCAGTTTCGATGCGTGGATCAAGTATTACCGTCAGGATGAAAATTCGCCCAACGCGCTGGTGAATTACTACACCAAGGGCGCGCTGGTGGCGCTGGCGCTCGACCTGACCATCCGCGCCAAGACCGACGGCGACAAATCGCTGGATGACGTGATGCGCGCGCTGTGGCAGCGCTATGGCCGCGATTTCTACCGCGAAGGCGCGGCGCAGCGCGGCATCACCGATGATGAAATCGAAGCATTGATCAGCGAAGTCAGCGGTCTGAAGCTCAAGCGCTTCTTCGACCAGTACCTGCGCGGCACGGACGACTTGCCGCTGGCGCGGCTGCTGACGCCGTTCGGCATCGCGTACAGCGACAACCGCAAGCGCCATGCGGCCAGCCTCGACGTGCGAATCGCCTCCGCCGCGGTGCGCGGCAACGAATGCAAGCTGGCGCATGTGTATGAAGGCGGCGCGGCGCATCTGGCCGCCCTGTCGGCGCACGACGTGCTGCTCGCGCTTGACGGCTTGCGTGTCACCGCCACCAATCTGGATGCGTTGCTGGCGCGTTACGCGGTCGGCGACAGAATCACGGCCCACGCCTTCCGCCGCGACGAGCTGATGACGTTCGACATTACGCTGCAGGGCGACAACACGCCGCAGGCCAAATTGCAGGTGAAACGCAAATCGGCTGCCGCCGCCAAGCTGTTCGATGGCTGGCTGGCGCAATAACCCGTTACGGACACATTACGGACACAATATGGAACAAGTGGATTACGAAAGCGCACGCAAGAAATTTGACGAGGGCTACGATTGCATCGGTCGTCTGAACGAGGCCGGCAAGGCCGCCGTGGCCGCATTTGCCGGGGAGTTTTACGCCGGCGCCGGTTACGATCTGGACGCGGTGTATGCGCAGGTTGAACTGTCCAGCTCGCGCCTGATGATTCCATGCGGTTCGCCGCTGATGCCGTTCGCGCGCGAGGCCGACGGCAAAAACCTGACCCAGAATTTCCGGCTGCTGCCGGCAATGTTCGACTGGTTCGTGCGCTAGGCGCCACCAACAGGCAGCGCACGCAAAAACCTGTGGGGGTATATAGCAAAAACCAGCCTCTGGGCCACGATTTTGCTGGCTGTTTTTAAATACTGGGCGGAGTATATTTTTAGACCTTACTGACCCAAAACGCCGCTTGAGTCAGTTATTTTGACCTGCCAGTGACAGCCTGCCCGGCAGCGCCCGATTTCAGGCGAACAGCCGTTCCAGCTCGACGCCAGGCTCCGGCGCGCGCATGAAGGCTTCGCCCACCAGGAACGCATGCACGTTCGCGTCGCGCATCCGCTTCACATCGGCCGGCGTCAGGATGCCGGATTCGGTCACCACCAGCCGGTCGGCCGGCACGTTTTTCAGCAGGCCGAGCGTGGTCTCAAGCGAAGTTTCGAACGTGCGCAGGTTGCGGTTGTTGATCCCCATCAGCGGCGTTTTCAGCCGCAGCGCCGCATCCAGCTCCTTGCCGTCATGCGACTCGACCAGCACGTCCATCCCCAGCTCCAGCGCGCACGCTTCCAGTTCGGCCATCTGGCTTGGCGCCAGCGCGGCCACGATCAGCAGGATGCAGTCGGCGCCCCACAGCCGCGCTTGGTACACCTGATACGGATCGACGATGAAATCCTTGCGCAGCACCGGCAATGCGCACGCGGCGCGTGCCTGCCGCAGGAATTCTGGCGCGCCCTGGAAGAACGGCGCATCGGTCAGTACCGACAGGCAGGCCGCGCCATGCGTTTCATAGCTGACGGCGATTTCAGCCGGGCGGAAATCGGCGCGAATCACGCCTTTCGATGGCGACGCCTTTTTCACCTCGGCGATCACGCCTGCCTTGCCGGCGGCGATTTTCGCCCGCAACCCGCGCTCGAAGCCGCGCACCGCCTTGTCCGGCGACAGACCGGATTCGACTTCGCCCCGCAAACTGACCAGCGAGCGCGCCGCTTTCGCCGCCGCGATTTCCTCTGCCTTTACCGACAGGATTTTTTTCAGAATGTCGGACATGTCACTTCCCCTCGCTGATGCGCCGCGTCACGTTCACGAACTGCTCCAGCTTCGCCCGCGCAGCGCCGGAGGCCATCACCGTGCGCGCGCGCTCGATGCCATCGGCGATCGATTTCGCGATGTTGGCCGCATACAGCGCCGCGCCGGCATTGATGGCTACGATGTCGGATACTGCCCCCGGCTCGTTCGCCAGCGCCGCCAGCACCTTTTCCTTCGATTCGGCCGCGTTCGCGACCGCGAAATTGCGCGTCGCCACCATCTGCATGCCGAAATCTTCCGGATGGATCTCATATTCGCGGATCTTGCCATCCCTCAGTTCGCCCACCAGCGTGCCGGCGCCGAGCGAAACCTCGTCCAGATTGTCGCGCCCCCAGACCACCAGCGCATGTTGCGCGCCCAGCTTTTGCAGCACGCGCACCTGAATCCCGACCAGATCGGGATGGAACACACCCAGCAGGATGTTCGGCGCGCCGGCCGGATTGGTCAGCGGACCCAGAATATTGAAAATCGTGCGCACGCCGAGTTCGCGCCGCACCGGCGCCGCATGTTTCATCGCCGCATGGTGCTGCGGCGCGAACATGAAACAGATGCCGGTCTGGGCAAAACATTCGGCCACCTGCGGCGGCGTGAGGTCGATCTTCGCCCCCAGCGATTCGACCAGATCGGCGCTACCGGACGACGACGATACGCCGCGGCCGCCATGCTTGGCCACGCGCGCGCCGGCGGCGGCGGCGACGAACATCGACGCGGTCGAAATGTTGAACGTGTTGGCGCCATCGCCGCCAGTGCCGACGATGTCGACCAGATTGGCGGTGTCGGTCAGCGGCACCTTGGTCGAAAATTCGCGCATCACCTGCGCGGCGGCGGCGATTTCACCCACCGTTTCCTTCTTCACGCGCAAACCCATCGTCAGCGCGGCGATCATCACCGGCGACATTTCGCCGGACATGATTTTCCGGAACAGCGTCAGCATTTCATCGTGGAAAATCTCGCGGTGCTCGATGCAGCGTAGCAGCGCTTCCTGCGGCGTTATTGACATCGCTCAGCCCTCCAGGAAGTTTTTCAGCAGCGCGTGGCCGTGCTCGGACAGGATCGATTCCGGGTGGAACTGCACCCCCTCAATCGGATACTCTTTGTGGCGCACACCCATGATTTCGCCGTCTGCCGTCTGCGCGGTGATTTCGAGGCAATCCGGCAGCGATTCGCGTTCGATCGCGAGCGAGTGGTAGCGGATGACGGTGAACGGACTGGGCAAGCCGCGGAAGATGCCGACCCCGGTGTGCGTGATGTCGGACGTCTTGCCATGCATGATTTCCTGCGCCCGCACCACCTTGCCGCCGAACGCGGCGCCAATCGCCTGATGGCCGAGGCAGACACCGAGCATCGGAATCTTGCCGGCGAAGTGTTTCAAGACGTCAATGCAGATGCCGGCTTCGGCCGGCGTGCAGGGCCCGGGCGAAAGGCAGATGCGATCCGGCTTCATTGCCTCGATCTGCTCGATGGTGATTTCATCATTGCGGTAGGTGCGCACTTCTTCGCCCAGCTCGCCGAAATACTGCACCAGGTTGTAGGTGAACGAATCGTAATTGTCGATCATCAGTAACATGATTTACCCCTGAAAACTGTGACTGGCCGCAACGCGGCCGAATCATTCGATGGTTTTGATGCATGCAGCACGCGGAGCCGCATGCTGAGAGATGCGTGCTGGCCGGGGCGCGAAAACCGCCCGGCCGCCCGCCGGAATCAGGCGGGGCGCCGCCATCGAGAGTGGGAGTATGCGGGGAATTGCATGTGCTGTGCCAGGTAAGCGCTGGCTGTCTGGAAATACACCATACAGTATCTTGAAACCGTTTGCGTGCGCGAGGGCCTATTGTAACCCGTTCGGCGCGTCGTCATCCATTTCTTCCGGCTCGGCCGCCGGGATCGCGTATTTTTCTTCGGCCCAGGCGCCAAGATCGATCTGCTTGCAGCGTTCGGAACAGAAAGGCCGGTACGGATTCTTTTCGCTCCATTCGACCTTCTTGCCGCAGGTCGGGCAATCAACCACCGGCGCCATCAGAAGTTACACAGCGTCAGGTCGAACGACACGTCATCCTCGAACGGCTTCGGCTTCTGATCGCCCTCCTGCGTGGTGAAGCGCACCCACAGCATATACTTGTTGGCCGAGATTTCAGGGATCACGCCCAGTTCCGGATTCACCGTCAGGCGCAGCATCTGGTAAGTCTTGCCCTGCAACATTTGCTGATAGCTGCCAGCGTGGGCAATCATCTTGGTCGTGCGGCCAGAGTCGCGCAGCAACCGCAATACCAGCGACAGGCCGTTGAACAGCGGTTGCAGCGGCGCAAACCAGCCGGAAATGTCGGCATAGCGCTTTTCAAACGGCTGCAATTGCCACGCGTAGTAGGCCGGCAAATCGAATTCGCATGCGCCGCCGGGAATGATGGTGCGGCCGCGAATGCTCATCAGCCATTCGTTGTCGCGGATGTTCTGGCCGGTCTTGCCCTGCGCCGCCATCAATGCCGCGCCGACCTGTTCGAGTTCATTCAGAATCGCATCCAGCGCTTCCGTTTCGACATTCGGGTTCGAGCGGAAACCTTGCAGCGTCTGCTTCTGGCGCTCCAGTTCCTGCAGCAAATCGGATTTCAGATCGGCCCTGCCGGCGACTTCAAGCATTTCGAAAATCGTCGCCAGAGCAACATGATGCTCCTGCGCGTGCCCCTGATTCAGAAAGAAAATGAATTTTTCGTACAGGTCTTCCAGCCGCAGCAGGGTGCGAATCCGCTCGTTGAATGGATATTCGTAGGTAATCAAGGGAGCAACCGTATCGTAATTGGCCGGACAATATGACGTGATTTTGACCCAAGCGGCGCGAAATTACAATGTCGCCGTCATTTTCCGTCAGCCGCGGCAGCCAATCGGCAATATAGCGCATGCAGCCGATCTACTTCCGCCGCCAGCGACGCAACGTCGCCATCATTGACAATCACGTCGTCAGCCACCGACAGCCGCTGTGCGCGCGTCGTTTGCGCGGCGATGATCGCCTTCACCTGCGCCTCGCTCATGCCGCTGCGCGCCATCACGCGGCGCAACTGCAATTCTTCCGGACAATCGACCACCAGAATGCGCGTAACCCGTTCGCGCCAGTGCGGCGTTTCCACCAAGAGCGGCACATCGAATATCACATAGTCGCCGGTTGCCGCGCTTGCAGCCCGCTCGCACTGCAGCCGGATCAGCGGATGCAGAATGCCTTCGAGCCGTTTTTTGAGCAGTTGATCGGCAAATACCTGCTCGCGCATCCGTTCGCGGTTCATCGCACCTGAGGCATCGATCGCTTCCGGGCCGAATTCGGCCCGGATCGCATCAATCGCCGCGCCGCCGGGCTGCGTCAGGCCGCGCGCGATCGCGTCGGTATCGACAATGGTGGCGCCGCGCTGCGCGAACAGCCCGGCGATCGTGGTTTTGCCGCTGCCGATTCCGCCGGTCAGGCCGATGGAAAATGCCCCGGCAGCCGCCATCAGAGGAACCCGTAAAGGAATTGCGACAGCGGCTTGCCCGCCAGCAATGCCAGCATGCCGGCGGCCGCCAGATAGGGGCCGAATGGAATCGGCTTGTCACGGCCATGTTTGGCGAACAGTATCAGGCAGATGCCGACCACCGCGCCAACCGCCGACGACAGCAGGATGATCGCCGGCAGCATGGTCCACCCCATCCATGCGCCAAGCGCCGCCAGCAGCTTGAAGTCGCCGTAGCCCATCCCTTCCTTGCCGGTGGTCAGCTTGAACAGCCAGTAGATCGACCATAGCGCAAGATAGCCGGCGGCGGCGCCGATGACCGCATCCTGCAGCGGCACGAAGCCGCCTTTCAGGTTCACCAGCAATCCGAGCCACAGCAGCGAATAGGTCAGATCATCCGGCAGGAACTGCGTGTCCAGATCGATGAAAGTCATCGCCAGCAGCAGCCACGCAAATGGCAGCGTTGCCAGCCCGGTCAAGCCGCTGCCGAAGCGCCATATGAGATACGCGGACAGCAGGCCGGTAACCAGCTCGATCAGCGGGTAGCGCCACGGAATTTTCGCCTTGCAGGCGCTGCACTTGCCGCCGAGGAACAGATAGCTGAGTACCGGAATGTTTTCCAGCGCGGTAATTTGATGGCCGCACTGCGGACAGGCCGAACGCGGCATGATCAGGTTGAAGCGATCGGTATGCGGCGGTTCCCGGCCCAATTCCTCGGCGATGTAATTGTCGGATTCGCGCTGCATCATTTTCGGCATGCGGTAGATCACGACATTGAGGAAACTGCCTATCAGCAGACCAAGAATGCCGGCGATGGCGGCCGGATAAATCTTGCCAGGCGGCGCGAACAGAAGAAGATCAAGCATGTTTTACCGTGAATGAAGGCGCCGCAAGCCGCGGCATGCTGAGGCGAACAGGGGTGTCATTGCCGCCACATTTCGATGCGATTGCGGCCGCGATTCTTCGCCAGATACATCGCCTGGTCGATCGCAGTAACGATGTCTTCGATGCGCTCGAAACGCTGGCCTGCATCCATGTGCGTCGCGACCCCGATCGAAGCGGTAATGCGCAACGGCTCGCCCTTGGTCGGAAAATGCTCCAGCGACGAAATGCTTTCCCTCAAGCGATCAAGCACCCGCAATGTGTTTTCCAGGCTGGTGCCGGGTAGCACAACCACGAATTCCTCACCACCGTAGCGCGCGAAAATGTCATCTGGCCGCAGCACTCCTTGCACCGCGCGCACCACCGAAATCAGCACCGCATCGCCAACCTGGTGGCCGTACATATCGTTCACGGTCTTGAAGTGGTCGAGGTCGATCATCGCGACCGACAAAGGCCAGCCGTGGCGCGATGACAGATCGAATTCCCGCTCCAGTATCGTATCGAAATAGCCACGGTTGTGCGCCCCTGTGAGCGCATCGCGCTGCGAATTGAGTTCAAGCTCACGCGATTTTTTCAGCTGGCGCAGCATTTGCAAATCGCGCGCCTCGCCCATGATGGCCGAAATTTCGGATGCATCAAGCAGGCTGATATCGAACAGGTCTTCCGCTTCGGGCAGGCTCATTGCAACCGCATCGAGCACGCCGGCCAGACCATCATCGTCCAGTTCCAGGAATTCCTTCGCCACCGCCACCGCACGCGACGCAATTTCGCGGTTGCCCATATTCAGGAACTGATCGGCGATATAACCGGAGACCGCAATGCATGCCGTCATCTTCGACATCGCTTCCTTTTCCTGCGTCAGGCTGTGGCTGGCCAGGCAGGACAGCGCAAGATAGTCCGGCAGCTTCCAGCGCTTGAGCAACCAGTAGCCAACTTCGTCATGCCCGGCGCCGAATGCTTCGTGCTCGGCTTGCAGTAGCGCATCATGCCCGGTCGCCGCCAGGTTCACCGGCGCGTATTCGTCCGGCATCATCACGTCGAACACCAGCACGCCAATATCCTGCATCAACCCGGCCAGGAACAGATCATCGAGCTTTTTCAGTCCGCATTTTTCACCCAGCGCGCGGCATGCCAGCGCGCACAACACCGCACGGCGCCAGAAACGGGCGGTATCGATATGCTTGCTGTCGGGATTGGCGCGAAACGAATGCATCAACGAAAACGAAAGCGCAATCATGATCGATGCGTGGGTACCCAACAGGCTGACCGCCTGTCGGACATTGTTTGCGGCACGACGTGTCAGATACAGCGGCGAGCGAGCAACCTTGAGGAATTTGGCCGACAGCGCCGGATCAAGCGATACCTGTTCGCAAATCTGCACCATGCTGGTATCCGGCTTGTTGGCCAAATCGATGATGCGTATCGCCACGCCCGGCAGGCTCGGCAGCGTCGAACAGTAGCGCAACCGCTGCGCGATGTTTTCATTCATCATCGCTCACCTCCCGCTTGAACAGTTGTACGCGGTGCATGGTTTTCTGGCTGTACGGCATGCTGCATAAGGACGGCAGTATCGGATGTTTCAGTCGAATGGTACGTTACAGGTTGCATTGTCACAAGGGTCTGATGCAGCGCAAACACCTGCCGATTATCTTTTCTGGGCAGACATTTGCACGATAAAACCATGAATTATAAGCGAAAATGCGCCCTGCCTATGCGCGGCAACCAGCCTGAATCCGGCACACGCAATACATTCAACACGCTCCGCGCACACAAATGCCAGAGAGCATCAGCTCCACCTGCGACTGCGCCCCGTCGAACGGATCCAGGCGAAACCCGCCCTTGGCAAAACGGTGCCAGCGACCAATGATGAAACAAGTCAGCAGGTTCGCCCGCGCAACCAGATCATCGGCCTTCGCCTGATGCTGCGCCGCCGCCACGCGCAGCGCCTGCCGGATTGCCAGCTCGATTCGTTCGAGCAACTGATTCATCCTGCTCTGCAGTCGCTCATCCTCGTTCACCAGCGCATCGCCGATCAGCACGCGCGTCATGCCCGGATTGCGAACGGCAAAATTCAGCAGCATCAGCACCATTGCCTGCGCCTGCGCCAGACCATCGTCCTGTTCCTGTTCGATGCGGCTGATCAGTCCAAAGATGGTCGATTCGATGAATTCGATCAGGCCTTCGAACATTTGCGCCTTGCTGGCGAAGTGACGATACAGTGCGGCTTCGGACACGGCCAGCTTGCCGGCTAGCGCCGCGGTGGTGATTTTTTCGCCTTTCGGCTGTTCGAGCATTTCCGCCAGCGCTTGGAGGATTTGCAATTTGCGTTCGCCCTGCTGTCTGGTGGTTGCCATGTCGCCTCTGATGGTGGGAACGGTGCCTGGCTAATCCCGCAAACGGCGCAGATAGGCGGGAAGTTGCCGAATTGATTGTACTTTGACATCAACGTAAACGGGGCGATTTCTGCGTTCAGGTTGCGCCAGAGTGACAAGTTGCTTCGCCGCCTGCGCCGACAAATATTGCGTGACCAGCACCGTGCGCATGCCGAGCGACCTGGCGGCCTTCAGCGTTTTGGCCGTGTCTTCAACCAGAACTGCCTGACGTGCCCCGACCTTTTCCTTTGCCAGCAGTTTCTTCAGCAGATGGCGCGATGGCTTCGGTCGCAGACTGCGATGCACGCGCATCGATTCAATCGGCACATGCCGCGCGAAATGCCGGTGCAACCCCAGATGGCGCATGACTTCGCGCGAATAGCGAAGCGGCGCATTCGTCAGCAGAATCTTGCGCCCCGGGAGGCGCTTCAGGAAACGGTGCACACCACGTTCGGCGCGGATCATCGCCGAGAGATCGTCGAACTGATGCGCTTCGCGCAGGAAGTCTTCCATCCGCACATCGTGATGGCGCATCATCCCGAGCAGCGTCGCGCCATAACGCTGCCAGTACTTCATCCTGACCGCATTCACGGTTTCGCTATCGGCAGGCTCGTCCTCGCTGCCCAGCGTTTTCGCCAGAAATGCATTCATGTTCGCCGTAATCGCCGGGAAGATCGCGTGCGATGCGTCGTGCAGCGTATTGTCGAGGTCGAACAGCCAAAGCATAATGTGCATAAAAAAAAGCCCGGGCAATCGCTCGGGCTTTTTCGATCAGGCCGGGTTTTTCTTTTTCGCCTTGCTGGCTTCGTACTGCTTGTTGACCCACCATTGCTGCGCAATCGACAGCACGTTGTTCACAATCCAGTACAGCACCAGCCCAGACGGGAAGAAGAAGAACATGACCGAGAAAATGATCGGCACGAAATTCATCACCTTCGCTTGCATCGGATCCGCCGGCGGCGGGGTCATCCGCTGCTGAATGAACATCGACACAGCCATCAAAACCGGCAGGATGTACCACGGATCCGGCATGGCCAGATCGGTAATCCAGCCGATCCACGGCGCATTGCGGATTTCAACGCTGGCCAGCAGCACCCAGTACAGTGCGATGAACACCGGCACCTGAACCGCCACTGGCAGACAGCCACCGAGCGGGTTGATTTTTTCCGTCTTGTACAAGTCCATCATCGCCTTGTTCATCGCCGGCTTGTCATCCTTGTAGCGCTCGCGGAGGTCGGTGATCTTCGGCTGCACTTCCTTCATGTTCGCCATGCTGCGGTAGCTGGCAGCCGACAGCGGGAAGAACAGCAGCTTGATCAGCACGGTCAGTACAATGATGGTCCAGCCCCAGTTGCCGACGTATGTCTGGATATGCGTCATCAGCCAAAAAATCGGCTTCGCCACGATAGTCACCCAGCCATAGTCCTTGACCAGATCGAGCCCGACCGCCGTTTTCTCCAGTATCACGGAATCCTGCGGCCCGGAATACAGGCGCGCATCGAACGCCACACTGGCGCCAGGTGCTACGGTTCCGAGCGGCACGATATCACCCAATGCATACAGGTTTGTGTCCACCTTGCGCGAATAGATTTCACGCTCGGTCTTCTCCGGCAGAATGAAGGCCGATACGAAGTAGTGCTGCACCATCGCGATCCAGCCATTGTCGGCCCTGTTCGCGTGTTCTTCCTTGCCCTTCTCGATCTTTTCGAAATCCAGCTTCTGGAACTTGTCCGCATCGGTATATACGGCCGGTCCGGTGAAGGTGCTGGCCAGCTTCGATTCGCCTTCTGGCTTGTCGCCGTCGCGCACCAGTTGTAAGTACAGTGATGGCTCAATCGGCGCATTGCTGCGGTTGACAATTTCATGCTTGACGCCAATCGCATAGTCACCGCGCTTGAAGGTGAAGGTCTTGACCAGCTTCACCCCACCCTGCTCTGCTTCCAGCACCAGTTGGATTTCATCACCCTTGTCAAGCGTACGCACGCCCGGGCGCGCAACGAAGGCCGTGTTGTGGTTCGGGAACGTACCACCGGTCAGGCCGGTCTGCGCCAGATAGGTTCGCGGCGCATTGGTGTCGAACAGCACCAGATTCTTTTCGGGATCGACCTTGTCCTTGTGCTTGAGCAGTTCAAGGCGCTTGAGCACGCCGCCAGCGGTATCAATGTCCGCCGCCACCACGTCGGTCGTTATGCGCACGGTTTCGGTCGGGATGGTTTTCTTGCTTTCAGCCGGCTGCCCCTCGGCCGCCTTGCCCGCTTGCAGCAAATCCGTCTTGGCTCGCGACCTTCTGGCCGATGCAGACTGCGCCTTGTCGGACCCCGAACGGAAGAACAGCGATGTGCCGCCGTTATAGACCTGCCAGTTATCCCACAGCATCACTATCGAGATCGCCAGCACAAGCCACAGCGTAGTACGGTTTCTGAAATTCATAATTGGTTTGGTCAGGATGGTTTGCAACCGCAGGCGGTCGTGGTTGTTGTCGCGCCATGTTTAGACGGCACGGGATCGAATCCACCAGGATGCCATGGGTGGCATTTGCACAGGCGTTTCGCCGTCAGCAGGGAACCCTTGCCGACGCCATGTTCGCGAATAGCTTCTATCGCGTAATTCGAGCACGAAGGGTAAAACCGGCACCTAGGGCCAAGCAGCGGACTGATGCATACCTGATACAGGCGCAGCAGTAACAGCAGCAGGGATTTCACAGGTGACTTCAGCACGTTGTCTCCGGCAGAAACACCGGCCATTCAGCCGGCTGTCCTCAAAAACTGTGATGATAACAGGCTCAGCAGCTCCTGTTGCAATTCCGTCTTCAGCCATTGGCCGCTCGCTGGCTGCGATTTGGTGCCGAACGGCGCCGTCTGGCGGACAATATAGTCGCAGTGCCGCATGTTCGCGCGCCTGAAAATTTCCCGCGCCACGCGCTTAATCGTGTTGCGGGTCGCGGCACGCGGCGCAAACCGTTTTGCCACGACAAGGCCAATCCGCGCCTTGTGCAACTGATTGACTCTCGCATACAGCACGAAATGCGCGGTCCTGTACGCCGGACGCAAACGAAAAACGGATGAAAAATCATCCGTTTTAACGATTCGCCGCTCGCGAGGAAATTTTTCCGTCACACCGGCAACAGGAGTAATGCGCCGCTTATGCAGCCAGGCGCTTGCGCCCTTTGGCACGACGGGCATTCAGCACAGCGCGGCCGCTCCGGGTCGCCATGCGCGCGCGGAAGCCGTGGGTGCGCTTGCGACGCACGACGGAAGGTTGGTAAGTACGTTTCATGGTGGCCTCGTATTCAGCAGGTAATCGGTATTGCTCCCGTCACACCTTAAGTGCCAGACACGCCACTGTCATATTGACAGCCAACGCAACCCCGCAAATTCAGCGCACAGGAAACCTTGAATTAAACTACACTTCGCCCGCGATTGTCAAGATATTATATAAAATCGGCACTCGCCCCACCCTGATTAAAATTTACGCTCCCCTGTGGATAACTTTGTCCGGCGCGGTTAAAATAGCACTTGCTGCAGTTTCTTTTCATCGCGCCGCCTCACGCCTGCTGATGCCGCGTGCTGCCAGCCTTCCCCTGCTTAAAGATTACGAGATTCATGGACAATTTCTGGCAAGCCTGTTCCGCTCAACTGGAGATGGAGTTGACGCCTCAACAGTATGGCGCATGGATCAAGCCGCTAATGCCGCTGGATCTCGACGGCGATACGCTGCGCATCGCAGCGCCGAACCGTTTCAAGCTTGATTGGGTCAAGACGCAATATGGTGCCAGAATCACTACGTTGGTCGCGCAGCATTTAGGCACATCGGTTACGGTGCTGTTCGTACTAGCGCCAAAATCAGGCGCGTCAAAGCAAGCTGCGCCCCTGGCGCAAAACGACCGCAGCGAACCCGCCTTTGTTGCAGAAGCACAAGGCCGGAGCGAAGAACCGGACGGCGATAACACGCAGCATCGCGAACAGAGCCGCATCAATGCCGAACTGACTTTCGACAACCTCGTGACCGGCAACGCCAACCAGCTAGCGCGCGCCGCCGCCGTTCAGGTTGCCAACAATCCGGGCGGATCGTACAACCCGCTATTCATATATGGCGGCGTCGGCCTGGGCAAGACGCATCTGATCCACGCCATCGGCAACCAGGTCATGCTGGATCGGCCGGACGCACGCATCCGTTACATTCGGGCCGACCACTATGTGACCGACGTTGTCACCGCCTATCAGCGCAAGGGGTTCGACGACTTCAAGCGCTATTACCATTCGCTTGACCTGCTGCTGATCGATGATATCCAATTCATTGGCGGCAACAAAGCGCGCACGCAGGAAGAATTCTTCTACGCTTTTGAAACGCTGATTGCCGCCCGAAAGCAAATCATCATCACCAGCGACACCTACCCGAAGGAACTAAGCGGCATCGACAGCCGGCTGACCTCGCGCTTCGGTTCCGGCCTGACGGTCGCCATTGAACCGCCCGAGCTGGAAATGCGGGTGGCGATCCTGCAAAAGAAGGCCAGCCAGCAAAACCAGCTGCTGTCGGACGATGTCGCATTCTTTGTCGCCAAGCATCTGCGCTCGAATGTGCGCGAGCTTGAAGGCGCGCTAAGCCAGATACTGGCGTATTCCCGCTTCCAGAACAAGGACATCACGATCGACGTCGCGCGTGAGGCGCTGAAGGACCTGCTGTCGGTGCAGAACCGGCAGGTGTCGGTCGAAAACATCCAGAAAACCGTGGCAGACTTTTTCAATATCAAGGTCGCCGACATGTACTCGAAACGACGGCCGGCGAACATCGTGCGCCCACGCCAGGTTGCGATGTATATGGCGAAGGAGCTGACGCAGAAAAGCCTGCCGGAAATCGGCGAGCTTTTCGGTGGACGCGATCACACGACGGTGCTGCACGCGGTCCGCAAGATTACACAGGATCGTGCACGCGACCCGGAGCTGAATCATCAGCTGCACGTGCTGGAACAGACACTGAAGGGTTGATGCGACAGAATTATGCGCGTTGTTTTTCATGTCACAATGCGCATTTATGATGGATGGGAATTCCCGCAGCAGCGGGACGGTTTTATTTGACTGAAGGATTTTTTCAAGGACTCGCATATGCAATTGGTTAAAACCAGCAGGGACAGCATACTTCGGCCGCTGCAAATCGTGAGCGGTATTGTCGAGCGTCGGCAAACCTTGCCGATTCTGGCCAATATCCTCATCCGCAAGCAGGGCGACGACGTTTCCTTCCTGTCCACCGACACCGAAATCCAGATCACGACCCACGCGCAGGTTGGCGACGGCAATGACGAAGGCGCCACCACGGTCGCGGCGCGCAAACTGCTCGATATCCTGCGCTCGCTGCCGGAATCCGCCGACGTAACGCTGACGCTGGCCAACAAGAAGCTGGCCGTGCAGGCAGGCAAGGCGCGCTTCTCGCTGCAAACGCTGGCAGCCGAAGATTTCCCGACCGTTGCGCCGGCAGACAATTACGGCACGAAGCTGGTGCTGCCGCAAAAAACGCTGCGCAACCTGTTCAACATGGTGCATTTCGCGATGGCGCAGCAAGACATCCGCTATTACCTGAACGGCCTGCTGCTGATCGTCGATGGCAAGAGCGTGATTGCAGTCGCGACCGACGGCCACCGTCTTGCGTTCTGCCAGGCGGCAACCGAGCAGGATTGCCCGCGGCAGGAAGTCATCATCCCGCGCAAGACCATTCTTGAATTGCAACGGCTGCTGGAAGAAAGCGATCAACCGATCGAAATCGACATTTCCGGCAACCAGATCAAGCTGGGCTTCGGCGAGACCGAACTGGTATCGAAACTGGTCGAGGGCAAGTTCCCCGATTATGGCCGCGTAATGCCAAAGGGTTACAAGAACAACTTCACCATCGACCGCGAAACCCTGCTGCGTGCATTGCAGCGCGCAGCGATCATGACTAGCGACAAGTTCAAGGGTGTGCGCTGCATCGTTGCGCCGGGCAGCCTGAAAATCAGTTCGACCAATGCCGATCAGGAAGAAGCGGTGGAAGAACTTGAAATCGATTACGGCGGCGACAGCATCGACATCGGCTTCAACGTCAGCTATCTGCTCGACGTGCTGAACAACCTCAAGAACGAACAGGTCAATATCGCGCTGGGCGATGCGAATTCGTCAGCGCTGATCTCCGTTCCCGACAACCAGGATTTCAGATACGTCGTCATGCCGATGCGCATTTGATGACCGACTGGCGCGAAGCAGGCATCGCGCCAGTCGACAAGAACCCGGATATTCGCAGCACCCAAGGCAGTTTTTCAGGAAAGCAGTGCCATGTCAGACAACTCGCAAGACAATCACATCGAACCTAAATCGAGCGACTACGGCGCCGGTTCCATCCAGATTCTCGAAGGCCTCGAAGCGGTGCGCAAGCGCCCCGGCATGTACATCGGCGACACGTCCGACGGCACCGGCCTGCACCATCTGGTGTTCGAAGTGCTGGACAACTCGATCGACGAATCGCTGGCGGGCTACTGTACTGAGATTCACGTCACGATCCATGCCGACAACTCGATTTCGATCATCGACAATGGCCGCGGCGTACCGACTGGCATCAAATTCGACGACAAGCACGAACCGAAACGCAGCGCGGCCGAAATCGTGATGACCGAACTGCACGCCGGCGGCAAGTTTGACCAGAATGCATACAAGGTTTCCGGCGGCTTGCACGGCGTTGGCGTTTCGTGCGTCAACGGCCTGTCAAAAAAACTGAAGCTGACCGTGCGCCGCGATGGCAAGACGCATTGCATGAAATTCGCGCGCGGCGTGCCGCTGGAGCGGAAAATCGAAGTCATCAACGGCGTCGAATGCTCGCCGATGAAAGTGGTTGGCGATACCGACCAGCGCGGCACCGAAGTCCATTTCTGGCCGGACGAAGAAATTTTCGGCCACGTTGAATTTCATTACGAAGTGCTCGCGCGCCGCATCCGCGAGCTGTCATTCCTGAACAATGGCGTGTTCATCCGCCTGACCGACCAGCGCAGCGGCAAGGAAGAAACCTTTGCGTTCGAAGGCGGCACACGCGGTTTCGTCGAATACATCAACAAGTCGAAGACCGCGCTGCATCCGACGATTTTCCAGGCAACCGGCGAGCGCGCGTCCGATCAGGACACGCTGATCACGGTCGATGTTTCGATGCAATGGAACGACGCCTACAACGAACAGGTGCTGTGCTTCACCAACAACATCCCGCAGCGCGACGGCGGCACCCATCTGACCGGACTGCGCGCGGCGATGACGCGCGTGATCAACAAGTACATCGAAGAAAACGAACTGGCGAAAAAGGCCAAGGTCGATATCAGCGGCGACGACATGCGCGAAGGGCTGACCTGCGTGTTGTCAGTGAAAGTGCCGGAACCGAAATTCAGTTCGCAGACGAAGGACAAGCTGGTTTCGAGCGAAGTGCGCGGCCCGGTGGAGGAAATCGTCGCCAAGACGCTGACCGACTTCCTGCAGGAAAAACCGAATGACGCAAAAATCATCTGCGGCAAAATCGTTGAGGCAGCCAGGGCACGTGAAGCGGCACGCAAGGCGCGTGACCTGACGCGGCGCAAAGGCGTGATGGATGGCTTGGGCCTGTCATCCAAGCTGGCCGATTGCCAGGAACGCGATCCGGCGTTGTCCGAACTGTACATCGTCGAGGGCGATTCGGCTGGCGGCTCGGCCAAGCAGGGTCGCGACCGCAAGTTTCAGGCGATCCTGCCGCTACGCGGCAAGGTGCTGAACGTCGAAAAAGCGCGCTTCGAAAAAATGCTGTCGTCCGAACAAATCACGACGCTGATTGCCACGCTTGGCACCAGCATCGGCGCGGACGAATTCAATATCGAGAAACTGCGCTACCACCGCATCATCATCATGACCGATGCCGACGTCGATGGCGCGCATATCCGCACGCTGCTGCTGACGCTGTTCTATCGCCAGATGCCGGAACTGATCGAGCGCGGTTATGTCTACATCGCACAACCGCCGCTGTACAAGGTCAAGGCTGGCCGCGACGAGCGTTATCTGAAGGACGACATCGAGGAAACGAGCTACATGCTGCAAGTGGCGCTGAATGGCGCAACGCTGATTCCGGCTGAAAATGCCGCGCCGATCAGCGGCGATCCGCTGGCCGAACTGGTGCGCCAGTACAACCTGGCGAACGCCATCATCCTGCGCCTGGGCCGCGTGATTGATGATGCCGCGCTGACTGCGATCATGACCGGCGTCAAACTTAATCTGGAAACGCTGGCCGATGCGCAGGAATCGGCCAAAGCGCTGGCCGATGCGATTGGCGATCCGCTGCTGCGCGTCGCCGCGCGGCTGGATGAAGCCAGCGATGAAAACGTGCTGCAGATTGAACGCATGGTGCACGGCAACGTGCGCGTCAGCGTGATTACGCCTGATTTCGTCCGTAGCGCCGATTACCGCGCGCTGGTCAGCGCAGCAGCCACCTTCCAGGGACTGATCGGACCCGGCGCCTTCATCCGTCGCGGCGAAGGCGAGCGGATGCGCGAAGTCGCGATCGACAACTTTCATCAGGCAATGCTGTGGTTGCGCGCCGAAGCCGATCGCGGCGTGTCGAAGCAACGCTACAAGGGACTGGGCGAAATGAACCCGGAACAACTGTGGGAAACGACGATGGATCCGGGCGTTCGCCGACTGCTGAAGGTGCAGATCGAAGATGCTATTTCGGCAGATCAAATCTTCACCACGCTGATGGGCGACAACGTCGAACCGCGCCGTGCGTTCATCGAAGGCAACGCGCTCAAAGCAGCGAATATCGACATTTGAACGGATTGTAGCTAGACCCATAACCTGAGATTTTGGGAAGCATCCATTGAGATTTGATTGATGTTGGTACCCATAAGCTGAGAATAGTTATACTGTCAGTTTGATTCAAGCCCACCTTTGAAAGAGGGTGGGCTTTTTGTTGTCGCATAGAGAATTTTGTTTTTTGGATTATTGAATCTTCATAAAACAACCTAATCGGGCGGTAGTGCCATGACTGAATTGTTCAAAGATTAAGTTTGCACTTTTGTTGACTTGTCCGTCTGAGTGAGTTAAAAGACCGGATGCAGGCAGAACGCTCATATGCAGAAGGCCTTGGTCATACTTTCGAATGAGAAGGCTTCTAGGTTCGAAGCTTATTGCGAGGAATGTGACTTTAAGAAATCAACGCTTATTGCCAAGCTAGTGAGGGATTTCCTCAACCGAGAGAACTATCCAGCTCAGCGAAGTTTTCCGGCTGAGCAGGCGAAAAGCGTCTGACAGCAGTGCTGGCTTTGCAGAACAACATGATTAGGAGCGCTTAATGAGTCTCGAAATGGGCGACTATGCACGCACCATCGCCGCCTTTGATAATGGCGAACCTGACCGCCGCCGGCCCCCCCAAAAAAAGAAGAGTTCGGGCAAATATGTTGGAATTCCTGTCGCGCCGGGCGCAACAAAAATTATTACTGCTGATGCAAGAAAGATTCCGCTGCCCGACGCCAGCGTCGATTTGATTATTACGTCTCCTCCATACTGGAAAAAACGCGACTATGGGTATCCAGAGCAAATTGGGTTGGAGAAAACCCCGCAGGAATTTGTCGCCAACATTCAAGCGGCGCTAACAGAGTGGAGACGAATTCTCAAGCCTGCAGGTTCTGTATTTCTCAACATGGGGGACACGTACCACAACAAAAGTCTCGCCGGTATTCCTGGGAGAATTGAGGCGGCAGCTTGCGATGATGGGTGGAAGCTTCGGAACCGAATTATTTGGGCCAAAGAAAATGGGATGCCTGAGCCGTCAAAAACCAGGCTCGCTAACCGCCATGAATACATCCTTCACTTGACACCCACACAGAACTACTACTACGACATCGTGGGCTACTCGGAGAAGTACGGGAACGGCGCTAACCCCGGGGATGTTTGGAACGTAAATCTCAAGCGGGACATGAGTAAGCACCTGGCGCCATTCCCTGAGGAACTGGTTGAGCGAGCCATTACGCTGGCATGTCCGAGCGAGGTGTGTCCGGTTTGTGGCCACCTCCGTTCGCGAATCTATCAACGCACTGCGGAGTTAGACGAATCGAGGCCTCAGGGGCGCCGCGCGATGGAGTTGGCTCGAGAGAAGGGACTGACAGCTGCGCACATTGCCGCAATCCAGGCAACAGGCATCTCAGACGCGGGCAAAGCGCTCCGAGTGCAGACTGGCACCGGCAAGAACACCGTCGACGTAAAGCGGCTTGCAGCCGAAGCTAAGAAGGCATTGGGCGGTTATTTCCGTGAATTCACGTTCGCGAAGAAGCGGACAATAGGTTGGACTAGTTGTGAATGTAAAGTTGACTTTCGTCCAGCGGTGGTTCTTGACCCCTTCTGCGGGACGGGAACAACACTTCGAGTCGCAAGCGCAATGGGGCGGGTTGCGATAGGCGTAGACCTTGCCTCTTTCTCTCATACAGACGAATAACCAATGCCAAAAGAGCCAATCTCAGTGGAGCAAGTAGCGTTTCTCGATTTGGGATTTGTCGCTCGATGCATCCACCATCTTCGAAGTCAGAAAATTCATCGACACTTCGCAGGCTATCTCTGCCTTTGTTTTACGGCAACGCGGGAGGGCAGAGAGAGGAACCTAAAGCCGGCATTCAAGGCGTTCTTCGACCGTTTTTTACTTGTTGGAGATGCACCGGAGGCCACACCTTATGTCGTGCCTTTTAATGAGTCAGGGAGTTCCGATGCGAACGTTTGGCTCAACGGTAACGTGGCGGGTTCGTATGCCGTCAGTTCCCTCCGCCCTCAGGCCCCGCTTCGCCGAGTAGCGGAACTGTTCGGCACAGGAAAATCGGCAACTTTCTCGTTGGTAGAGGAACACGAAAGTGCGTGTCTTGAGCACCTGTTGTTCGGGCATCCAGTCAATGCGGTGGCCCTAAGCGGTTTCTTATTTCGAGACCATTCCTTTATTTTGACGAACGGGCAGACTCCTACCATCACCGATTTGGTGAGAGAGTTGTACGTCCTCCTCGGCTTCAACGATGGCAGGTTTTCCAAGTCAATATTTGTAGAAGATGAAGAGTTTGACTTCGGTCAGATTTGGGCTCCCCCTCAACCAGCAAGTTAACCAGCTCAATACGTAGTCCTCATTATGTCCATCAGACTTTCATCCGTACCCACGCGCCAGACTCCTGCAGGCGGTTTTGGCGTTCTTAAGCCGACACTCAATGCGGCTACCGACGCAATTACCACTACGGAAGTCTATCCGACGGGTCCTTCGTCACTTCCTGCTGAGGACAAAGTGCTGCAGAGGACGAAGAACCTAATTGAGGATGGTTTTGCAGGCGTCATCTTGTCTGGGCCACCTGGAACCAGCAAGAGCTGGTATGCGCGAAGGCTTGCTTTTTCATTGGCTGAAAACGATGCCGAGCGTGTTCGCTTTGTCCAGTTTCACCCTTCGTATCAGTACGAGGATTTTATTGAAAGTTACGAGCCAACGGACAGTGGTGGATTCAAACCCAAAGCGCGCACATTTTTAACCCTTTGTGACCAGGCAACGGCCTCTCCCGATTCAACCTTCGTTTTGGTCATTGACGAATTGAGTCGTTGTGATGCGGTGCGTGTATTCGGAGAGGCGCTCACATACTTGGAGAAGTCTCAAAGGAACGTGGAGTTCGAACTCGCATCTGGACGGCGTGTTCAGATTCCGTCCAATATCTTTATCGTTGCCACGATGAATCCATGGGACCGCGGGGTTGACGAACTTGACATGGCATTCGAACGTCGGTTCGCCAAGATTTCCATGGACCCAGACGTCAACATCCTCGAGTCGATGTTGAAAACAAATGGACTGCCCGAAGTTCAGGTCCGGCGCGTGGTCGCATTTTTTCGGACTGTTCAACAGCATCGGAATCAATTTGCCAGAATCGGGCACGCTTATTTTTCAAGAGTCGGTTCAGTCGGTGCATTGCAGCGCCTGTGGGAATACCAGCTGCGATTTCACTTCGAAAAGGCATTTCGCCAAAGCCCCCAAGAGTTCTCGCAGATTTCTAACGCGTGGGACGGCATCTTTCGTGAGGCACAGGGCGCGGCTGCAGCCATACCTGCTGAGCCCGTCGCGGCGGTAGAGCAAGCGATTGAGATTGCTCAGCAGCCTACAGTTTCTGACGTTACAGTTTCTCAGTAAGTCTGTAGGCGGCCGCAGTGACGGAGTTGGAACCCCTTAAAGAGCCGACGATATATCGAGGGTATGAGCACACAGAAGTCGCTATTCCTCTTGCAGCGATGCTTCAAAATGGCCGACTCAATATCTTTGAGGAGGTGAAGGGAAAAAACTACTTTCAGGTTTATTCCCGCGGTGCCGATTTGATTTTTCAGTGCGGCAGCTATGTTGGACTCATCCCCATTAACGAAGATGTAGCTATTGAGGTTGCTCCTCGCGTAAAGATATCAAATCTTGACCGCATCCTTCAGCAGGCTGATGCGTCGCACAGGATATTTAGCCTCATCAGCCGGGGATATGCGGCTTCCGAAGAGGCCTCCTACCTCATTGACCTCTTAGCAGATGCCTTGATAGAAGGTGTTGAAGAGATTGTGGAATGGGGAAAGCACAAGGAATATGGTCGTAGGATTTACCACGGGCACCCACGCTCTGGCCGAATACTAGTAAAAGAGACGTCCCACCTGCGTGCAAAGAACCCAGGCACCGTTTCGGCCTCAACTTCACGATTCGAGCGTGGTTCAGAAAACGTATTCAACATTTGCATTCGCTTTGCACTCGAACATCTGATTCACACGTTGTCTTTAGGCCGCCCAGAATCTCGACGCAGCAAAAGACTATCTCGCCTAAACGTTGCATGGCAGAACTTTTCGGAGGTTGAAGCGAAGGGGAATGCGCTATCCATCGCGAACGAAGTAGAGCGTCGCATGTCGTATGAACGGTTATCTGTACCTTACGAAAAGACGTTGCCACTAGCAAATGCGGTTCTGCGGAGTTCTGGACCGAGTCAACGAAATCTGCCACCAAGCTTTTCATTAAACTCGTTGATTTTTGATGTGGCTGATGCCTTTGAGCAGTACATCAGGGGGTGTCTGGCCAAGCACTGTTCAGCATTCGTGATTGACGGTAATTTCGCGGCACCCACAGGGGCAAAACAACTTTTGTTTCTGAACTCGACACACCACCTCACGCGGAACGTCCACACGACGCCTGATGTCCTCATCCGTAATGACCAAGGCGTGCCGGTCTGCGTCCTCGATGTCAAGTACAAGCCTTATTCAGGCATGCCAGACCGCAACGACATTAATCAGGCTCTCACTTATGCTTTGGCCTATGGCACGGCCATCTGCGGCTTGGTGTATCCGTCGAATTCCCCCGTTGGACGTGTTGATGCGTTTGGTAAAGTTGGAGGAGTGGATGTCTTTGGATTCTCGATTGGGCTTAACGCTCCGGATTTGCTGGCAGAGGAGCGTCGCTTTGGTGTTGATGCATGTATCGCTTTGGGGATAGCGCCGCGCCAGCAGACGTAAGGCCGGAGATATTTAACGTTCCACATTGAAGCCAGTGCGCAAGGCAGTCAGCATGACGTTTGATAATGACAAAGATGGGGTTGATTGCCCCGCGTGCCCATTTCTTGCTGGCGTCAGTGCATACCACTGCGTCGCAGCGTTATTCGGTAATTAGTATGCTGAATGCGGACAAGCTGGGTGAGGAAATTTCATTTCCTGGGAGTATTTATTGCTGTAACCGATAATTTGGGAGCGTCTAACTTGAAAATCCCGCCATCCTCGACTATGTTGTAGAAATGCTTCGGTGCAATGCCGAAGTGTAGTACCACGATGAGCCTGGATGCGCTTTTATGACCAACTGCCCGGTCGGGTCCCCTTTTTATGAGAGGGTACGACGAGGGAGTTGGCTATGAAAACTATCTGCTTGTGGGCGAATCTGGCGGAACGGGTAGCATGCCGACCACGTCGAGCGATGCTAATCCTACTTAAGAGAGATGCTCTCCACACCCATAGCATGCAGACAGGCGAGCAGGAATGCCGCGCTGAACCGCTTGCGATTGACCTTGCGATTTATCTGGTCGGACGATTCCTCGATTCCAAGCTCCTCCAGCATTTTCGCAAGCTGTTTGTAACGGATGCCGCACCGCATCATCTCGATTTCTATCATTTCCTTCGCGGTCTGCTCCCAAGCTTCGTAAGGCTGAGTCTGCGGGATATTCCCGCGCGGCGGTCTGCTCACTGCTACTCCTTGGCCTTCAAATGGCCCTCGATTTTTTCGTATCGATATTTTCTCACGACAATTTTCAGTCGTATACGACTGATGCAAATTCCTCAGCACTATACCTCCTCAGCAAAATATTTTGGTGAGAAAAAATTGCTGACAAAAACTTTACCATCCGCGCCGGTTCGAGAGAACGGCATTATTTTTTTGACAACCATCCATGCGGGCATCCTGTTGCCGAGCCACGGAGGTACAAAATGAAAAGCGTCCCATCCTATGGCGTCCGCAGCCGCCGGACTGCGGAGAACGCCGGCGTCCGGCTCACAGCTCGGACTTACGGCAAAGCACGCATTGGCACCTATGCCGAAAAAGCCAACGGCCACATCACCGTCGACTCTGACACGGAACGTCTGGTGGCGCACATATTAAGTGTCGACCCGCGCGTGCGCTCCTTCAAGCAACAACCGTTCACAGTTGACTTGGTTGGTGAAAGGTTGCTGTTCACACGTGAAGAAGTGTCAGAGGCACGCAGGATGCGGGGAGGCCGAACCGGCGGTGCAGAGTACACACCGGACTTTGCCACAGTTCAAATCGATGGTCTGCAGTGCGCGTATGAAGTCAAGCGTGAGGGCTACGAAGGTGACGAGCGGTACTGGGCGAAAATCGAGCGCGGCCGAGCAATCATGGAGGCGTACTGCTATCCGTTATCTACGGTGATTGTTCCGGCGAATGAACGACACCCGGTCGTCGTCAACGCACAACTGCTTAAGCCAGCGGTGGCGCACGCGCATAAATACCTGACCCAGGACATCATCGACCGGGTTGAACACTATTGCGAATCTGGCCCAGTGCTGCAGCGCGCTTTGTGCACAGACCTTCAGATACCGACAGGCTTGATTCCGCCTTTACTTGCTACCGGTGTACTGCAGGCAGACGTGGCGCATCACCACATCTGCGCCTCCTTGAAGCTGTCGGCCGGATACGGCGACCTGGGCCACCTTTGTCTTATTGAGGAGCTGGGGTCATGATTTCCGACTTGCGCGTGGGAGACAGATTGGCGCCGCCCGGCAAGCCTGACAGTTATGTCGAGGTACTGGATAACCGAATCCATGCAGGCGCTATCAATGTTTTCGATGTTGAGAAACGCGAGGCCAGGTATGTTGATGAAGCTGCCATACGCGCAGGCATTTCGGCAGGCAGCTTGATATTGCATCGAAAAGGGAAGCCGCGTGTCGGCATCGCAGCCCAGTACGATAATCCGTCGCTGCATGCCAAAGTACGTGGTCTGAACGATGCCCTGAGGCGCATTGGAAACATACAGTCAAAACTGGGCCTGTCGTTTAGCGCGGCGATACCATCAGCCCGCGAAGCTTATATGGAGGAGAACGCAGACAAACAAATGGTCAGTTCCTTTCCATCTCGTGCAAGCTTGTACCGTGCTCGAAGAAGTCAGCAACTTGGGTTGCCGGTTCTCAAGGGCGATAGAAACAAAGGTAATGCGACGCCTAGATATTCAAAGGAAATTATCGAATTCATCGAAGAGACTGTCCAAAATCAGTTCCTCGTTACGGAATCAAAGTGGACTGTTCAGGACCTAACGGGGTACATCAATCGTGAGTCCAGGCGTCGTGGCCTGCATGCGGCCAAAAACGCTATCAGCCGCAAATTCGTCGCATCCAGGATTCAGCATCTGACCGTTGATGCCGAATATGACCGAATGGACCCGCTTAACCGGGTTGCCGGCAAGTCGTACGCAAAGAAACGCATTCGTGCGGCATTTCCGCTTGCTCGAATTGAGCAGGATGCAGTGCATCTGCCATTCGTTGTACATACACCTCATGGCGTGGCCAGGAACGTCTATCTGGTCCTTGCGATTGATGTCTGCACCGGGTATCCGGTTGGATGGCATCTCGTCATTGGCCAGCCGCGTGAGATGGATACGTTGCTGTGTCTCGAAAAATATTTGACGCCAGTCAAGGCGGCCTGCTTCAAGGAATTTGGCATCGTCAATGCGCACAACCTATATGGCACGCCTGCACAGGTCATTTTTGATAACGGTCCGGAGACTAAAGGTGGGCGAATTGTTCGGCTTGAGCTGCTGGCGATGGATGTCAAGCACTGCAAAGCAAAAGAGGCACAAGGCAAGCCATTCATAGAGCGCTTAAACAGGTCGCTTAAAGAAGCCTTGCAACGCCTCTCAGGGTGCACTCGCTTTGATGGAAAGGATGGTAAGCGCGACCCTGTTGCTTTAGGTGATGAGCTGATGACTATCGACGAGCTTGAAAAATGGATTGTAAGGTGGCTCTACGAGGACTGGGTAAATACATCACTTGAGCGTCTGCGTTGGGACGAATTGCTGGTCGATTCAGTCAAGGGGAAAACGCCGCTTGAGCGCCTGAATTACCTGACAGAAGAAATGGGATATCCCATCACTATGCCACCTCCTCGTCATGAATGGATGGGTGCGCTTTATGACCACACGAGATGTACGCTGAGTGCCAAGACTGGCATCACGCTTGAGCACGGATTTCGCTACAAAGGCGATGCCATTTCCTATCTGCTGTCTAAGTACGGTGACTGCGCGCAGCTCCATGTGCTCTACAACCCCGATGATTTTCGTCAGGCGTACGTGTACGAGTCGGATGACCTGCCGCTCGTTACGCTAACGCAGGAACACGTCCGCCCAGAAACGCCTGCATGGACCTTTGCGGAAGCCAAAACACGATTTGATTCCGGCATGGATGACTGGATGGTTCCAGACGACAAAACCCGGTTTATGCGCGACCTTGACGATATGGTCACCCGCAACGAAAAAGGCCGAAAAACCAAATCTCCCAAGAAGCGCGAAGAAGACCAGAAAACCGTACAACTTGCCAAAGAGCATTCTGCTCTCCAACGCGCCATCAAAAATCCGCTTTCGTCTGTCGCTCCGTTTGGGCCGACACCTTCGCTCAATCCATTTTTGCTCACTGAAGACCTACAAGCGGCTGCCATTTATGACGACGATGAGCCGCTATTGAATATCGTAAACAGAAATACCGGAGAAAAACTGCTGTGACACCCGCTCGACAACTACGCAAAAATATCGAAACTTGCGAACTACAACATCACATGTTTGTGGAACACCTCTATGAGCTAAAACGGCGTATCGATGATGCCATCGCTGGCTTTGCCCCTACAGTCGTTCGCGTGCCGGGTCCAAGCCGCGTGGGCAAATCTTCACTCATTGCAACACTAAAACGCGACTATCCTGAAGAACGTATTGACGGACGACGCCATGTGCCCGTGTTGGTTGTGAATGTGCCGCAAGCTGCGACGGCCAAGCTGCTTCCAAAGTGTGTTTTGCATGCGTTAGGCATCCAGGTGCGAGGCAGCATGACGGCTGGAGCTATGCGCGATTTGATGGAGATGCAACTTCGCCTTGCCGGTACACGAGTGGTGATTTTTGACGAGATATCGCACCTTGTTGATGAAGGGTCGCGGGTGCCACCACGTGCCGCCAGCGACTGGCTTAAGGCTCTGCACGACACACTCAAGATGACGCTGATTTTCTTCGGCATTCCTCGGTTAGAACGACTTTTCACAGCAAATGAACAGTTGCGTCTACGTGCTTGCCCTGCGCGTAATTTCTTTCCATACGACGCAAGTGACCCAAAAGAAATGAAGGAATACATTTCGTGCGTCAAAAACTATGTGCGCATGTTCGAGGCGGCGGGCTACCCCATTAATGTGGGCACTCGCGTGCTCACGCAGCAAAGCTATCTACTCACTGGTGGCTTGGTCGGGGTGCTCGCTAACTTCATGCGTGAGCTTTCTTGCGTAGTGGCAAACGAAGCGCCACGGCCTATCACATACGCTGACTGCCAGAAGGCAAGTGAATACGTCAGCCACGCAGGGTCACCGCATCAAGTGGCGTTCCAAGATTCTGGCATCGAAGACGCTGGCGTGGCACCGGCAGCCCTGAAGCAGGCATATGTCCATGTCCTGACCAGCAACATGGCATCTGTGCCGGTTCGTAAAAAATAGGAGATAAAATGAGCCTTGTCATTACTTATGCACCTCGGGACGACGAGTCCGGAATGGGTTACTACCGTCGACTTTCCGCCGACAATGCACTTTTTAACTGGCGTAACCTGACGGACACCGCGGGCATCGAACGTAATCGTCGCGCATTATTACTGCGCACGGACGATGTGGCCCGCAATCTTGGTATGGAACTGAAGTGGGCTGAGTCCACTAAGGAAAAAGAAGACCTCTGCCGTAACTGGGGGCGACTACATCGGACGCAAGCTGATGCTGTGTGTCCATTATGCCTAGCAGAATCACCTTACCTACGACACCAGTGGGAACACGCCTATGTCACAGCATGTCCGCATCACCACGTGCAGTTAGTTGACCGATGCAACGTATGCGGAGAGCATCTGTCCCCTGAGCGACTCTACATAGGGTTGTGCTCGTGTGGCCATGACTTGACCAGCCTGCCGCTTGTGCCTGCAACCCAGGCGCAGCAGTGGTTGTCGACGCTCGTTGCAAATAATGGACGACCGGCTGGCAGCATGAAGCCAGTCATAGATGGTATAGACATCAATGTTCTGGAGAAAGTTATCCAGACGCTTTGCTTGTATGCCGACCCGAAGCAACCCAAGTTGTCGCGCAATGAGGCTGTGCCAAAATATGTTGCTGAAGCGGTCCAATTCCTCGCGCCACTTGAAGCCCTGCTGGCAGATTGGCCAATTAACTTCCGTGCTCATGTTGAGCAACGCATTGCAGCAGGACGCAAGGAAGCTCGCACACTGAACACGTTGCTGGGCGACTGGTATATCAGCCTGCGCAAACTCTGCCAGGGCACAACACTTGAGCCGCTTCTGCAAATTATCATCGACGTCGCAGTCGAAAAATCCGATTGTGTACTTGGACTCGACTCAGCCAAGGATATGGCTGAAGATGCAACTGGATACATGCGTGCACCGGATGCCGCCAAAGCCATAGGCGTCAGCGTTTCACGTCTACATGACTCGATTCGTTCTGGAGAATGTAAGCACCGCACGCGTCGTATAGGCACACGTGGCCAAGTGTATGAAATTCCTTGCGCCGAGGTGGAACGAATCCAGTTGCTGCGTGCAGGATGGATTACCGATGAAGAAGCCTGCACACTGGCTGGCGTACAATCGGCCGTACTCGAGCGCATGAAAGCGGCCGACTTTATTCGGTCAGACATCCGCTGGCGTGAAGACATCATGAAAGGCGGCCCGGTCGAACGCCAGTCAATTATTGATGCTTACGAGCGTGTCCGACATTTAGCTGAACCGGCTTTCATCCAGGATGATACGACGCTAGCTATAGCCCAATTCACTAGCCGTCGAATGGGTGACCGAAGGGCAATTGAATCCTTGATGCAGGCCATTTCGGATGGCCGCGTAAAGGCCGTTGCGTTTGGCAACACGTTGGGTGAGATGCGGTTCCTGCGTGAAGATGTATATGAATATTTTGGTACACCGCTTCTCGAATCTGGAATGTCCGTCCAACAGTTAGCCAAAAGTACCGGCTGGAAGTGGGAGAGTATCTCGCAATGGATTGAGGATGGCCTGCTCCATTCGGAGTCAATTCAATTGCGAGGACGGCCGTGCCGTGTCGTACTACCGCACCAGTTGCTAGCGTTTCGCCAGACCTTTGTTCCACTAGCCGACCTTGCGCGTGCGATGGGGACGAAATCCTCTGCGCTGGTGCAACTGCTACCCAACATCAAATTGGTGGGCGCCAAACAACTCCCAAGTGGGGCCATGCGTGGTGGGCTGATTCGTATTGAAGACCTTGGACGGCTTGCTGTGCTCGGAGCACGAGCAGGACACGACTTGTTCGTACCTGCGGCAATATGATGTAATTTCTTCGACCGATGGACGTATGTAATGGGTAGAACGGATATAAGGTGGCTTGTTGTCGCTTTGTGAGCCAAAGGCTCAACCAAAAAGCGGATTGTCGTTCTTTAGATTCGTAGCTGCAGGGTGGAGGGTTGAGCCCAGCCATCCTACGCAAAAGCGATTGGATTAGCCTTCTGACCCAACCACCAGCCTGAAAATTTTTGCAGGTATGGAGCCGCATCACCCGGTAGCCGTTCGCATTGCGGGCGCTGCCTTCGCCACCCGCCACCGATTTTCAAATGCTTTCCCACAGTTCGGTGCTGTCCCCCGGCCGCTGCTGTTGTGTCCCCGACCAGCCGGGCGGTGAGCTACAAATATCGCCCACACTTTGTATAGTTCTCGCGTAGGCTGATGAAGCCACTTTATTTGCACAAATTCATGAGGGTGAGGTTCGATTTTTAACTCCCAACGTAATTAGCGACTGCCATTCGGCCAAAGCGGAAATTCAGTAACGTGAATGTGAGCTACAGGTATCAGCAGTAAAGCAGACACTATTAGTTTTAATTTTTAGCGCCTCTAAAAATGAGACGACTATATTCCTAGTAGACTTTTTAGTATCCTCCCCTAGAGCAAATGCCGCATAAATGATAGTTAGATATCATACAAAAAAGCTAATCGATAGCTCAATATCTGTTATTTGAATTTTTTGTTAAGTGATATTATAATATCTATATGCATCATAAAGTGATAAATTAATGTCATGGGTAACGCCACCGCATCAATCCTGCCATCAACCGAAAAGCTTCTGCAAGATTTTGGGGAGCGGATTCGCCTCGCTCGATTGCGCCGCAGACTCCCAGCCAAGCAGGTGGCTGAACGCGCCGGCATGACTGAAGTTACTTTGCGAAAAATTGAGCGGGGGCAAACAGGCGCAACGATGGGAGCCTACCTATCTGTGCTTCAAGTGCTTGGACTTCAATCCGATGTGGCCAACTGGGCTGTTGTGGATGAATTGGGGCGAACGCTGCAGGACTCGACAACACATGGTGGCATGCGTGTTCGCCGCTCAAAACCCAGAGTCACAGCAAAACCTTCAGAGGAGTTTTTGGATAAAACCCAAGAGGTCAACAAAAAGGCGAGTCCCTCTGTGCCCGCGCCCAGTCGCGAACGCCTCAATCGCGACTCCCTGAAATCTCTGCTGAAGAAACCAGGCACTGAGTGAAACTAATAAACCAAAACTCCGAGATACACGCATTTCTGGACACAGATAAGCCGACTCAAATAGGCGTATTGCGTAATCGAGGCTCGCGCGTACGAGATGTTTTTTCGTTTGAATTCGCCAAAGATTTTTTAGCGCAGGAGCCCGAAAGAGCCGTGGTGCTCGACCCTCACCTAAAACCACTCGAGGGCGAACAATACTGCATTGACTCGCTCCCGATATTTGGTCTGTTTCAAGATGCCTCCCCAGACCGCTGGGGACGATTGTTGATGGAGCGTAGGCTTAATCAGCAAAAGCGAGCTGGCACCGTAGATGAGACTGCACGCCTAAACACAAGCGATTTCTTACTTGGCGTACACGACCTCTTTCGTGTGGGTGCCTTGCGCCTACGCCTAAACAACGGAGTTCACTACGAAGCCCACGACAGTATCAAAGCAGCGCCCCCCTTTGTGCACTTGCGAGATTTGGAGGAGGCCTGCCACCAAGTCGAAACGGGCAACGATGATGAAGTTGATGCATGGTTACGCATGCTCATCGCGCCAGGCGGCTCACTCGGCGGAGCGCGCCCAAAAGCATCAGTACAGCACCCGGACGGCCGCCTCTGGATAGCAAAGTTTCCGAGCACACGTGACAAAGGCAATGTGGGCGCGTGGGAAGCGGTTGCCATGACTTTAGCTGATGCTTGCGATTTAAATGTGCCAGACTTTGAGGTTGAAACCTTCGCAAGTGACAACCACACCTTCCTGATTGAAAGATTCGACCGGAACCCAGATGGCGGTAGAATTCATTTCGCGTCGGCGATGACCTTGACAGGGCGAAGCGATGGTCAAGACCACTCCGATGGGGCAAGCTACTTGGAACTGGCTCAAATACTTATCCAGCATGGCACCAAGACTGAGGTGGACTTACATGAACTATGGTCGCGCATGGTGTTTAATATGCTGGTATCCAACACAGACGACCATTTGCGAAATCACGGTTTCCTGCTTGATGCAAACGGCTGGCGACTTGCGCCTCTGTACGACGTCAACCCAACTCCACATGGCGCACAAGGCCTAAAACTCAACGTCAATGAAGTCGATAACTCGCTCGACCTCCATCTTGCGCTTTCAGTCGCCGGGTATTTTCGATTAAAGCCTGCTCAAGCCCAAAAGCGTTTAAGCGATATGCAAGCCATCGTTAAACAATGGGAGACACTTGCCACCAAGTTAGGAGTTACACGTAACGAGCAGGCTCAAATGGCAAGAGCATTTGCCCTCGCCTAGCTAGTGCCGCTAAAGGCCATTTTGGGGCAAGGCACACCGGCTGTAGTTCGGCCGAAGCAGCCGCTTAGCCTACGTTGATGGGAGGCCAGAATGTGGCCAAATGCGGACGGTCGTCCAGAACAAAAACCTCCTTTAGACAAATAACACTTTGGCATTTCTGCCAATGCTTCATTCACAAAATCGGCAAAACCACATTAATCGTTCTTGTCTTCTATCTAATTTCACACCCAACATTGAATTCATTTACCACAACCAGCTTTACTGAAAACTCTTGGATACCTTGGTCAGCTTGGTTGATTTGCACAACGGCTTTGTATTTTCCAGAGGGGAGGCAGTGATAAATACCACCTACGTATCCAGTTATCGTTGGAGCACTCCCATAATTACTTCCACTGTCTCCAATGTGCTTTGAATCATCAAATATGACTTCTGATTTTTGATTAAGAAGTTTTACATGTGCGTCAATGGGAAATCGAAATTTTTTTGTTTTTCCTGGGCGGTCGATGAAGAGGTAATCTTGGACGTGAGCGTTTATAACAGGGTCGGTAGGGTCATTTTTCACAACGCCGCGCGTGCTTGTGAACTCTAGCCCGAAACTGACCGCACAGCGTACAAAAAGGCAGCGCCGCTTGATATCGATATCGAAAACTTGTTCGCTTTTGTTCGTGACGTCAACTTTAAAAGATGACTGTTTGAGTGGAAAAATCCATGCGCCCAAATCTGCGGTTTTTCCTTCATTTAGATAGCAGCCAAGCAAAATAAATACAATGCATGCGGAATAAATTTGCTTCCTTGAAATTTTCCAAGGAGGAAGTCTCGATGTGCCTGACATATGAACCTCGTATTTGGTTTTCAATAACGACACACTTAAAGCGACGGATAACATACCCCTGATAGTGAGCAATTATTGCAAATATAGCACTTATTTTTCAATCTTATGTTTTGGAATTACTTTGAGCGTTGGTGTCTCTGTCTGCGTCTGACCGGGATGAGCCGCTGCCCTCACATAGGCCAGTGGCTGCTTTGGCCGAATTGCGGCCATCAAGCCTCCGGCGTAGCCACCCTTGCAAATCAAAGGGGGTTCAATTAAACTGCAATTATTATTCGACGCCCCAAAGGCGTCCTCTAGTTCGGTGCCCCAAAGGTGCCTCTACTAAGAAAGGGCTCTTCGGAGCCCTTTCTGCTTTCAGCAGGGGCGCATGAATCTCGCCCCTAACATCTCGCTCAAGGGGACGTCCCTTAGCTCAAACGTTAAATGTCTGCTTGGGGTCGATAGCCGACGTGGTCTTGCCTAGGGCAACGGCTGCTTTGGACGATGTTTGGCCTCTTCAATCTTCTTGACCGTAGTTCGGACGAGGCGAAAGTATAGAAATTTGTGGCAAACTGCTGGTTTATGCTGCAAGGCGTTCCCTCAAGTAGCTATTAACTGTCAAGGCAACTCGGTCCTTGCCAGCTCGAAGCTCCTAGCTTTGTCCGCTTTTGCAGATTTCTATTTGCTGTCTAACCTTGGGAAATGTGTAGGTGCTAGCATTGGTGCGGACTGCAGCGAATTTGCCTATCAAGTTACACGGACAGGCCGCTAGGTTAGGAAGAAATTTTTCACTCTAATTGAACATGCAAAGTCGAGCCACGGTGGATGAATTTGCACAACATATGGCTGATGTCTTTCGATTGTTCGGACCAGTGTCACTGCGCCGGATGTTCTCAGGCTATGGTCTTTTTCGCGATGGAATCATGTTCGGTTTGGTTTACGACGAAACCTTGTATTTGAAGGTGGATGCGGAAAACATCGCAGATTTCCGAGTCCAAGGGCTTCCGCAATTTGAGTATATTAGGCAAGAGAAAGCTATTGGCTTGTCATATTATCAGGCACCAGAATCCATATTGGAGGATATCAATGAGGCTGCGCTCTGGGCGCGTCGCTCATTTGAAGCTGCACGACGCGCTGATATATTGAAGCAAAAGCCTGTTCGGAGTCGCCGTGGACATCATGCAGAGACCTAACCCCTAATTCCAACTAATCTGCGTAAAAAGCCGCGCTGGCCGGTGAATTCAAACGTTAAATGCTCAAGCGTCCGCATTGGTCGGTACAGCCCCTTATACCAACATTGACAATGGCAGCTTCTGCCGAAACTACGGCCTCCTGTCGTATACGACCTGACAGGTTTAAGATACTAATTCCAGGCAGGTATGGTGTGCCCAAAGGTGGCTGAACTCGTGCAAATATGCACAGCACCCTTTCTTCTCATTGGAAACATGAAAAAAAGGTCCAATACTCAGGCGGAATTGGGGCGCTCAATTGATGGGGAACCGTTTTCAAGAAGGTACTCGACGACTAGACAGGGTTTGTCGCGAGAATGTAAATCTCACTCAATGCTTACCAGAATCTCATACGATGCTTCCCTCAGCCAGCAAAGCCTTACTGAATGGAGCGCGAAAATCTCAGGTTATTGGTTTCGCTACAGGATGCCGGAGCGGATAACGCCGTAAGTGAAATCTGCACCAGTAGTAAATAAGCTGGTGCAGCAAATGGCGCATAACTCAAACATGCGCTGAAAACGCGAAAGCCTGGCATCTCCGCCAGCTCCGGTGGCATGGTCACTTGCTGGCTAGATTTGTGCGAGTAACCCGTACCACGCCCTTGCACTGCGATTCCGGCGGGCCGCCCATCACGACAGCCCGTCGGACAGCAAATCTTCTGCAGCATGGCACGCTGTCCCAGGTAGCGATCCAAATCCTCGGACATTGGAGTCAGACTGTCATGCCTGCCCGGCAAAACAGTCAAAATAACTGACGCCCAACCCTTTTTTGTTTAATTAGCCCCAAAAATATACTGGGAGTAGTATTTAAAATACCCCAGAAAATATGTGGCCCAGAACACGGTTTTTGCGATATACCCCAACATTATGCTAGCGGGGTTGTAAATGCGGCTCTTGGCCAATGCAACTGGTTTGGGGCAACAAAAAAGGCAGCCGCAGCTGCCTTTTTTGTTTTGGAACGCGCAAAAATCAGCGACGCTCGCGCAATTTGCGAATTGCCGCCAACTGCGCCACCATCAGCGCAATCTCTGCCTGCGCTTTGGCGTAATCGATAGCGGATTCGCGGTTGCCCAAAGCTTCCTCGGCCTGCTTCTTCGCCTCCTGCACCTTGGCTTCGTCCAGGTCGCGACCACGAATTGCGGTATCGGCCAGAACCGTGACCTTGTTCGGCTGCACTTCAAGAATGCCGCCGGCAACGAACACGTAATTCTGTTCCGTTTCCTCTGGCAGCTTGATACGTACCGTACCCGGCTTGATGCGCGTGATCAGCGGCGTGTGTCCTGGCAGAACACCGATTTCGCCAAGTTCAGCCGGCAATGCGACGAATTCCGCCGCGCCAGAGAAGATTTGCTCCTCGGCTGATACGACCTCTACCTGTATGGTTTTTGCCATGTTTGAACCTTTTCTGTTCTATCGAAAAAATCACGCTGCGACACTAGGCGCCGCAGCGTGCGCGGCATCAGGCCATGCCCTTGCCTTTTTCGATGGCTTCTTCGATCGGGCCAACCATGTAGAACGCCTGTTCCGGCAGGTGATCGAGTTCGCCGTTGGCGATCATCTTGAAGCCCTTGATGGTGTCGGCCAGCGTGACGTATTTGCCCGGCGAACCGGTAAACACTTCCGCCACGGTGAACGGCTGCGACAGGAAGCGCTGCATCTTGCGGGCGCGAGCCACGACCAGCTTGTCTTCCGGCGACAGTTCGTCCATGCCCAGAATCGCGATAATGTCGCGCAATTCCTTGTAGCGCTGCAGCGTACCCTGCACCGAACGTGCAGTGTTGTAGTGATCGTCACCCACCACCAGCGGGTCGAGCTGACGCGAGGTCGAGTCGAGCGGGTCCACTGCCGGGTAAATACCGAGCGAGGCGATATCACGCGACAAAACGACGGTCGAATCCAAGTGGGCGAAGGTCGTTGCCGGCGACGGGTCGGTCAAGTCATCCGCAGGAACGTAAACGGCCTGAATCGACGTAATCGAACCCGTGTTGGTCGAAGTAATGCGCTCTTGCAAGCGGCCCATTTCTTCCGCCAGCGTCGGCTGGTAACCCACCGCAGACGGCATACGGCCCAGCAGCGCGGACACTTCGGTGCCGGCCAGCGTGAAACGGTAGATGTTATCGACGAAGAACAGAACGTCGCGGCCTTCATCGCGGAAGCTTTCCGCAATGGTCAGACCGGTCAGCGCGACGCGCAGACGGTTGCCCGGCGGTTCGTTCATCTGACCATACACCATCGCCACCTTGTCCAGAACGTTCGAGTCCTTCATTTCGTGGTAGAAGTCGTTGCCCTCACGGGTACGCTCACCAACGCCTGCGAACACGGACAGACCGGAGTGCTGCTTCGCGATGTTGTTAATCAGTTCCATCATGTTAACGGTCTTGCCCACACCGGCGCCACCGAACAGACCAACCTTGCCGCCCTTGGCGAACGGGCAAATCAGGTCAATAACCTTGATGCCGGTTTCGAGCAGTTCCTGCGACGGCGACAGTTCTTCGTACGTCGGCGCCTTGCGGTGAATCGATGCGCGCACGTCGGTCTGGACCGGGCCTGCTTCGTCGATCGGATTGCCGAGAACGTCCATGATGCGGCCGAGCGTTGCTTCGCCCACCGGTACCTTGATCGGTTCGCCCGTATTTTGAATGATCATGCCGCGACGCAGACCATCGGAAGAGCCCAGCGCAATGGTGCGGACAATGCCATCACCCAGCTGCTGCTGCACTTCGAGGGTCAGCTCGGAACCTTCCATTTTCAAGGCATCGAACACCTTGGGCATCGCATCGCGCGGGAACTCCACGTCCACCACGGCGCCGATACACTGAACGATTTTGCCATCCGCCATTTTTCGTTCCTTCAATTATTAGAAATTCATTCGTTGTCTGGTGTCGCTACCAGTGTTAAACCGCCGCCGCGCCAGCGACGATCTCGGAAAGTTCTTTCGTGATTGCCGCCTGACGCGTCTTGTTGTACACAAGGCGCAGCTCGGAAATCACGCTGCCAGCGTTGTCGCTTGCAGACTTCATCGCCACCATGCGTGCCGACTGCTCCGATGCAATGTTTTCCGCCACCGATTGATAAATCAGGGCTTCGACATAACGCACCAGCAGCTCGTCGATAACCGGCTTCGCTTCCGGCTCGTAGATATATTCCCAGTTGTGCTTGCTCTTGTCGGTCACCAGGTGATCCGCTGTCAGCGGCAGCAACTGTTCGATCACCGGCTCCTGTTTCATCGTGTTGATGAATTTGGTGTAGCACAGGTAAATCGCGTCCAGCTTGCCTTCCTGGAAAGCGTCCAGCAGGATTTTGACCGGGCCGATCAGACGCTCCAGGTGCGGCGTGTCGCCCAACTGCACGACATGCGACACCACCTTGGCGCCGATTCGGTTCATGTAGCCAAAACCCTTGTTGCCGATCGCCACGACATCAATTGCGTTGCCTTCAGCCTCAATGTCGCGCAACTTGTTGGTCACGCTGCGAAGCACGTTGGTATTCAGGCCGCCGCACAGGCCCTTATCCGTCGTCACGACAATGAAGCCGACTTTCTTCGCTTCTTTGCCCGCTTCCGGCACGACCATGAAGGGATGGATATATTCCGGGTTGGCTTCCGCCAGATTTGCGGCCAGCGTCCGTACAGTTTCGCTGTACGGACGGGCAGCACGCATCCGATCCTGCGCCTTGCGCATTTTGGATGCGGCCACCATCTCCATTGCCTTGGTGATCTTCTTCGTGTTTTCCACGCTCTTGATCTTGCCGCGTATTTCTTTGCCTGCTGCCATGAGGCTTCGCTCCTTGTTGCGTCAGTTAAGTTCGGACGTCAAACCCATTAGCTGCCGCGTTTGAAATCGCCAATCGCCTGCGCCAGAACACCTTCGTCCGACTTGTCGATCTGCTTGTTGCTTTCAATCCGCTGCAGCAGGTCGGAATGCGAAACTTTCATGTGCGCGTGCAGTGCAGCTTCGAACGGCAGAACGTCCTTGACTTCGACGTCGTCCAGATAGCCGCCGTTAACTGCGAACAGCGAAACCGACATCAGCGAAATCGGCAGCGGAGCATATTGCTTCTGCTTCAGCAGTTCCGTCACGCGGGCGCCACGGTCCAACTGACGGCGGGTCGCATCGTCCAGGTCGGAAGCAAACTGCGCAAATGCAGCCAGTTCGCGGTACTGCGCCAAGTCGGTACGGATACCACCGGACAAACCCTTGACCGCCTTGGTCTGTGCCGCGCCACCAACGCGCGAAACCGAAATACCTGCGTTAATCGCCGGACGGATGCCGGAGTTGAACAGCGAGGTTTCCAGGAAGATCTGGCCGTCGGTAATCGAAATCACGTTGGTCGGAACGAACGCGGAAACGTCGCCCGCCTGGGTTTCAATAATCGGCAGCGCGGTCAGCGAACCGGTCTGGCCCTTGACTTCGCCGTTGGTGAACTTCTCGACATACTCAGCGTTCACGCGCGCGGCGCGCTCCAGCAGACGGGAGTGGAGATAGAACACGTCGCCAGGGAATGCTTCACGTCCCGGCGGACGACGCAGCAGCAGCGAAACCTGACGGTAGGCAACAGCCTGCTTGGACAGGTCGTCATAAATGATCAGTGCATCCTGGCCGCGATCGCGGAAGTATTCGCCCATCGTGCAGCCGGAATAGGCCGACACATATTGCATTGCCGCTGATTCGGATGCGGTCGCAGCGACCACGATGGTGTAATCCATCGCGCCATACTGTTCCAGCGCGCGCACTACGTTTTTGACCGACGATGCCTTCTGTCCGATCGCGACGTAGATACACGTCATGTTCTGGCCTTTTTGATTGATGATCGTGTCGATCGCCACCGCGGTCTTGCCGGTCTGACGGTCGCCGATGATCAGCTCACGCTGGCCACGGCCAATCGGCACCATCGAGTCAATCGCCTTCAGACCGGTCTGCATCGGCTGCGACACGGACTGGCGGGCAATAACGCCCGGTGCGATTTTTTCGATCGGCGACGACAGCTTGGCGTTGATCGGGCCCTTGCCGTCGATCGGCTGGCCGAGCGAGTTGACCACGCGGCCAACCAGTTCTGGGCCGATCGGCACTTCCAGAATGCGGCCGGTGCACTTGACCGTATCGCCTTCGGAGATGTGCTCGTATTCACCCAGAATAACGGCGCCGACGGAATCACGCTCAAGGTTCAGCGCGAGGCCAAAGGTGTCGCCCGGGAATTCAAGCATTTCGCCCTGCATCGCATCGGACAGGCCATGAATGCGGCAAATACCATCGGATACGGAAATGACCGTACCCTGGTTACGGATCTCGGCGCCTTCGCCCAGACCTTGAATCCGACTCTTGATCAGCTCACTGATTTCAGACGGGTTGAGTTGCATACAAACTCCTAAAAATATTCTCTTGGCTTGCGCCGTGTCCGGACGACCGGCTTACGAAACAAGGGCATCATGCATCTTCTGAAGTTTTGCGCGCACCGACGTATCCAGCACTTCGTCACCGACAATGACCCGCACGCCGCCAATCAGCGTGTTATCAACCGAGATCTGCGGATTGAGCTTGCGCCCGAATTTTCGTTCGAGCGGAACCAGCACATCCTTGATCTGGGCATCCGACATTTCAAAGGCACTGATGATCTGCGCATCGGCAGAGCCTTCATATGCGACTTTCAGGGCCTGAAACTGCACGCCAATTTCCGGCAGCAGCGTCACGCGTCCGTTTTCGACCAGTACCTGGATGAAGTTTTTCGCCTCACCAGAATTGCCGGACTTCAACAGCGACAGCAGCGTATCGCTCACTTGCTGGTCGGTCAGGTTCGGAGTATCCACAAGTGTCTTGACGTCCGGATGAGCGCCGAGCTGGGCCATTTCTGCCACCAGTTCGGACCACGCGGACAAGTCACCGCTTTTCGCTACGCGAAACAAAGCCTCTGCATAAGGGCGGGCGAGGGTTGCGAGTTCTGCCATGATTAAAGCTCGACTGCCAGTTGCTTCAACAGATCGGCATGCGCCGCCGCATTGACTTCACGCTTCAGAATCTGCTCGGCACCTTTTACGGCCAACGCAGCAACCTCAGCGCGCAACGTCTCGCGGGCACGGATCGTTTGCTGTTCCGCTTCAGCCCTGGCCTGCTCGATGATTTGAGCAGCCTGCGCTTCGGCGGTTCGCTTGATGTCGTCCGCGATCCTCTGCGCATTACCTTCAGCTTCACTGATGCGTTTTTGAGCTTCGTCACGCGCATTGGCCATTTGAACCTGCACGCGCTTCTCAACTGCAACCATTTCTTCCTTGCTGCGTTCAGCCGCTGCCAAGCCATCCGCGATTTTCTGCGCACGCTCGTCCAGCGCCTTCATCAGCGGCGGCCATACGAATTTTGCCGTAAAGCCAGCCAGCACCATAAAGACGGCAAACTGCGCCAACAAAGTTGCGTTTAGATTCACAGCTATTTCCTTCTAAAAATAACTTGCGCCAATTGCTTGACTCGAAAAATGTCCGGCTCGCAATGAGCCGGAAACATTACTTGAGGAACGGTTTGACGAACGCAAACATGACTGCAACACCGACAGCGATCAGGTAAACCGCGTCGAGCAGACCAGCCAGAATCAGAACGTTGTTACGCAGCGGGGTCATCAGTTCAGGCTGGCGAGCGGAAGCTTCCAGGTATTTAGCACTGACGTGTGCCAGGCCGAAGCAGGCTGCAAATGCGCCGATAGCGATGATCAATGCACAAGCCAGGGTGAGGACGCTGATATCAGACATGGTATTTCCTTAAAGTAAAGTAAAGTTAAAACAATAAAACAAGCCAAAAGGGGTGGTACAAAAAAACTTTGAATTAGTGACCTTCGTGCGCCTGGCCCAGATACACCAGCGTCAGCGTCATGAAAATGAACGCCTGAAGGAAAACGACCAGAATATGGAAGATCGCCCAGATCGAACCGGCAATCACGTGCCCCAGGAAAGCCAGCGAACCGCCAAGCGTTAACGCAGCAGCCGAACCAAGAAGCGCAATCATCAGGAACAGCAATTCGCCCGCATACATGTTGCCCCAGAGTCGCATGCCAAGTGAAATCATCTTGGCCGCATACTCAATCATGTTCAGCGCGAAGTTGAACGGCGCCAGCGCCGCGCCGAACGGCGCACAGAACAGCTGATGCATGTAGCCCTTGAAGCCATGAACCCTGAAACCGAACACAATCATCATCACGACCACGCCGAGCGAAATACCCACCGTACCATTCAGGTCGGCTGTCGGCACCGCACGGTGATAATGGATATAGTGATCGAGTCCGGTCCAGGTGAAGAATTGACCGAACAGATCGACCGGCAGGAAGTCCATGCTGTTTTGCAGCGAAATCCACATGAAAAGTGTCAGCGCGAACGGTGCGATGAAACGGCGATCGCCATGGATTTGCTCCTTGGCCTGCCCATCAGCCATTTCGGCCAACAATTCAATCGCAGCCTGGAAGCGACCCGGCACGCCGGCTGTCGCCTTGCGCGCCGCAATATACATGATCAACAACGCGGCAATACCGCAGAAGATCGACCAAAAAACCGTATCGTAGTGAATGATCGAAAAATCGATCATTTTCACTTGCTTGGTGGAAGCTAAATTCTCGAGATGGTGGGAAATGTACCCTGCAAGGGTTGGCCCGGTTTCTGCTGCTGCACTCATGATCGGTTCTTTAACAAAAATAAAATGTAGCTTTTAAGCGCAATGGCAAGCCCCAGCAGGAAATACACCCAACTGACTTCGCGGTAATACCAGACCGAAGCAACCATCAGCACAATGGTCAAAATGACCTTCGCCAATTCCAACCCAAGGAAAACCCCAAGGCTTGCCTGCCCCGAACCGCTTTCCACCAGCCTGTTGTAACCAAGCATGAAAAGCACGTTCGGCACCACGCAGCTCATCGTTCCCAGCAATGCGGAAATGCCTGCCACTTCGCCGCCGATAACCACCGCCAGCGCGACATACACCAAGGCCGCGGCCAACTGCCAAACCACAATGCGCGCCATAGGCTGTCCTTACTATTGCGAATTTTGCAATGAAACTGCGCAAAATTCAGGCTTTTCCATCTCTTGCTGCGACAAACTTTTTTTGCGTGTGCAAACTCAAACCCTAAAATTGTACCGTCGGCTTATGACGCAGTCAACGAAACTTTGAGGAAAATCAAAACAATTTCAGCCAATTGAGCAAAATTTCAAAATGTCTGTTTTTTGCCATATTTGCGACATTTATGACAAAAAACCACATTATTTCGCGCAAAAAACATTAACAACAACCATCTTCGCAAGAAGCATGCCTTGAAAGTGTTTGCTTTTTTGTGGCTTATATGCACAAGCGGCGTATTTTCGATGCGAAAAAACGCCGCTTACTTCGTTTTTATTTCTTGTCGGGAACGTACGGATTGCTGCGGCGCTCATGACCGATGTTCGAGGTCGGGCCATGGCCAGGAATGAACTGCACATCGTCGCCCAGCGTGTACAAATTAGTACGAATCGAATTTTCCAATTCCTTGAAGCTGCCTTTAGGCAAGTCGGTGCGGCCAATCGAGCCGGCAAACAGCACGTCGCCGGTGATCGCCACCTTCGTCCCCGGATGGAAAAACGCGACGTGCCCCGGCGAATGGCCCGGGCATTCATATACATTCAGCGTTTCCTCACCGACCGTGACCGTATCGCCCTGCTTCAGCCAGCGATCCGGCGTAAACGGCTCTCCTGCCGGCAAGCCCCACATGCGGGTTTGCGCGGTCGCCAGCGATTCGAGCAGCCATGCGTCGGCCTCATTCGGCCCCTCAATCGGCACGCCAAACTGGCTGGCCAGCGTCTTGGCAGCGCCGCAGTGGTCCAGATGACCGTGCGTGACCAGCACCTTTTCCAGCGTCAGCCCCTGTTTTTCCAGGGCGGCGACTATGCGCGGCACGTCGCCGCCCGGGTCGACCACGGCGGCCTTGTTGGTTTTTTCATCCCACATGAGGGTGCAGTTTTGCTGAAACGAGGTAACGGGAATAATCTGGAATTTCATGGATACCTGCCTTGGTGAAAAAGGGTGGATCAAATGGACAAAGCCTTGATTATGCGTGAATTTACGCTTATCGGGCTATTTTCTGCGGATTTTTTATACCAGCCTGCACAGCACGGCTGCCAGCAGGCAAAACCGGCCCGCCCGCTTGATTTGCACGCAGCGCAGACGTTGCGGCAACGGAAATGATTTGACCGCATATGCCATCAGCACCATCCTGCCGTCAGCCATTGAACCGATTTCAAGACTCAAGCGCGCATGAGCCACGAAAGGGCAAGGCATAAGTCGCTGGCAGAGCGGCCAAAATAACTGACCGAGCATCGCGTTTCGGTCATTAAGCCATCAAAACATACTCCCGCCTGTATTTAAAAACGGCCAGCAAATACGTGGTCCAGCATACGGTTTTGGTCATATACCCCCCCGTAATTTTGACATGCCTGGACTGACTGCTGTATCAGTTCCGACGCAGCCTCAGCGCAAACATCGCTAGCAAGGGCACGCGCCGTGCCATTTGAAAGGTTCAGCAGCGCAAAATGACTAACCGCCCTTGCCCGGTTGGCGCAGCTGAACCAGCCACCAATCCGTCAGCCAGCGGCATGACCGCAAATCACGCGGTTACTGGACGCATTCGCGTTTTTTCTGCTCGGGGAAATCAGCCAGAATCCGGTCGAGCGCCTGCGCCGTGGCCGGTTCCAGTTCGCGTAATTGATAGGCAACCTTGCTGGTCGAAACACTGCGAGCGCCAACGCGCGCGCTGCGCACACCCCGCTGGTTCAGGCTAGCCAGATAGGCCCTGGCTGCGGCTTCCGTCTTGAATACGCCGAGCGAGATGCCCCAGCGCAAAGCCGAGTTATCCTGAATGATGAACAGGCTGGTGACGCCCAGCCGGCGCAATTCGGCCGCTTTCTTGTCCGCGCCAGCTTTGCTGCCCTGCGATGGGATGAATACCATGTGGCTGGCCACTTCGCGCACATTGCGCCGCGATTGCCGCTGACCGAGCGCCAGCGTGGCCAGGCGCGGCTCGATGCGCTTGATGTCTGTCACAGCAAATTCGCCCACTTCGACACAGGCGATTTTGGCCGCCGGCGCTGGTGGCGCAGGTGGTGCTGCCACCGGAGTTGGCGTTGGCGCCGTCGCGGCGGCAGGCGGCGCGGTTGCGACCGGCGCGACCGAAGCCGAAGCCGGGACCGCTATAGAAGCTGATGACGCTGACGGTGCCACCGATGCCGCCGGCGACGGCGCGGCTGGCTTGCTGCCAGGCGGCTGCAACCGGATTTTGTCGGCATTGAGCTGGTTCGCCATCCGCAGCGGTTCATTCTTGTGCGTGAACATCGAATCCAGATAGCCCAGGCGAAACGCCAGCAGCGCGCCGTTCGCCATCAAAAAAAGCCAGAAAAACAGTCTCAGGAACACGTCACACCCAGTAAATCAGCCGGCCTGCGCAGCCGTATGCAGGCCCATCAGCACCAGATTATCGACGATCCGGTGCGCAACGGATAGATGCGGCGCAACCGACGCAGCCGCGCCACCCGACAGCACGCACAACACACTGCCGCAGCGTTTCGCATGCAACGCCGCCGCATGTTCAATCGCACCAATTTGCGCCGCTATGCAACCGCTGGCAATCGCATCGTTGGTGTTGTCGGCAAATGGCGTGAATCTCAGGCTATCTTGCGCAACTTGCGGCAAATGCGCCGTATTGCGAGCCAGCGACGCCGCCATCAAGCCCAGCCCAGGCAAAATCATGCCGCCGACAAAGAGGCCGTCGGGCGTGACGGCATCGACCGTGGTGGCCGTGCCACAGGTAGCAACGATCAACGGCTGCCCCGGAAACAGTGCGCGCGCGCCGATTACCGCGGCAAACCGGTCGCACCCCAACTGCGCCGGATTGCGGTAGCCATTGCGCACGCCGGCCTGCTCCGGCGCGGAAGCGAACCATTCGACTGAACCGGCAGGCAACCCGGCCAGCAATTTTTCCAGTTGGCTGCGCCGCGCCTTGCCGGCAACATTTGAAATCAGCGCGCGCGAAATCGCGCGTTCGCGCCATTCCGTTTCAAGCTGCGCGATATCCGCCAGCGCCACCGCACCGTTCGCCCGCCACTCCCCGAGCGCGTCGCCGGTGATGGCCCATTTGATCATCGTGTTGCCCGCATCGACCAGCAGCAGCATAGCCTATCCCTTCGTGTACTGACGCAAAGACACATCCCCGGCCGCGACCTCAATCGCCACCCGCAGCACAGCCGGGCGGCACAGCGCAGCAATGCGTTGCGGCGGAAGCAATGGAATCATCCGGTCATTGTAGCGGCATTGTGCGCGTGAATTGCAGCAATCTGCGCCGCATCCTGTTGTTTTCGAATGAAAATCGGTGATTTTGCGGCGGCGGCCGTTGTTTGTACGCATATAATTTACTGGTCAATCACCGGGCCAACACCCGTTCCCGATTATTTTTTGCCGCGCCAGCGCCGTTGCGAATGCCCCACCCCGAACCGGACATGCCTAGGCTGAATGTCAGCCATGATGCCAGCGATGGCGTCAGCGTCACCGCCAGCGGCTGCTGGCAGGTGCATGCGCTGGCATTGCCCGGCGTGATGCCGGCGCTGATGCAGCGCATCGCGCTGCCAGATCCGTCCGCGGCTCGCTGGGATTTGACCGGCATCGAGGCGCTCGACCATATCGGCGCACAGTGGTTTTGGAATGCCTGGGGCAAGAAACGGCCACCGCGCCTGATGCTGGCGCCGTTGCAGGAAGGCCATTTTCACCGGATCGAGCAGGCGGGCGAACTGACGCTGCCGGCAGAACCGGGCCGCACCTTGTCGCTGGCGCTGCTGTGGCATTGGGCAGACCGGTTCATCCACCATCTGTTTGGCCTGACGATGCTGATCGGCCAATTGGTGCTGGACATCGCGCAACTCGCGCGCCAGCCGCAACGCGGGCCGTGGAAGGAAATCTCGGCCAACGTGTTCCATGCCGGCTATCGCGCGCTCGGCATCACCGCGTTGGTCGGCTTTTTGATCGGTATCGTGCTGTCCTACCTGTCGTCACAGCAATTGCACACCTTCGGCGGCGACATTTTCATCGTCAACATCCTCGGCATGAGCATCATCCGCGAACTGGGGCCACTGCTGGCCGCGATCCTGGTTGCCGGCCGTTCCGGCTCATCGATTACCGCCCAGATAGGCGTGATGCGCGTGACCGAGGAACTGGATGCGATGCTGGTGATGGGGCTGCCGCATGGCTTCAGACTGATCATGCCGAAAGTGATTGCGCTGGCTCTGGCGATGCCGCTTTTGGTCATCTGGACCGATGCGATGGCGCTGCTCGGCGGCATGGCGGCGGCGCATCTCGAACTGGGCCTGTCACCCATCTATTTCCTGCAAAAGCTGCCAAGCGCAGTGCCGCTGGCGAATTACTGGATTGGCCTCGGCAAAGGGCTGGTGTTCGGCACGGTGATCGCGTTGATTGCCTGCCATTTTGGCTTGCGCATCCAGCCGAACACCGAAAGCCTAGGACACGGCACGACAATTTCGGTAGTCACGTCGATTACGCTGGTAATCCTGGCCGACGCGGTCTTTGCCATCATCTTTAGCGGCGTGGGGTTCCGATGAATGCCGCCATCCATCCGCCCGTGATCCAGATTGACCAGCTGCGAACGCAGTTTGGCGACCATGTGGTCCATCAGGATCTCGATCTAAGCGTGAACCAAGGTGAAATCCTGGCGCTGATCGGCGGTTCCGGCTCGGGCAAGACCACGCTGCTGCGGCAGATAATCGGGCTGGAAACCCCGGCCAGCGGCAGCGTGCGCGTGTTCGGACAGGATATCGGCCAGGCGAGCAGCGAACAGATGCAGACGCTCCGTCACCGCTGGGGCATGCTGTTCCAGCACGGTGCGCTATTTTCTGCCTTGACGGTATTCGACAATGTCGCGCTGCCGATGCGCGAATTGCGCACGCTGCCGGAAGACCTGATCCGCGACGCGGTGCTGCAAAAACTGCACATGGTTGGCCTGTCGCCCGCCGATGCGCAAAAGATGCCGGCCGACCTGTCCGGCGGCATGGTCAAGCGGGTTTCGCTCGCGCGCGCGATCGCGCTCGAACCCGAATTGCTGTTTCTGGACGAACCGACCGCCGGGCTGGATCCGCACCTGTCGGACAGTTTTGTCGAACTGATTCAATCACTGCATCAGGCGATGCAACTGACGGTGGTGATGGTAACGCACGATCTGGACACGATTTTCGCGCTGGCAACGCAAATAGCAGTGCTAGCCGATCGGCGGGTGGTGGTGAAGGACACACCCGACAAGGTTGTTGCTTTCGCCCATCCATTCATCGAACAATATTTTCTGGGCGACCGCGGACGGCGGGCACTGGCCGGCATGCATGCGGCTGGCGGCGGCTCAAGCCCAACTTGATGGGACAAGAATATGGAAAACAAATCTCATGCGCTGATAGCCGGCCTGTTCACCATCCTGCTGGCGGCAGCGGCGGTATGGATGGGCATCTGGCTGAATCGCGATCGAGTGCAGCGGGTGCCATATGAAATCGCCACAAGGCTATCGATTCCGGGCCTGAATCCGCAGGCAGCGGTACGCTATCGCGGACTCGACGTCGGCAAGGTCGATAAAATCGCGTTCGACCCGAAGTCGCCCGGTCAAATTCTGATCAGCATCAGCATCAACCCGGATACGCCGATTACGCAATCAACCTATGCAGCGCTCGGCTACCAGGGCGTGACCGGCATTGCCTACGTGCAGTTCGACGACGATGGCAGCAAGCCTGAACTCGTTCCCAGCTCGAAGGACAACATCGCACGCATTGAAATGCGGCCCAGCGTGTTCGACAATCTGCAAACTGGCGGGCAGGCGCTGCTGGAGCAGACGCGCGTCCTGGCCGACCGGCTGAATGCGCTGCTGGACGAACCGAACCGCAAGGTCATGCTGGCTGCTTTCCACGATGTCAGCCAGGCAGCCAAGAAACTGGAAACGATTCCGAAGCAGCTGGAACCGACCATGACGCAGTTGCCAGCATTCGCCAGCGAAGCGCGGCAGGCGATGGCATCGATCAACGCGCTATCAAAGGAAATCGGCGAATTGAGCCACAACGTGAACGCCGACACGATGCCGAAAATCAACCGGCTGAGCAGCGAACTGCGCAGCACCGCACATCAGCTTGAACGCACGGTCGAACAAATCAACCGGCAACCGCAAAGTCTGTTGTTCGGTTCGCCCGGCGCAACACCGGGGCCGGGCGAAACCGGGTTTGCCGCATCAGAGGGAACAAAATGAACCAACTGAAAAAAACATTTCTGGCGCTGCCCGTCCTGCTGGCGGCCATCCTGCTGACCGGTTGCGCGAGTTCGCCGCCAGCAGCGCAGTACGATTTCGGGCCGTTGCGCCTGTCGGCGGCCGAACGTCTGGCGAAGCTGCCCGCGGTGCGTCTGGCCGACATCGACGCACCCGCGTGGCTTGACGGCAGGGCGATGCATTACCGGCTGGCCTATGCCAACGAGCAGCAAGTGCGGCAGTTTGCACACAACCGCTGGCAGATGCCGCCGCCGCAATTGTTCAGCCAGCGGCTCAAAATGCGCCTCGTCGAAGCAGGCGGACTGGTGCTGTCCACAGCCGACAGCGGACAGGCCGTGCCTGTACTGCGAATCGAAATGACCGATTTCATCCAGGTATTCGACAGCGAATCACGCAGCTGGTCGCGGGTAACGATTCGCGCCTCGCTGTTCAACGGCCGCACGATTCTGGCGCAAAAAAATTTCGCGCGCGATTTGCCGGCAACAACAGCTGATGCAGCCGGCGGTGCGCGCGCGCTGGCCGACGCCAGCGATCAGGCCATCGGCGATCTACTGTTGTGGCTGGCAGATCAAGCCTCTCGCAAATGATCGACCAGCAGGACAAGGCTAACGGCTCGCGCGCTTCATATTTTTTCCGCGCCAGCCTGCTGGCCTGGCTGCTGCTGATCGTCTACGCCAGCTGGTACCCGTTCACCGGCTGGCGTGATATCGGCGTGCCACCGCTGGCTTACATTACTGCTGCCTGGCCGCGCTACTGGACCTGGTTCGATCTGCTGACCAATGTCGCCGCCTATCTGCCGCTCGGCCTGCTGGCGGTCTTTGCGCTGCATCCGCTGCAAAAAGGCGTGCGCGCGGCGCTGATTTCGATCGCAGGCTGTGCTGCTGTGTCAGCGCTGATGGAAGCGATGCAAACCTGGCTGCCAAGCCGCGTGCCATCGAATCTCGATTTGCTGACCAACGTCACCGGCGCGGCCATCGGCGCGGCCGTCGGCATGCTGCTGGCACCGAGCTTCGTCGATCAGGGCCGCTTCCATCTGCTGGGAAAACGCTGGTTCCGTCATGATTCTAGCCGCGCAATGATCCTGCTGGCGCTGTGGCCGCTGGCGCAAATTTATCCACAATCCTGGCTGTTCGGTCATGGCCAGGTGCTGCCGGGAATATCCGTCTGGCTGTCCGACTGGCTCTCTGAACCGTTCGATCTGGGCGCCTTGCTTATGCACAGCATTCACCTGCACATCACGCACATCTGGCAGTTCTGGCTGCTGGAAACCATCATCACCGCCAGCGGATTAACCGGCGCCCTGCTCGCGCTGTTGTGCCTGCTGCGCCGTAGCGCGCCGCGGATAATGCTGACGGGCGGCCTGCTGGCATTGGCGATCGGAGTCAAATCACTCGCCTGTGCATTGTTTTTCACGCCGGACAATGCGTTCGTCTGGCTGACGCCGGGCGCACTTGGCGGCTTGCTAATCGGAGTATTGATGGTGGCCGGGCTGTCATTCGCGCCCGCCATCGTGCAGCGCCGGCTGGCGGCATTTTCGCTGCTGCTATGCCTGATGATGGTCAACCTGACACCGGCCAATCATTATTTCATCGTTACGCTGCAAGCTTGGTCGCAGGGCAAGTTCCTGAATTTCAACGGCGCAGCGCAATTCTTCGCCCTTTGCTGGCCGTTCGTTGCGCTATATTTCCTGCTGCAACGGCTGCACCATTCGCCATTGAATGATCCAGGCAGCAGCGATTGAGCCACACTGGAAACCATCGCGAACACCGGAAGGCCGGACGCACGAAACCGACACCGCACAACACAGCCATCCGGGCACGCAACCGGTTTTCGGCGATAATACGACGGTGTATCATGGCTACCCCGATGGCGCAGCACCTTTTTGCGGGAGGTTCATCATGGGCAAGAAAATGGCAACCGGGCATCATCTGTTCTTTTGCGCCAATGAGCGCGACAGTGGCAAATGCTGCCTCAACAAGCATTCAAAAAAAGTGCAGAAACATGCGAAGAAACGGGTCAAGGAGCTGGGGCTGAAAGGCGACGAGAAAATCCGCATCAACCAGACCGACTGCCTCGGATTGTGCGGCAGCGGACCGGTGGTGGTGGTCTATCCAGAAGGTGTCTGGTACAGCTACCAGGATAACGATGACATCGACCGCATCGTCGAGCAGCATCTGCTCGGTGGAAAGGTCGTCAAGAAACTCGTGATTTGAGAATTTCTGCCGGAGTATATTTGAAAAACATCAGGTTCCGCCGAGAGTTCTGCGGCTATTCAGAAATACACCGCCCAGTATATTTTCCGGCCCAAATCACCCTGCCGGCCCGGCCGCAGGCAATTCGGGAACATTGAACGCATGAACCGTCATACCAAAATCTTTTTCCTTGCCGGCGCTGCCGGGCAAATCGAATGCGCGCTCGACCTGCCGGAAAACGCGCCGCGCGGCATTGCATTAATAGCCCATCCGCATCCGCTGTATGGCGGCACGATGGACAACAAGGTCGTGGCCACGCTCGGGCGCGCCTTCGTTGGCGTCGGCTTTGCGGTCGCGCGGATGAATTTTCGCGGCGTCGGTCAGACGCAAGGGCAGCATGATCAGGGTCGCGGCGAAACCGACGACATGGCGCTGCTGTTGACATACATGAAACAGCAGTATCCGGGCTTGCCTGTCGTGCTCGGCGGGTTCTCGTTTGGCACCTTCGTCCAGGCCAGCCTGCAGCAACGGCTGACCGAGCAGGGCGAACCGGCCGAACGGCTGATCCTGATCAGCGCCACCGCCGGCAAATGGTCGCCGCCGCCGGTGCCGGCCAACACCATTTTGGTGCAGGGCGACATGGATGACACCATCCTGCTCAAGGACGTGCTCGACTGGGCGCGGCCGCAGGATATTCCGGTCATCGTCGTTCCCGGCTGCGACCACCTGTTCAACCGCAAGCTGCATCATCTGCGGCAAATTGTGACCGACACCTGGCGCGCCTGATTTTTCCTTATGCAACCCGGATGCGGCCTGGCCGCTCCAGCACTATCAGATGACGATGAAAAAATTCTACGCTTTTGCTGTTGCCCTCTTTCTGTTCATGACCTGCGCACAGGCGCAAATGCCACAGGCACCGGCTGTTGCCGCGAAATCCTGGCTGCTGCTGGATCTGAACAGCGGCCAGATGCTGGCTTCGCACGATCCGCACGCGCGGGTCGAACCCGCGTCGCTGACCAAGCTGATGACGGCTTATATCGTGTTCGGCGCCATCCGCGACAAGAAGCTCGACCTGAACCAGACCGTCAGCGTGTCGGAAAGGGCGTGGAAGGTGGACCGCAGCAGCTCGAAAATGTTCATCGACCCGAAAACACCGGTCAAAATCAACGATTTGCTGCTCGGCCTAATCGTGCAGTCCGGCAACGATGCCGCGGTCGCGCTGGCGGAGGCGGTTTCCGGCAGCGAGGAAGCGTTCGTCGTGCTGATGAATCGTGAAGCGGCACGGATGGGGATGAATGCAAGCCGCTTCGCCAATCCGCACGGCTTGCCGCACAAGGACAATTATTCGACCGCGTACGATCTGTCGCTACTGTCAGCGCACCTGATCGCCGACCACCCCGAGTTCTACAAGATGTATTCAACCAAGGAATTCACCTACAACAACATCAAGCAGCCGAACCGCAACCGGTTGCTGTGGCTTGACCCGACCGTCGATGGCTTGAAGACCGGCCATACCGAAGGCGCCGGCTACTGCCTGATCGCTTCGGCCAAGCGCACCGCCGGCACCGGCGAGCGGAGGATGCTGACAGTGGTAATGGGTACGTCGTCCGACCAGATGCGCGCGCAGGAGAGCCTGAAACTGCTGAACTGGGGCTTCCGCAATTTCGACACTTTAAAACTTTACCCGCGCAACCATACGCTGGCCTCGCTCGAAGTCTGGAAAGGCTCGAAGGGCGAAGTGCGCGCCGGCTTCAAGCGCGAAACCTACATCACCGTGCCGAAAGGCGTGGCGTCGCGCATGAAACCGGTACTCGAATACCGCGAACCACTGCTCGCGCCAATCCAGGATGGCAGCCGCGTGGCAACGCTAAAGATGCTGGTCGATGGCAAATCGGTGGCTGAACTGCCGGTGGTCGCGCTTGAATCGGTCAACCATGCCAGCGTTTTCGGCCGCGCGTGGGATTCGATGCGCTTGTGGATCAAGAAATAGGAGAAGAAGCGATGATGGAAACGCGTTCAATTTGCGGCACGGAAGTCGTGATCGAATATCCGAACGACTTCCCGATCAAGATCATGGGACTGGCTCAAGACAGCTTCGCCCAAACCATGGTCGAAGTCATTGTGCTGCACGACCCGACGTTCACGGCCGAACGGCTGGAAATGCGCGCCTCGTCACAGGGAAGGTATGTCGGGCTGACCGCCACCGTGCGCGCCACCAGCCGCGAACAGCTCGACAACCTGTATCGCGCACTGACTTCGCACCCGATGGTCAAGGTAGTGTTGTAACCTGACGGCGGTTCGCCAGAATCGAACTGCCGAGCGAAGCAGCAATCATCACCGCCCCCATCACGCCGGTGATGGCTTCCGGCACATCCAGCCCGGCGCCGATCATCATCAGGCCGGCCAGCGCGCCAATCGCCCAGAACGCGCCATGCTCCAGATAGCGGTAGCGAATCAGCGTCCGATTGTGCACCAGGAGTAGCGTGAAGCTGCGCACGAACATCGCGCCCGCGCCAAGGCCGAGCATGATGAAAAATAGGTTGTTGGTCAGCGCGAAGGCGCCAATCACGCCATCGAATGAAAAACTGGAATCGATCAGTTCGAGATACAGGAAACCGCAAATCCCCTGACGCACCATCACCTGATGCTTCACCGCGCCATCATCATCGCCGCCAAGCAGCGCCGCCAACCCCTTGCTCAGGATGTAAGTCACGATGCCCCAGATGCCGGCCTCGATGAATTCACCGCGCAGCGGCGCCTGCAGCAGGCGCGATGCGCCCAGCAAAGCCGCCAGTGTCAGTGCGGCCTCGATCGCTTCCATCTTGCCAAGCCGGGTCAGCGGCTTTTCTATTATGCTCAACCAGTGCTCGGTCTTGTGGCGGGCGACGAAAAAGCTGAAGAACACCATCATCAGGAAAGTCGCGCCAAACGCGGCAATCTGGTGGTGCGCCGATGCCAGGATGCGGCTGTATTCGGCCGGCGAATACATCGCCAGCGCAATCGTGTTCAATGGCCCGATGCCACCGGCGATGCCGACGATCACCAGCGGGAATACCAACCGCATGCCGAATACGGCAATGATGATGCCCCAGGTGAGGAAACGGCGGCGCCAGACTTCGCTCCATGTCTTCAGGATGCCGGCGTTGACCACCGCATTATCGAATGACAGCGAGGTTTCCAGCACTGTCAGGAAGAGCACGGTCATCGCGGCTTTCATGCCGCCGAAGACGAACGCAATTGCCAGCGCGATGACGCAAAAGACCGACGAGCCGGTGAAATACGACAGCGTGTTTTTTTTCATGCCGGCTCTCGCTTGCGCCTTAGTCCGAATTGTTCACGAAACCCAGAATTTGCAGCAGGCTGGTGAACAGGTTGAACAGCGAGACGAACAGGCTGACCGTGGCCATGATGTAATTCGTTTCGCCGCCGCGCACGATCTGGTTCGTTTCGAACAGAATCATGCCTGACATCAACAGCACGAACAGCGCGGAAACGCCGAGTGACATCGCCGGAATCTGCAGGAAAATCGCTGCCAGTGAGGCGAGGAATGCCACCATCACACCAGCGGAGAGGAAGCCGCCAAGGAACGACAAGTCGCGCTTGGCCATCAGCGCATACGCTGACAACGTCAGGAAAATGGCCGCGGTTGCCGCCAGCGCCATCATCACCGTCATGCCGCCATTCGGCAGTCGCAGGTAAAGACCGACGATCGGCCCCAGCGTATAGCCCATGAAACCGGTCAGGGCGAAAGTCCAGGCAACGCCAGCACCGCTAGTGCGGTTACGATTGACCATGTACAACAGACCGAAATAGCCAAGCAGCGTCAGTATCAATCCCGGATACGGCAATTGCAGCACGATGGCCGCGCCGGCCGTCAGCGCGCTAAATCCCAGGCACAGCGACAGCAGCATGTACGTATTACGCAGCACATTGCGCGCCGCATCGTCCATCACGACATTGACGGTAGTCGCTTCTGCCGCATTTGCGCGCCAGGAGTGGTAACGGTTGTCCATCAGTTTTTTCCTTCAAGAATTGGCAAAATCAGATTGCGACCCGGCGCAGCACCGGCACATTGATCGGCTGGATTTCCTTTGCGCGCTCCAGCACGCGGCTGACCACGCGCGATGTGCGCAGCACTGCGCGGTCGATCGCGCTGTTGATGCTGCTGCTGACTTCGCTCACGACCACGTTCGGCAAACCCGGCAGTTTCAAATGAATCTGGCAACGTTTGTCCTTGCCGCCCTTCGGCCCGTTGAGGTCGGTGATGCGCACCGTGACGAAATGGATACTGTCCTGCGTCCAGTTCAGCGCGGAATCCACACTGTCGCGGATGTAGTCGCGCAATGCCTGGCTGGCGTCGATGCCTTTTGCAATGATAGTCGGCGTCATAAATGCTCCTTCGCGTTTACGGTTCCCATCATAAGCAGTTTGACAGCCACAAAAAAGCGAAGATAATTGCACAATAACTTCGAAAAAACAGAACCATGAAAAACAGCAACATCAATTTTCGTCACCTGTACTATTTCTGGGTGGTTGCCAAGGAAGGCGGCGTCACCGCAGCCGCGAAGCGTCTCGGCGTCGCAGTACAGACCATCAGCATGCAAATCGCACAACTGGAACAGTCGCTGGGAAAGTCGCTGCTAGCACCACAAGGACGCAGGCTGGTGCTGACCGAAGCCGGCCAGACGGCGCTTGGCTATGCGGATCAGATATTCCTGCTGGGCGAGCAGATGCAAGAAGCGCTGGCCGACGCCGACCTCGGCAGCAGCATGCGCCTGAATGTCGGCATTTCCGATTCACTGCCCAAACTCACCGCTTACCGCCTGCTGGAAGCGGCATTGCATCTGCCACAAAAAGTGCGGCTGTCATGCCACGACGGCAAATTCGAATCGTTGCTAGCCGATCTGGCGCTGCACAAGTTCGACGTGGTGCTGACTGACCGCCCCGTCAGTTCGACCAGCCTGCGCGTATTCAGCCACCCGCTGGGTGAAGGCCAAATCATGCTGTTCGGTGTTCCCGCGCTGGCCGAACGTTATATATCCGGTTTTCCTGACAGTCTGAATGGCGCGCCCTTGTTGCTGCCAACGCGCAATAATGCGCTGCGAGGCAGGCTCGATCAATGGTTCGAATTACAGGGGGTACGGCCAGAAATCGCCGGCGAGTTTGAAGATAGTGCGCTGCTGAAGACCTTTGGCCGCACCGGCCTGGGGCTGTTCCCGGCCCCTTCTGCGCTTGCGCCCGACATAGAAGCGCAGTTCAACTCGGTACCTGTCGGCGAAATCAGCCAGGTACGCGAACAGTTTTTTGCCATTTCGACCGAACTGAAAATCCGCCACCCGGCGGTCGAAGCCATCCTTGCCAGCGCACGACAGGCACTCTAGGCAAGCAACCCCGTCAGTCTGCGCGAGCGCAGCAATTCGGTAACATCATCAGCCGCCGCCGGCCGCGCAAAATAGTAACCTTGCACGATATCGCAACCATTGTCGCGCAGGAACCGCAACTGTTCGGCCGTTTCCACCCCTTCGGCCACGACCGTCAGCCCCAGACTGTGCGCCATCGAAATGATGGCGACGATGAATGCCTCACCTTCACCAGGCAAATCACGCACGAAACTGCGGTCGATCTTCAATTGATTGACCGGGAAGCGTTTCAGATAGGACAGCGACGAATAGCCGGTGCCAAAATCATCGACCGACAGGCTGACGCCGGCCAGCCGCAATTGCTGCAGGAAACGGATATTGGCATGGACGTTTTCCATCAGGATGCCTTCAGTGATTTCCAGTTCCAACTGCTGCGCCGACAGCCCCGTCTGACTCAGGATCGCATGAATGTCGAGCGCCAGCGAGGCGTCCTTGACCTGACGCGTGGACAAGTTGACCGCCACCCGAGGCGGCGCGATGCCGGCATTGCACCAGACAACCATCTGCTGACAGGCGGTCTGCAATGCCCATTTGCCGATATCGATGATCAATCCGCTTTCCTCGGCCACCGGTATGAATTCTGCCGGGCTGATTGCACCCAGTTCATGATGGTGCCAGCGCAGCAGCGCCTCGATGCCGGCGACCTGCCCATCCGCAAGATTAATCTGCGGCTGGTAATGCAGCGCCAGTTCACCACGCTCTAGCGCGCGACGCAAGTTGATTTCAATCGCCAAACGGCGCTGCGCCACCTTGTCCATTTCAGGCCGGAACGCGGCAAAGGTATTCTTGCCTTCCTGCTTGGCCGAATACATCGCGGCATCGGCCTTGCGGATCAGCGTTTCGCTATCTTGCGCATCAGCCGGAAACATACTGCCGCCAACGCTAGCCGTCAGGAAGAATTCATGCTCCTGATAGCGAAACGGTTCCGACAGCAGTTCGAGTACCCGCGCCGCAATCGTATCGAGATCGATCTCCGCGTCTTCATCCGGCATCAGGATCAGCACGAATTCATCGCCACCCATGCGGCAGACCAGATCCACGCTGCGCAGCGTGGAGGTCAATCTGTTGGCGACCATCCGCAGGATTTCATCACCGCACTGATGCCCCATCGTATCGTTGACCACCTTGAAATTGTCCAGATCAAGCAGGATCAGCCCGACCTGTCCACCGCTATTCTTGGCCGATGCGACCATCGACTCCAGTTCCATGTTGAAAGCACGTCGGTTGGGCAAAGATGTGACCGGATCGGTATAGGCAAGAAAATCGAGTTGGATTTCCGCGCGACTGACGGCCATCCTCATGCGCGACGTGAACAGGTAGACAATCAGCAGCGCGCCCAGCGCGACCGCCATGATCACGGCAACGTGACCCAGCAATCGTTGATAAAACGGCTTCATCATGAAACGCAGCGACACCAAACCGATACGCTCGTCACCGTTGCGGATTTCTTCAATCACGACGAAATGCTGCCATTCGAACCGATGCCCAACCCATTGGCCATGTGCTGGGCTGGCTGCCTCATGTTCTCCCGTGCGCCGGTATTGCGCCAGTATGCTGCCATTGGCGACAAACAACGCCGCCGATTCAACGCTGGGCGCCATATCAAGCGATGACAGAATTTCCTGCGCCGCCTTTTCGTCGCCGAACAATACTGCGGCGTTGCTGTTGCTCGCAATCATTTTCGCCTTGACGATGCCATCGTCAATCCATTCGCTGCGCATCATCATCGACAGGAAAATGATCAGCAGCACGCTCGACAGCAACAGCGCCGAACCGGTCACCACCAAACTGCCGAGCGCTCGTGAATGCCCGCGTCGCAAAAGCTCGATTGTTCGCTGTTCTTTCATCGCACTGTCCTTGCCAGCCGCAACAGTTTCGAACTGAGCACCAGCCCCGCCTGACGTGCTGCGCTCTGATCGATGTCGAACACCATTTTACTGCCGCTCAACGACAGCGCGATCATCGCACCGCCGCGACCGATATCCTCGTCATCAGTCACCGTCAACACACCCGTGCCCGCCAGTTTTTTCCTGATCGCATGCCAGTGATGCCGATCCCGCCGATCAATGAACAGCACGTTGCAATTCACCACCTCCTGCTCCAGCGCACCAAGCACGCGCGTTTTCAGCACCATATTCCTGACCGGCTTGCCGTCCAGCGCGCCCAGCACGTCACGCATGTCGCTGTCAGCGTGAAAACAGATGGTCAATGAATCGGCTGCGTTTGATGTCTTCTTCGGCCACTCGGTAAACAGCGCGAAGTTATAGACGAACGCCGCCTTGAGCGTGTTTTCCTGCACGCTCTGGGCCGCCGCTAGGCACGGCATCAGCCACACCGCAACCAGTGCGCGGCGCAACATTCGTGTCAGTGCCTGTTTCGTCATCATTCAATCAAAAATTGCAGGTTAGTTTCACTCTGAAACTGCGCCCATCCTGTGGCAAAGCAGATTGCAGGAATTCCGGCCCCACGGGATCGGCGTAGCGACGATTCAGCAGGTTATACAGACTGGCCGACACTTCGACCCCCTTGATCAATTTGGACGAAGACAGCGTCAGGTTTGCCAGCGTGTAGCTGCCGACCCGGCTATTCTGCAAGGTCGTCCTCGATGCCACATGCTGTACTTCAAGGCCGGCACGCCACAAATTGCGGTAGAACGGCGTCGACAGATTCATCTTTGCCAGCAGTCTGGGCGCGTTCGCCAGAATTTCTCCGGTCATGTCATCCTTCGCACGTTGCCAGCTGACACTGGTGCGCAGCCGCGTGCCATCACTCCATGCCTGCTGCAGTTCGGCCTCAACCCCTCTGGCCGTCGCGCGGCCTATGTTCTGGTACACCAGCAGACCATCCACCGGATCGGTCGTCAGCGCCATCATGGCTCTGACACGATTGTAGTAAGCAGACAACCGGATGCGGTTGCTGGCCGACCATTGATGTTCGAGCACCAGTTCGCTGGTCTGGATACGTTCCGGTTTTAAATTCGGGTTTGCCTTCTGCGTCGCTTCGGTAGCCAGATCCTGGTAATTCAGCTCATAGGTGTTCGGCACACGGTACGCTTTGCCATACAGAAGCTTGGCGGTAGTCGCCGGCGTCAGCTTGTAAATCAGCCCTAGCCGAGGGTTGATGTTGTTCATGTCCGCCAGCGCCGTATTATGGTCGTAACGCCCCCCCATGCTCAGCAGCAGATCGGGACGCAACGTCCATTCGTCCTGTGCATAAATGCCGATGCGCGTATTGCTGGCACGCAGATTGAACGATTCAATCAGCGGATTGAGACTGAAGTTGCGGTGCCGGATGGAAGCATTGTTTTGATATTCGATGCCGCCAACCAGCTTGTGTCCGCCAATGTCGGTGTTCACCACCTTCGCCTCGCCGCCCCACCAGTTAGCCGAACTGCGGTCGTAATCCAAACTCAAATCGCTGCCAATATAATCGCCGCGATAACCATAATGGCTGTAGTAAATCTGCGCGGTCAGGTCAGTCTTGCTCGCCAGCGCGGTGCGGTAGCCGAGATTGACGAATGAACTGGTATCAAACGTTTGCGAGTGCGGGTCATTGAAGGCCTGATCGTAGGAAGCGGTTGGCGTGCCCTTCTTGCGCTCGTTATAGGCCATCATCAGCGTAAAAGGCCCGGCTGAACCCTTCACAAACACGTTTTGCGCCCGTTCCCAATCGAGCCCGCGCGCGATGCCATTATTGTTGCCGGGCGAATTGAATTCGGGGAAATACAAATCCCGGCCATCCTTGCGAAAGCTGGTGGCCGACAGCAGCAATTCAGCGCCATTGTCCCATTGCTGGCCTAGGCTGGCGCGCCCCTTGCGCATGCCGGCGCTGCCCATCTCGAGCGAAGCCTGCCCACCGTTGAAATCCCTGCCGCGTTTCGTGATCACGTTGATTACACCGAAGAAGGCGTTTGAACCATAAATCGACGATCCCGGACCCGGCACATATTCAACCCGATCGATCAAATCGACATCGAGCATGAACTCCTGCCCCATCATTGCCTGGTCATACAACGGGTCGTTGACGCGCTGGCCATCGATCATCAGCAAAAAGCGCGGGTTGTAATCGCCTCCGCGCAGGAAACCGCGCGCGCCGAGATAGGTGTAGGCGCGATCGTTGGTCAGATGAATGCCGGGCAGACTGCCAAGAATCTCGCCCAGCGTGCGCCAGCCAAAAGTCTTGATCTCGTGCGAGGTAATCACGGATACCGACGATGGCGCCTCGCTGATGTTTTGTGTGAATTTCGACGCCGACTGGACTTCGATATTCAACAGATTTTCGAGCGGCATGGCCGTCAGTTCGTCTAACCGCCTTGCGCCATTTTCCGCCACGGCGCTGCCGCATAGCGCCAGCAGTACGACAACGCAAGCCGCCGGTTTTCGCCACACTGTCCCCGGCCATAGTGGTTTGAGTGCGACGGTCACTGCTGCCATGCGTTGGCTCTCCCTGAATCCGTTGTTCACCGCTAATGATATGTTTGAAAGGCTGCCGCCGAGGCGATACTAAACCGGTTTATTTCACGCCTTCATGATTTTTTACAACAGTCGGCGCATTTCTGCTTTCCACTGCTAGCGCAAACGGTGAATTTGACTGGGTATATAGCAAAAACACCCACTTCCACCACACATTCTGAGGCACATAAAATATACCCAGGGCAGTATATTTAACGGGTCAGCCGGTTCGCCAGCGCGACAAACTGCTCCAGCGGCACGGTTTCCGGCCGTGCTTGCGGATCGACGCCGGCATCGATCAGATCGTTTTCGGAAAACAGGCCGGCAACACAATTTCGCAGCACTTTGCGCCGTTGCGAAAACGCGGTGGTTACCACCTGCTCCAGCCCGGCCGCCTCACACGGCAGCGGCTGTTCGATCGGAATCATGCGCACGATGGCCGACTCGACCTGCGGTGGCGGGTCAAACGCAGTCGGCGGCACCACCAGCAGCAATCCCATGCGGTAACGCCATTGCAGCATCACCGAAAGCCGGCCATACGCCTTGCTGCCCGGCTCGGCTACCATCCGCTCGACCACTTCCTTTTGCAGCATGAAGTGCTGATCCTGCACTAGGGGCGCGAACTGGGCCAGATGGAACAGCAGCGGGGTCGAGATGTTGTACGGCAGGTTGCCGACGATGCGCAGCTTCTGGCCGGCCGGCACCGGGATCTGCGCGAAATCGAACGCCAGCGCATCACCCTGATGAATCACCAGCCTGTCCGGTGAAAAGGTTTTTTGCAAGCGCGTGACCAAATCGCGATCCAGTTCGACCACGTGCATCTGCTTCAGCGATTCCAGCAGCAGCCGTGTCATCGCTCCCAGGCCGGGACCAATCTCGACCATCGCCTCGTCCGGCTTCGGCCCGATCAGGCTGATGATGTCATGCAGCACGGTCTGATCGGTCAGGAAGTTCTGGCCGAAGCGTTTGCGCGGAATGTGTTTCATGTATCTTTTCCTGTTGCATAGCGTGAGGGCTGCGACAGCCGCGCCATCTGCGCCGCCAGCCGCACCGCCGCCAGCATGCTGCCGCGCTCGGCGTGGCCGACGCCCTGCGCGGCAATATCGAGCGCAGTGCCGTGATCGACCGAGGTGCGGATGATCGGCAAACCGAGCGTGACGTTCACGCCATGACCAAAGCTGACATATTTCAGCACCGGCAGTCCCTGATCGTGATACATCGCCAGCACGCAGTCGGCGTTATTCAGCAACCGCGGCTGGAACAAGGTATCGGCCGGATACGGTCCGCTAGCGTCGATCCCGCGTTGCCGCGCCGATTCGATCGCCGGCGCAATCACGTCGATCTCCTCGCGCCCGAGGTAGCCGCCCTCACCCGCATGAGGGTTCAATCCCGCCACAAGAATGCGCGGCTGCCCGAGGCCAAAACGGGTGCGCAAATCGTGCTGGATGAGGTCGAGCGTTTTCGACAGCCCATCGATGGTGATTGCAGCCGGCACATCTTTCAGCGGCAAATGCGTAGTCGCGAGCGCAACACGCAACGGCGGCATGTTGCCACCGGACGCGGCATCCATCAGCATCATCACCACCTGCGGCGTATTCGTTTTTTCGGCCAGATATTCGGTATGGCCGGTGAACGCCACACCAGCGTCGTTAATGGTGCTTTTCTGCAGGGGCGCGGTGACAATCGCATCAAACCAGCCGCCTTGCGCACCTTCGATTGCAACATCAAGCGTTTCCAGCACTGCGAGCCCGTTTCTGGCATCCAGTTTCCCCGCCACCACCGGCGCTGGCAGCGGACAATCAACCACCGGCAACAAGCCGTCGGCCGCATCCGGCACGCCGCCGAACAGCAGATGCGGCTGCGGGATGAAACGCAACCGGATGTCAGGGTCGATCTGCGGCGCGAGTTTGGACAGCAGGGTGAAATCGCCAATCAGCAGCGGGCGGATTTCATTCCGCAGCAGCCAAGCGGTCGCGAGCGAAATTTCCGGCCCGACGCCGGCCGGTTCGCCGATCGTGATTGCTATTGCCGGTTTCATCAAACGCTACTTGCCGCCTTCTTCCAGACGGTATTCGACGTAAGCGCCATCGCGCAACTGACGCAGCCAATCCTGCATCGCTTCCTCGATCTTGCGCTCGCGAATGGCCTGACGCACCGCCAGTTTCTTCCGTTCCTGCGACGCATCATCGACCTTGCGCTCCAGCACCTCAATCAGGTGGAATCCGAATGGCGACTCGATCGGTTCGCTCAACTGCCCCGGCTTGAGCGCATTCATCGCGCGTTCGAATTCAGGCACCGTGTCGCCCGGATAGATCCAGCCGAGGTCGCCGCCCCGGCTGGCGGAGAGATCATTCGAGAAGCTGCGTGCCAGTTCGTCGAACTTTGCGGCCTTGTTCTCGATGCGCTGCTTCAGCTCAAGCAATTTGCGCTTTGCTTCGTCGGCCGTCACCAGCTGATTGACCTTGATTAGGATGTGGCGCGCATGGGTTTGCTGCACCGGCGGGATCGCCACCTCGCCCGCGCTGGTGCCACCAGCACTGCGTTTGCCGACCAGCTTCAAAATGTGAAAACCATTGGCGCTTTTGACAATACCGGACACTTCGCCAGTATTCAGCTTGGAGATTGCATCGGCGAATACCTGCGGCAAACGGTCGATACTGCGCCATCCCAGCTCACCACCTTTCAGCGCCTCGTCGCCATCAGAATGACTGATTGCCAGCTGGGCGAAATTCCTGCCAGCGCGCAATTGCTGCATGATGTCTTCCGCCCGCTTCTGCCGCTGCGCAATCTGCTCCGGCGACGCATTTTCCGGGATCCGCACCAGAATGTGGCCGAGATTCACTTCCTGCTGCCCCTGCGCCGCGCCGACTGCATTCAGGTAGTTTTCCACTTCGGAATCCGCCACCTGAACCTTGTTGTCCACTTCCTTTTCGCGCAAGCGCTGCGTGATCATGTCTTGCCGGACCTGTTCGCGGAACTGCGCGAACGTCGCGCCGTCCCGCTCAATCTTCGCCCGCATCTGCGGCAGCGTCACCTTGTTGTCCGCCGCAATCCGGGCGATGATCCGATCCAGCGTCGGGTCATCAATACGAATGCCCGCCTCTTTCGCCTGCTGCTGCTGGATACGCTCAACCACCAGCCGCTCCAGCACCTGTCGCTGCAACACACTGCGCGGCGGCAGCGCGGTTCCCTGCTTGCGCAGGTTTTTTTCAACACTGACCACCCGCTCCTGCAATTCGCCGCGCGTGATAACTTCGCTGTTAACCACGGCAACAATCGCGTCAACCAGCACTGGCGCGCTTTTCTTTTGCTTCGCCGGCTGCGCGCCAGCAAGCGGCATCATGCCAGCACCGATGGCGACGCCCAGAAACAGCGCCGCCAGACGGGCGCGGGTACGAAGGAAATTCGAGGTATGCATGGTGTCTTGGCCGTTCATGTCGTCAGTAAGTCGGGTTGTGAAATGCGGCACCTGCGAAAGGATACCGCGTCAATTGGCCGCCGCGCTGCTCGGCCGCACTGGCTGGTAGCCCGGGATGCTGTCCCGGAGCAGATTCAACGGGCTGGAACCGATTTGCGACAGTCCATTCAACTGTAGCTGGATGAAAAACGCGGTATTCTCATCCTGGGCCGAAGTCGCCAGGCGGCGGGCCACCAGACGCAAAATCCAGCAATCGGCATTGTATTCGACCCCGGCCATACCCTCGACCAGCCGACGCTCCGGCAGCGAATAGCTGACGCGACCAACGCCGAACCAGCGATCCGCCAACGGCCATTGCCCGGAAAGATTGATTTGATCAAGCTGGTTTTCGCGCAAGTAGCGATACTCGGCATTCAGCACGTGCTTCGGCGCAGGCTGCCATTGCACGCTGAAATTCGCGTTATAGAGTCGGCGCGTGGTTTCGCTGTACTGCAACGCAGTATCGAAACTCACTGTTTTGGACAGGCGGCCGCTAGCTGCCAGCAACAGATCGGAACGGCTTTCGTTCGGCGTGCTGGTGGCGGCATCGAGCAAGACACGCTGATCCTTGAAATAGAAACGCTGGCCGATGGCGAGCCGCAGCCGTTCCCAGCCGGTGGTCGGGTCAAGGAAGCGCGATACCAGCGCCGCCGTCAACTGATTCGCATCGGCGATGCGATCGGAACCAATGAAGCGGTTTTCGCTGAAAATCTGCGCGAAACCGAAGCTGGCCTCGGCGGTATCGAACAGCGGAAATTTGCTCTGGTCGCGGTACGGCGTGTAGACGTAGAACAATCGCGGCTCCAGCGTCTGTGTGACCGCATTGCCGAACAGCTTCGTGTCGCGCTCAAAGATCAGGCCGCTATCAAGCGAGAATGTCGGCAATGTGCGCGACATCGAATCCGAGCCCGACGTCGTGGTCGAATCGAGCTGGTAGCGGCTGGCATGAATCGACAACTTCGGCTTGATGAAATACCCCGCGCCGATGATTGGATACGACACCTGCGGCTTGATCACCAGCCGGTCGCCGTTCGGCCGGCCAGCCAGATCGAACGCCGGCAGCCAGAAACGCGTCAGCTCGGTATCGACCGACCAGTCGAAACCGTTCGCATCCTGCCGCCATGTGCGGTAAGCCAGTTGCGGCAGGCGTTCATATGGCCGGGTAATCGGCGACGCCGGATCCTGCAGCAGCTGATAATTGGTGACGCGCGCCATTGCGCTCCAGTCGGCGGCGGAATAATTCAGTCCCGCTTCACGCGCCAGCAGGCGCTGCGCACTGGGAACCTGATTGTTGGTCACCGAACCGATGTTCTGGCTGAAATCAGTGAAGTAGTTGTCGTCCGAAACCTTGTTGTAATTCCATGAAAACACCAGATTCGGCGACAGCCGCTGCGTGTGGGTCGAGGCAATCGAGTAACGGTCGCGGCCGGCTTCCCTGTCGTTCATCAGGTATTCGACCTTCGTTTCACCAGCGTAATTCTCTTCAAGATAGCGCACGTCGCCGCCCAGCTGCATCCCGCGCCGCGTAATCCATTTCGGCGTCAGCGTGAAATCCCGGTTCGGTGCGATGTTGAAGTAGTATGGCAGGCTAAGTTCCAGACCACCGCGCGTGGTCGTGCCCATCGTCGGCGGCAGGAAACCGGATTTGCGCCCGGCAGTCAGCGGAAACGACAGTTCTGGCGCTGCAAAAATCGGCACATCCTTGAAATACACGACGGAATTGCTGGCGCGCCCGGTATCCTGCGCCTTGTCGATCTTTAGCGTGCCCGCCCTCATGTACCAGTCTGGCCGCGCGCCTTCGCAGGTGCTGTAGGTACCGTTGGTCAGCGTCGCCTTGTCGCGGCTTTCGAAATCAACTCGCTCACCCTTGCCCTGCGCATTGTTCTTGAGCAGCTTGTAAACCGGATGCGTCATCCAGCCGACGCCGGTATCCAGATTCAGCCGAGCCTTGTCGCCGGCATACCGATCGCCGTAATAAAGCAGCCGCACATTGCCCTCGGCCTCGGCTTCATTTTCTTCCTGATAGAAAATGGCCTTGTCACTGTTGAGCTGGCATTGTCCGCGCACAACCTCGGCATCGCGCTCCAGCAACACTTCCCGATCCGGCCTGCCGGTTATCTGTTCAGCCTGAATCGTGGTCGGCTCCAGCTTGTCCGCTGCCTTGTCGCGCCGCACCTTGGCCGTCTGCGTTTGCGCCAGTGCCGGCAGGGACAGCGACACCACCAGCAGCGCGGCAGCGCGCAGCAGGAGAATCGATGACGAGGAAGCCAGAATACGAAGCATGAAGGTTCGGAAATATTTGCCAGCATCTGGCGGTTAATCAATCCAGTCGCTTATTATATGGGAACTCTTAACGATAACCGCATAAAAGCGGGCTGTTTCATGCAATCGCAATCCAACAACACTGGCGCCCCCACCGATGCGCGCCTAGATCAGCTGCAAGACTGGCTGAAAAACCAATCCGTCGTTGCCGTACAACCCGAATCCATCCGCCCGGCATCGTCCGATGCCAGCTTCCGCCGCTATTTCCGCGTCGATACCGCCGATGGGTCAACCCTGATCGCGATGGATGCACCGCCGCCGCAAGAAGACGTGCGCCCGTTCATTCATGTCGCCAGCGTGTTCGGCCAGGCCGGCGTGGCCGTGCCGCAAGTCATCGCGCAGGATGAAACGCAAGGCTTTTTGCTGCTGTCCGACCTCGGCTCGACCACTTACCAGCACCAGTTGAATCACGATACCGCGCACAAGCTCTATCTGGACGCGATCGATGCGCTGCTGGCAATCCAGGTGCGCAGCCATCCGGGCGTGTTGCCCGAATACGACCGCGAACTGCTGCTGCGCGAGTTGAACCTGTTTCCGGAATGGTATGTCGGCAAGCACCTTGGTGCGACGCTGGATGACAAGCAGGCGACCGAACTCAAAAAAATATTCGACGCACTGCTGGCGAACAACTTGGCGCAGCCGCAGGTGTACGTGCACCGCGATTACCACTCGCGCAACCTGATGGTGCTGGGCGAAGGCAACCCGGGCATTCTCGATTTTCAGGATGCGGTTTACGGCCCGATCACCTACGACCTGGTGTCGCTGCTGCGCGACGCCTACGTGCAGTGGGACGAAGAACTGGTGCTCGACTGGACCATCCGCTACTGGGAGCGGGCGAGGAAGCTCGGGCTGCCGGTCAATCCGGACATCGATGCGTTCTACCGCGATTTCGAATGGATGGGCCTGCAGCGCCATCTGAAAGTGCTTGGCATCTTCGCCCGGCTGTACCACCGCGACGGCAAGGATGCGTACCTGAACGACCTGCCGCTGGTGCTGGAATACAGCCGCAAAACTGCCGCACGCTACCGGGAACTGGCGCCGCTGGTGCGACTGCTGGACACGCTGGAAAACCGCGAACAGCAGGTTGGTTACACGTTTTAACGGGGGTATATAACCAAAGCACTGCGCCGGGCCTCGTATTTGCTGGCGCTTTTTAAATACCCACCCCAGTATTTTTTGACACTAAAAACACGATGAAAGCGATGATTTTTGCCGCCGGACGCGGCGAACGGATGCGTCCGCTGACCGACACCACCCCGAAACCGCTGCTGACGGTGCATGGCCGGCCGCTGATCGTGTGGCACATCCTGAACCTGGTGCGCGCCGGCGTGACCGACATCGTCATCAACCACGCCCACCTCGGCCACCTGATCGAAGAAAAACTGGGCGACGGTTCGCGCCTTGGCGCGCAAATCGCCTATTCGCCGGAAAAAGTGGCGCTGGAAACCGCCGGCGGCGTGGCGCAGGCGCGCCACCTGCTCGGCGAAGAACCGTTCATCGCCGTTTCGGCCGACGTGTACTGTCCGCATTTCGATTTTTCCGCCGCCGCTGAGGCGCTGGAAGACAACGACGTCTGGGGCCAGCCGCACGCGGCCGACAAACGCGACGTTGCCTGGCTGTACATGGTGAAAAATCCGGCGCACAACCCGCAGGGCGACTTCGCGCTGAACATGTTTTCGCTCGCGAATGAAGGCGAGCCGCGCTACACCTATTCCGGCATCGGTGTGTTCCGTCCGTCGATGTTCGATTCGGTCACGCCGGGCGAAACGGTGCGGCTGTCGCACCTGCTGCGCGAATACGCGGCACGCGGCCAGGTCGGCGGCGAACTCTACTACGGCGACTGGACCGATGTCGGCACGATCGACCGACTGGAAAAGCTGAACACGCTCCGCACTTGACCCCCAGCCGGAAACGAAAAGCGCGCACTCGCCCATATACGCGAGTGCGCCGCAACGCCGGCATCACGTTTACCCAAGGCAATATTTACGTGCTGTTTACGTCCTGTTTAACGGCCAAGACAGCGCCGAAACCATTGACCGATGAGGGCAAGATCGTCAACAGACGCGCCCGTGCATCGGCCATTCCTTAACCCAAATCAAACCCAGCCCAATTAGCCCGGATTCGCGGGTGATTTTCCTATCGACTTAGGCAATACACCTATGTCGTTTCCCCCCGGCCAAAACGAGAATGAAGCCGTATTCGCGTCTTGGCGCACCGGACGCATCATGCCGGCGCGCAAAACTGCGATTTCAGGTTTCCGCCACCCGGACGCACCATTCGCCGACGAACCAGCAGCACCGGCACCATCGGCGAACGCTCCCGGATAGTGGCGCAAAAACCTCAATAGAACCATTCTCGTCAGGGGGCATAATGAGTGCCAGCACTTACTTACCAGGCGACGCCCAGCAAATCAGCATTTCCGAATTTCTTGCCTTCAAGCTTGGGCAAGAGGAATACGGCGTCGATATCCTCAAGGTGCAGGAAATCCGTGGTTATGAAACCGTCACACGGATAGCGAGCGCACCGGATTTCATCAAGGGCGTGGTCAATCTGCGCGGCACCATCGTGCCGATCGTTGACATGCGCATCAAATTCAACCTCGGCATTCCGGGCTACGACCAGTTCACCGTCGTCATCGTGCTGAACATCGCCAACCGCGTGGTCGGCATGGTGGTTGACAGCGTGTCCGACGTGACCACACTCGACCCCGGGCAAATCAAGCCGCCGCCATCGATCGGCACAGCACTGAATACCGATTATCTGCTCGGCCTGGGCACGATCGACGAACGAATGCTGATCCTGGTCGATATCGATCGGCTGATGTCGTCATCCGACATGGGGCTGATTGAAAAACTCGCGGCATAAGCCAACTCCACCCTCACCACCGAAGAAAGTCGAGGTTGCATATGAAAAACCTGAAAATCGGCATCCGCCTCAGTCTGGGTTTCCTGCTGGTTGTTGTACTGATGGTCGCCGTGGCGGCCATCGGCACCACCAGATTGTCTGTGCTGAACAGTGGCACCAACGACATCGTGAACGATCGCGCCCCGAAAGTGGCACTCAGCAACACCATCAACGAACAACTGTCCGACGTCGCCATTGCCTTACGCAACATGATCATCCTGACCGACCCGCAGCAAATCAAGGCCGAACAAGCCATCATCGATCAGGCGCGGAAAAATATCAGCGAGGCAATGAGCAAACTGGAACAATCGGTCAACACCCCAGAGGGGCGCACGACTTACGCCAAGCTGACCGATGCACGCGGCGCTTATGTTTCTGGCCTCGACCGTACGCTCAAACTGCTGGCAGATGGCAAGAAAACCGAGGCACAGACTGTGCTGGTCTCCGAACTGAAGGCCAACGGAAAAGCCTATTTCGATGCCATCGAAAAAATGAAGGATTTTCAGACCGGCATGATGGCAAAAGCAGCCACATCGGCGGCAGAAACCTATCAGACGGCACGTACCGTGATGCTAGGCCTGACCGCCGTAGCCGTCGTGCTGTCCATCCTGATTGCACTATACGTTTCCGGCTCGATTACCAAACCAATCGGCGAGGCGGTCAGGATTGCGCAAACGATTGCTGGCGGCGATCTGACTGGCAAGATCGAAGTGCATTCGAAAGATGAAACCGGACAATTGCTGCAGGCAATGAAGTTGATGAACGAAAACCTGGCGCATGTCTGCTCGCAGGTGCGCGCCGGCACGGCCACGATTGCTACCGCTTCGAGCCAAATCGCCAGCGGCAATCAGGATCTGTCGTCACGCACCGAACAGCAGGCCAGTTCGCTGCAGCAAACGGCATCATCGATGGAAGAACTGACTTCGACTGTGCGCCAGAATGCAGAAAACGCGCATCAGGCAAACCAGCTCGCCGCCTCTGCTTCAAATGTCGCCATCAAGGGCGGCGAAGTGGTGTCGCAAGTGGTCGAAACGATGGGCGCGATCAACGAATCGTCGAAGAAGATGGCTGACATCATCAACGTCATTGACGGCATCGCGTTCCAGACCAACATCCTGGCGCTGAACGCAGCGGTCGAAGCAGCACGGGCAGGCGAACAGGGCCGCGGCTTCGCTGTCGTCGCAACTGAAGTCCGCAACCTGGCGCAGCGCAGCGCATCGGCCGCGCGTGAGATCAAAACGTTGATCGACGATTCGGTCGGCAAGGTCGAAACTGGCAGCAAACTGGTAGAACAGGCTGGCGGCACGATGCAGGAAGTGGTTGACAGCGTGAAACGGGTGAACGACATCATCTGCGAAATCACGGCCGCGAGCCGCGAGCAGAGCGACGGCATCGAGCAAATCAATCTGGCCGTCATCCAGATGGATCAGGTGACGCAACAAAATGCGGCGCTGGTGGAGGAAGCTGCCGCCGCCGCCGAAGCACTGCAGGATCAGGCCAGCAGCCTGACAAATGCCGTCAGCGCATTCAAGCTTGGCGCGCTTGGTCATGCGCCACAGGAAGCCATACCGGCAAAACTGAAGGTGGTGCCGAAAACAGCATCAAAGCCGACGCCGGAAAAAATAGCGGCAAGAGGCAACCTGGCATTGGCACCTGCGGGTGCTGAATGGCAGGAATATTGACCACCGGCGCAGCGGCAACCGGCACTGATGGTTCTGGCTGGTGCGGCGATACACTGGATTTGCCGCACCAGTTTCTGCCGCACCGGCAACCGTGCGGAATGGCAATTTTCGCCCTGCAAAAACCCTTGAAAACAGCAAGGCATATTTTCAGGAAGCCGAATCATGTCCGGAACAACCACCACTGGGCAGGCAGAAAAAGGTAGAGTCGCCTCGGCGCTCATCGCTGCGCTGTATGCTGCTGTTTCGGTGCTGTGGATCGTCGCCTCCGGTTCGGTTCTGCAACTCGGCGGCACAACGCCACTGTCCCAGGGCAAGCTCGATCTGGCCAAGGATATTGCGCTTACCCTGATCGCCAGCGGCCTGCTCTACCTGCTGCTGGAAGTTTGCCGCGCCCGATGGAAGGCAAGCTGGCAAAATCTGTCCCAAAGCAAGACCGGAACATGTTGTCTGGTGCTGGCATTCATCGTGCTGGCAGCTTCGATCCCGCTCATCGGTTTCGCCATCATCGCGCTTCATGCTCCGCAAGCCGAACACGAAGCATTTGCCCATCTGCGCACGATTGCCGATCTCAAGAGCCGGCAAATCGAAAGCTGGATCAACGACCGGCATAACGCTGGCGTTGCGATGCGCGCCAACGACGGTTTTATCCGGCGCGTTGCTGCAGCGACGCACGATCGGACCCCCGAAAATATCGCCTATGTGCGCATGCGCCTCGAAGCCATCATGCAGGCGCATTCATTTGACGGCGTGCTGCTGCTCGATCCGCAGGGAAAGATTCTGCTCTCGCTCGGAAAACGCAACCAGCTGAACAACGCCAGCCGGCAGCTGGTGCCATTTGCCATGGCCAGCGGCGAAGTACAGCGTGGCGAATTGGCGCCAGATGGCGACGGCAATCTCATTCTTGATTTTGCCGTACCGCTGCATGATGCCGAACGTCATCCGGTCGGCGTGGTCATTTTGCATGTCAGGCCAGAGCATTTCCTGTTCCCTTACCTGAAGCACTGGCCAAACGAACATTCAAGCGGGGAAACCTTGCTGGTGCGGCGCGAAAATGATTCCGTGCTGTTCCTGAACCAGTTGCGGCATCAGCCCGCCAACAGCGGCATCATGCGCATCTCGCTTACCGGAAGCGCAACCCCGGCTGCAGCCGCCATCAACAACGCCAATACCGGCACGATGCGCGGCCTCGATTACCGTAACGTGCCCGTGCTGGCTGCCCACCAGCCTGTAGCCGGAACCAATTGGCATCTGGTGGCCAAGCTGGATCGGGATGAAGTGATGCAGCCGCTGCACAGTTCCGGTTTCTGGATCAGCATGGCGGCCCCATCTGCCATCATCATCGTCAGCTCGACCCTGCTGCTGCTGTGGCGCAAACAGTGGCAGGCACAACAGCAGGCAGGCGAGCGTCAGACCGACCTGCTGCTGCGGCATTTCTACAACCTGCCATTCATCGGCATGGGAATCGTGTCGGCTGATGGCCGGCAATGGTTGCAGTACAACGACCGGATGTGCGAAATCCTCGGCTATTCGCGCGATGAACTTTGCAGACTGGACTGGCGCGGCCTGTCGCACCCGGATGATGTCAATCTGAGCGTTGCCGGATTCAGGCAAATGCAGGAAGGCAGCACCGACGGCTATATCCTGACCCAGCGCGTCACCGGCAAGAATGGTGAAACACTGTTTGTCGTGCTCAATGTCAAATGTGTACGCAAGGAAAACAGCGCCATTGATTTTCTGGTGCTGACGATGCAAAACGTCACCGAGCGCCATGCAGCGCAGGCAAGAATCGAACGCCTGACACAACTTTACGCGGCGTTAAGCCATTGCAACCAGGCGATTGTGCGCGCTTCCAGCGAAACAGAACTGTTTCCGGAAATCTGCCGCGTCTCGGTCGCATTCGGCGGCATGAAAATGGCCTGGATCGGGATGATTGAGCCGCAGAAAAACAGGCTACACACTATCGCCTCATGCGGCATGACCCGCGACTGCATGGACAACATCGCCGTTGCCTCCAGCGATCAACATGCGTGCGGCGACCCGGCCAGCGCGGCCGTCCGTAAAAACCAGCCTGTCTGGTGCCAGAATTTCCTGCACGATTCATTTGGCGCACCAACAATACAGGATGCGCTCGAACAGGGATGGAACGCCATCGCGGCATTGCCATTAAGACGCAACGGCGAAGCCGTGGCAGCCTTCTGCCTGTTTGCCAGGGATGAAAATGCGTTCGACCTTGATGCGCGCAACCTGCTCGATGAAATGGCGCTCGACATCAGTTTCGCCATGGACAATTTCAGCCGCGAACAGGCGCGCCAGCAGGCTGAAACCGAGTTGCGACTAGCCGCCAGGGTATTCGAGCAAAGCCGTGAAGGTTTCATGATCACCGATGCCAATGTCAGGATCGTGATGGTCAATCACGCATTTTCCGAAATCACCGGCTTCAGCGAAGAAGAGGTATTGGGCAAAAATCCGCGCATGCTGTCCTCCGGTCACCAGGAACCGTCGTATTACCAGGCGATGCGCAACGAAATTGCCGTTCATGGACGCTGGCAGGGAGAAATCCTGAACCGGCGCAGAAACGGCAGCCTGTACCTTGCCTGGCTATCGATCAGCCGCATGCTCGATGACGACGGCAAGACCACCCGCTACATCGGCATTTTCAATGACATCACCGAGCATCGCGCGACCGAGGAACGGATGCATTGGCTGACGCATTTCGATACGCTGACCGGCCTACCTAACCGCACGCTGCTCGATGATCGCTGCCAGCATGCAGTCAGCATGGCTCAGCGCAACAGCCAGTCGCTGGCGCTGATGTTCCTCGACCTCGACCATTTCAAGCACATTAACGATTCGCTCGGCTATCGCATCGGGGATGCATTGCTGGCAGAGCTGGCCAAGCGGCTGACAGCCACGCTGCGCGCGCAGGATACCGTTTCACGCTTCGGCGGCGATGATTTCGTAATCGTGCTGCCAGGAACGGATGCAGATGGCGCAGCGCGGCTGGCCGAGAAGCTGCTGACCCAAACAGTCGAGCCATACCACATAGACGGGCACGAACTCAGCATCACAGCCTCAATCGGCATTGCGATGTACCCTGAAAATGGCCACGATCTCGAAACGCTATCGCGCTGTGCCGATGCCGCCATGTACCGCGCCAAGCATGACGGCCGCGACACCTTCCGCTTTTTCACGCCCGAAATGCAGGCGCATTCTGCGCGTCGACTGCAACTGGAAAACGCGCTACGACGTGCGCTGGAACGCCACCAGCTCTTGCTGCACTACCAGCCGCAACTGTCGGTGACCGAAGGCAACATCATCGGCGCCGAAGCGTTGTTACGCTGGCAGCATCCTGAATTCGGCATGGTATCGCCGGCAGAATTCATCCCGATTGCGGAAAACAGCGGCCAGATTCTGGCCATCGGAGAATGGGTGCTGCGCACCGCCATGCGGCAGATGCGAGCCTGGATCGACCTGGGTTGCGCCCCGGCCGCGATCGCGGTCAACCTGTCCGCGATTCAGTTCCGCCATCCAGGCCTGCCGCAAATGGTGAAAAACATCCTCGTCGAAACAGGCGTGCCGCCAGAACGGCTGGAACTGGAGCTGACCGAAAGCGCGGCGATGGAAAACCCGCTGGCGGCCATCGCCATCATGAACGAATTGCACGCGCATGGCATCCGCATGTCGATCGATGATTTCGGCACCGGCTATTCGTCGCTCGGTCACCTTAAACGGTTCAAGGTATACAAGCTGAAAATCGACCGCTCGTTCGTCAGCGATATCGCGAATGACCCGGACGACCGCGCGATTGTCGCCGCCGTCATCACGCTGGCCAGCAGCCTCGGGCTGCAAACCATCGCCGAAGGCGTTGAAACCGCCGAACAACTCGATTTCCTGCGCCAGCATGGCTGTCATGAAATCCAGGGCTACTATTGCAGCCGCCCGCTGGCGGCAGACCAGCTTGAAATCCTGCTGCAAAACAAAAACATTGCCCCCCATTCGGGCAATGCCTTTCCTATTTAAAAGTTCCGCCACCATTTCCATTCTTTTTTCCGCGCATCTGCCTGCGATCACCTTGAGTGTTACACGCGCTTACGTCACAATGAGATGTTTCCCTGCGCAAACAAAAAAATAAGGAGAATCATGGGCAAATTGCGGCAATTTGGTTTGGGCGCAAAACTTTCCGGCATCGCTTTCATCCTGATCGCGCTCATCATCGGCACTCTGATCGGCGTATCCAGCTACACCACCACCCGACTGCAGGAGAAGCAGGCCATCGACGACCTGACGGAAAAAAGCACCTCGGTCGTGCAAATGATTGACCTGTTCAACGCCACATTGAAAAATGAGGCCGACCGCTCGCTCAAAATCCTTGAAACCTATTTCCCCGGCAAGTTCACATCGGACGGCAGCAGCCGCGTCAATGTCGCCGGCAAGTCGGTACCGGTGCTGAAAAGCGGCGGCAGCACGATCAACAATGACCACAGCGTGGCAGACCGGTTCAGTGCCCAAAGCGGCATCCTGGCGACGGTTTTTGTCCGCAGCGAAAATGAATTCATCCGCATTTCGACCTCATTGAAAAATGACAAGGGCGAACGCGCGATCGGCACCGCATTGGATGCAAACAGTGCCGCGTATAAAAGCCTGCTCGAAGGAAAAACCTATAACGGCATTACCACCCTGTTCGGGCGGGAATATTTCACCGAGTATCTGCCCCTGAAAAATAGCAGCGGGCAAGTGATTGGCGCGCTGTATGTCGGGATTGATTTCTCCGAAAATGTCAAAGCCATCAAAAACCGGATCATCTCGATGAAGGTGGGCGATAACGGCTTTTTCTACGCCATCGATGCCGCTCCTGGCAGCACTTACGGCAATATCGTGATGCATGAGAAAGACGAGGGCAAGAACGTCCTGGGCATCAAGGCAACCGACGGGCGTGAAATCGTCAAGGAATTGCTGAAAGCCAAAAATGGCGTCATGCATTACGTCGATGCCGCCGACGCTGAGGGCCGCGAGCGCATCATCAGCTTCCACTATTTCAAGGACTGGGACTGGATCGTCATCGGCCGCGCCTACACCGACGAAATCACGCGCGACGCGCGCACGCTGCGCAACTGGTTCATGCTTGGTGGCCTGCTGGCGGTCGTCGCGCTGGCCGTACTGCTGTATCTGCTGGTGCGCAATCTGGTCAGCCGTCCGCTCGGACATGCGGTCACCGCCGCCAGTGAAATTGCCAAGGGCGATCTGACCGTTCGGCTTGAATCCGATCGCAGCGATGAAATCGGTCAGCTAGCCAATGCGATGAACAGCATCAGCCAGGGACTGGCGAACGTCGTCTGGAATGTGCGTCGCGGCACCGACACGATTGCCAGCGCCTCGTCCGAAATCGCTTCCGGCAACCAGGATTTGTCATCGAGAACCGAACAGCAGGCCAGTTCGCTCGAAGAAACAGCGTCGTCGATGGAAGAACTGACATCGACCGTGCGCCAAAATGCCGACAATGCCATGCAGGCGAACCAGCTGGCAGTCACCGCATCCGATGTAGCGGCCAGGGGCGGCAACGTCGTGTCGCAGGTGGTGGAAACCATGCATGATATTGATGCGTCGTCAAAGAAAATCGCCGACATCATCAATGTGATCGACGGCATTGCGTTCCAGACCAATATCCTGGCACTGAATGCCGCGGTCGAGGCAGCGCGTGCCGGCGAACAGGGCCGGGGCTTCGCGGTCGTGGCGACCGAAGTGCGCGCGCTGGCGCAGCGCAGCGCAGCCGCTGCGCGGGAAATCAAGGATTTGATCGACGATTCGGTCGGCAAGGTCGAAGCCGGCAGCCGGCTGGTCGAACATGCTGGCGCGACGATGCAGGAAGTGGTGGCCAGCATCCGGCAGGTACACGACATCATGGCCGAGATCACCGCTGCCAGCCGTGAGCAAAGCGACGGCATCGAGCAGGTAAACCAGGCAATCACGCAAATGGATCAGGTAACGCAGCAAAACGCCGCGCTGGTCGAGCAAGCCGCTGCCGCCGCCGAAGCACTGCAAAACCAGAGCGCCGATCTGGTCAAGCAAGTCAATATCTTCAAGCTGAAATCGACTGCAACCGGCACCAGGGATGAAGCGGCTGCGCTGGTGAAAAAAGCGATCGAGCAACTCCGGGAGCAGGGGCGCGACGCGACCTTCAGCGAAATCAGTAATCCGCTCGGACAGTTCACCGATCGCGATCTGTACGTCGTGGTTTACGACCTCAACGGCAAAAACCTCGCACACGGCGCCAATCCGAAACTGATCGGCCAGAACCTGATCGACTCGAAGGATGGCGATGGCAAGCCATATGTGCGCGAACGCATCGACATCATCCGCAACCACGGCAAGGGCTGGCAGGATTACTCTTTCCTGAATCCGATCAGCAAGAACATGGAACCGAAGTCGATGTACCTGGAGCAGCATGAAGACTTGATCGTCGGCTGCGGCATTTACAAGACCTGAACCTGATGGCGGCCGTCTGCAACGGGCGGCCGCCATCATGCCGGAAACTTGCCGCGCGCGGGCGCAAAAATACTCCCACCTGTATTTTCAAACCGCCAGCAAAATTGTGGCCCAGCTGTGGGTTTTAACCACATACCCCAGGAAAAACCATCGCGCGGGCCGGTGGCGGCGTTATGGCTTGTCCACCTTGACCAGCCCGTGCTTGACCGCAAACAGCACCAGCCCGACCAGATCGCGAATGCCGATGCGTTCCATGATTTGCGCCCGGTGCGCAGCGACCGTCTTGTCGCTCAAATCCAGTTCGTAGGCGATTTCCTTCGTGCCGCGACCGCTGGCCAACAGCGTCAGGATCTGGATTTGCCTCGGCGTCAGCGATTTCAGCGGGTCGGGCACTGGTGCCGGCGTGCGCACGAAGCGGTTGATCACCTTGGTCGAAACGCCCGGACTCATGAAATTTTCGCCCCGCGTGACCGCCGCCAGCGCAATCTGCAACTCCGCCGGCGCAGCCTCCTTCAGCAGATAGGCGGACGCACCGATCTGCAACGCCTCGGACACCAGCGCCTCGGATGAGTGCATGCTGAGTATCATCACTTTCACGTTCGGAAATTGCCGTCTGACCCTGCCGGCCAGATCCAGCCCGCTGTCGCCTCCCATGTCGATGTCGGTGATCACGATGTCCGGCTGTCCGGCTTTGAGTTTCTCCATCGCCTCATCCATGCCGGATGCCTCGGCCTCGACCGAAAAGCCGTCAAGCTGGTCGATCAGATTCCTGATGCCTGCCCGCACCAGCGCATGATCATCGACCAGAAGTATCCGGTATTCTTTCATCGCCCTGTTCATCATAGTTTGAGCTGCACTTCAATTCGCGTTCCCTGACCGGGCGCGGAATCAACCCTGAATTTCCCGCCCAGCATTGTCACCCGTTCACGCATCCCGACCAGACCGAAGCTGCCGCGATGCGCGGCCATTTGCATCTGATCCATCTCGAACCCGCAGCCATTGTCGCGGATAATGATTTCCAGTTCATCGCCAAATTCGCCGCCGTTGATTTCGACTATCACATGGCTCGCCTGCGCATGGCGGGTAATGTTGGTGATGCCTTCCTGAATGAGGCGGAAAGCTGTGATTTCCACTGGCGCCGGCAGTTTCTGCGGCAAACCGACGTATTCGAACACGTAACCGCCATCGGAAAAATTCTGCTGCAGCAATTGCCGCACCGACGCTTCCAGCCCGAGGTGATCGAGCATCGGTGGCCGCAGCGAGCGCGACATCACGCGCACGCGCTGAATCAGCGATGCCACTTCTTCATTTGCCATATGCCACGCATCCCGCGCTTCATGTGTTGCCAGATACTTCTGCATCCTGTGCAGGCCCAGACTCAACGTCGTGAAACGCTGCCCCAGTTCGTCGTGCAATTCCCGCGCCAGATTCTTGCGTTCGCTTTCCTGTGCCTCAATCAACTGACTCGACAGCTCCGCCAGGCGAATGCGCGCATTGTTGATTTCCAGCTCGCCTTTCTTGCGACGCGTGATGTCTTCATGCGCTACCACAGCACCAGGGTTCGCGTCGCCGAGCGGTGTCACGTGCATCACGAACCAGCGCTGCCAATAGGGTGAGCGGCACGAATATTCCATTTCGAAACTGGGCTGCCCGCCTGTCAGCACCGCCTTGATGCCGGCACGCGCGACCGCCGCAGTCGAAGCATTTTCCTGATGCAGCATTTTTTCGCACTGCTCAAAATAATTCGCCCCGCGCCAGTATTCCATTGAATCCGGGGTGCCATTGTCGCGCGCAAACTGCAGCCACGCGCGGTTGACGGTGACGATGTTGCTCTGCGCATCAATGACCGCAATATGTTCGCCCAGAGAATCGAGCACGGTCACGTTGAAAGTTTCGCTATCGCGCAACGCCTGCTCCGCTTTTCTGCGTTCATCCTCGCGCTCGAAATTATCCAGCGCCGAACTGATATCCATCGCCATTTCTTCCAGCAGATCGCGCGCTTCCTGATCGAAGGCATTCACTTCGCTGGCATAAATCAGGAATGCGCCGACCAGCCTGCCCTTGCGCAGCAGCGGCAACGCACCCAGCGCGCTCCAACCGTACACCTGCGCCCGCTCGCGCCACTGTTCCAGCAACGGTTCGCTTTGCACGTCCTGGCACCACAGCGGCCATTGCCGGTGATTGAAAATCAGCTGCAGCTTGCTTGCCGCTTCATCGGAATTCACCTGATATTGCTGACCGGCCACCTCGACCAGAAAGCGCATCTCGTCCAGATATTCCTGGCTCATGCCGCAGGATGCGGCCACACGCACATGCTGGCCGGTATCGTCAATCAGACCGATCCAGGCCATCTTCATGCCGCCGAACTCGACCGCAATGCGGCAAATATCGGCAAAAAGTTCCGTTTCGTCGACCGCGCGGACGATGGCCTGGTTGCAATGGCTCAGCGCGGCATACAGTTGCGTCAGCCGCCGAATCCGGCTTTCGGCCGCCTTGCGGTCGTCGATATCGGACAGCGTTCCAATCACGCGCAACGGATTCCCGTTGCCGTCGCGTTGAACCACCATGCCGCGATCCAGCACCCATTTCCATTCGCCATTGCGACATTTCAGACGATGCTCGCTCTGGTAACTCGCCTTGCATCCGCCAATCAGCGACGCAATCGCCGCTGCGGTGTGTTGCCTGTCATCTGGATGGATACGCTGCTCCCATTCACCAAAACCGCTGCCGATTTCATCCTCGTCAAAACCGAGCATTTCTTTCCAGCGACTGGAGAAAAGCATCGTGCCGTCCTTCACGCTCCAGTCCCACAGCGCATCGCCTGAACCTTCGACCGCGAATTTCCAGCGGTTCTCGCTATCCTGCAGGTCGCGCGTCATCACGTTTGCCAGCGCGACCGCGCTTTCACGGCCGCTGACCAGCGACCAGACATACAGGAACAGCACCGCGCTAACCAGAATGCCGGATATCTTCAGCGTTTCAGCCACACCGGTTTCGAGCCGCGACTCGAATTCAGGCAGCGAGCTGATCTTCAGTTGCAGCGGCTGACCGGCCAGGTCTAGCCGCCGGGCGGCTTCGAACAGCGGCGTTGCGACAGACAGCAGTGTCGGCCGTACTTGCGCCGCAGGAATATCTTCGCCAGCATCGACCGCTAGCGCCAATTCGCCGCCGTACTCACCTAACTGGCCGTGCAGCAGATCGTCGAGCCGGAAAACGATGAACACCCAGCCGCTGATATTGGCGCGACGCTCTGAAAGCGTCCGGTTCTCGCCACCGCCTCGATAAACCGGAAAGTACATCGCGTAAGCCTGCTGGCTGACCGTTGCCGGCACAAGCGCGATGGTCAGCCTGCCGGACATGAATACCCGGTTTTGGTCGCGCGCCTGCTGCATTGCCAGCCGACTGGCCTGGTCCAGATGAAAATTTCGGCCAAGCTGGCACTGGCGGCTACCACTGGCCAGAGCGCCAAACGACGTCCTGCGCAAACCGACTGTCGCGTCGGCAGGCACAAAGCAATCGACGTAATCCGGCTGCGCCTGAAGCTGCTGCTCGGCCGACTCCGACACGACCATGCGCATGTAACCCATCGCCAGTGCGCCCGGAAACTTTTTTGCCTGAATCAGCCGCTGCAGGTAATCGCTGAATTCCTTGCGCCCGGCACTGTCGCGCCGCGCAAGCACGCCGCTGGCGCCGTGCAGCGCCATCTTGTAGGCAGCAATTCCCTGATCGATCCTGCTGGCAATTTCGCGCGTGCGATAGTTGAAATTCTCGCGCAGCAAGCGATGCGCGTTTTCCATCGCCGCGTGATGCGCGACGCAGGTCGTCAGCAGGCCGACCAGCAATATCAGCCAGGGCAGCAGCTTGCTGCAACACAGCCGCGACAGGTAGTGGGATGCGCGTGAATTCATGCTGATAAATGGATGTTTCCGAACGGCAAAACACAAGCATTCGATAATGCCTGCGCAGTCCAGGCACAAGGCCGACATTTCCGTTAATCATGACACCCAGGCAAGACCATCCCGTCGAGAAATATCAAATGTTGGGCGAAAAAAAACGCGCCGGTCTTGCGACCTGGCGCGTTTTTACGGCATGTGTACAACCGTTTTATTCGACGGCCTTTACCATGTCTTCGATGACTTTCTTTGCATCGCCGAACACCATCATCGTCTTGTCCATGTAGAACAGTTCGTTGTCCAGACCGGCATAGCCGGACGCCATCGAACGCTTGTTGACGATGACCGTCTTTGCCCGATATGCTTCAAGAATCGGCATGCCGGCGATGGGCGATTTCGGATCGTTCGCCGCCGGATTGACCACGTCGTTCGCGCCCAGCACCAGCGCCACATCGGCCTGAGCAAACTCGCCGTTGACGTCTTCCATCTCGAATACCTGATCGTACGGCACTTCGGCTTCCGCCAGCAGCACGTTCATGTGCCCCGGCATCCGGCCGGCAACCGGGTGAATCGCATATTTCACCGTCACGCCATGCTCGGTCAGCTTCTCGGTCAGTTCCTTCAGCGCATGCTGCGCACGCGCCACCGCCAAGCCATAGCCCGGCACGATCAGCACCGAGTCGGCATTGCTCATCAGGAAGGCGGCATCATCGGCCGAACCGGATTTGACGTTGCGCTGCTGCTGCCCGCCACCGGCCACCGCTGCCACCTCGCCGCCGAAACCGCCCATGATCACGCTGAAGAAACCGCGGTTCATCGCCTTGCACATGATGTACGACAGAATCGCGCCGCTCGATCCGACCAGCGAACCGGCGATGATCAGCATCGAGTTGTTGAGCGAGAAGCCGATGCCGGCCGCCGCCCAGCCGGAATAGCTGTTCAGCATCGACACCACCACCGGCATGTCGGCGCCGCCGATCGGGATGATGATCATCACGCCGAGCACGAACGCAATCGCGGTCATGATCAGGAACGGCGTCCACGCTGGCTGCGCGCCCGGCGAGAAGCAGAACACCAGCCCGAGCGCAATCATAATCACGGCCAGCGCCAGATTGACGAAATGCTGTCCCTTGAACACGATCGGCGCGCCCTGGAACAGGCGAAACTTGTAGCTGCCGGACAGTTTGCCAAACGCAATCACCGAACCGGAGAACGTAATCGCGCCAACGAAAGTGCCGATGAACAGTTCGAGCCGGTTGCCGAACGGAATCGGCTCGCCGCGGCCGGTAATCCGGAATGCATAGGGTTCAGCCACCACCGCAATCGCGATGAAGACCGCCGACAGGCCGATCAGCGAGTGCATCGCCGCCACCAGTTCCGGCATCTTGGTCATTTCGACCCGCTTGGCCAGCATCGCGCCAATCAGACCGCCCACAACCACGCCAGCTATCAGCAAACCGTAGCCGAGGCCGCCGGAACCGATATTCTCGCCCTTGAGTTTGATGATCAGCGCAATCGTGGTGAACACCGCGATCGCCATCCCGGCCATGCCGAAGGCATTGCCGCGGCGGGCGGTGGACGGATGCGACAACCCTTTGAGCGCCTCGATGAAGCAGACCGACGCGATCAGGTACAGCAAAGTAACCACATTCATGCTCATTACTTTGCCTCCTTGGCCGCTGCCTTCGGCTCTTTCTTCTTGAACATTTCGAGCATCCGCTGCGTCACCAGGAAGCCGCCGAACACGTTGACGGCCGCCAGCGCGACCGCCAGCGTACCCATCACCTGCCCGACCAGCCCTTCGGTCATGCCGGCGGACAGCATCGCGCCGACAATGATGATGGCCGAAATCGCATTGGTCACCGCCATCAGCGGTGTATGCAGCGCCGGGGTCACATTCCAGACGACGTGATAGCCGACGTAAATCGCCAGCACGAAGATGATGATGTTGGTAAGCGTGGTTGAGACTTCCATGGGCGCACCCTTATTCTTTCATGCCGGTCATCCGGTTCTGCCGATCGACGAACACGATCTTCGGCACGTACGTTTCGATTTCCTCGTCAGACATCGGGCCATAGGTGCAGATGATCAGCAGGTCGCCGAGATGCGCGCAGCGCGCGGCGGCGCCATTGAGCGAAATTTCGCCGCTGCCGCGCTTGCCGGAAATGGCATAGGTCGAGAAGCGCTCGCCGTTTTGCACATTGTAGATTTCGATTTTTTCGTTCACCTTGATGTCGGCAGCGTCCAGCAGATCCTGGTCAATGCCACATGAACCTTCGTAGTCGAGATCACATTGGGTCACGGTAGCTCGGTGAATTTTTGCGCGAAGCATGATTCGTTGCATGTCATTCTCCTATTTGCGGAATATTTCGCCACCGGCGCACATGCGTGTCGCGGCCACGATTTCGTCTTCAAGATTGATGGCCAGATTGCCATCCTTGTCAACGATCAGTTTGAGGAAATCAAGCAGATTGCGCGCATACAGCGCGGAGGCATCGGCCGCGACCAGCGCCGCCAGATTCGGTTCGCCGACGATGTGCACGCCATGTTTGGTGACCGTCTTGCCCAGTTCGGTCAGCGGGCAGTTGCCGCCCTGCTCGACCGCCATGTCGACAATCACCGAGCCGGGTTTCATCGCCTGCACGGTTTCTTCGGAAATCAGCACCGGCGCCTTGCGGCCCGGAATCAGCGCGGTGGTGATGATGATGTCAGCCACCTTGGCGCGCTCGTGCACCAGCGCTGCCTGGCGCTTCATCCACGCTTCCGGCATCGGGCGTGCGTAGCCACCAGCACCTTGTGCGATTTCGCGCTCTTCATCGCTTTCGTACGGCACGTCGATGAATTTCGCGCCCAGCGATTCAACCTGTTCCTTCACCGGCGGACGCACGTCGGACGCCTCAATCACCGCGCCGAGGCGCTTCGCCGTGGCGATCGCCTGCAGGCCGGCCACGCCGACGCCCATGATCAAGACGCGTGCCGCCTTGACCGTGCCGGCGGCCGTCATCAGCATCGGCATGAAGCGCTGGTAGGTGTTGGCCGCGATCATCACTGCCTTGTAGCCGGCGATGTTCGCCTGCGATGACAGCACGTCGAGCGATTGCGCGCGCGAAATGCGCGGCGCTGCTTCGAGCGAGAAGGCGGTCAGCCCGGCTTCGGCCATCAGCTTGATATTGTCGGCATCGAACGGGTTGAGCATGCCGATCAGCACGCTTCCCGGTTTCATCTGTGCGCGTTCGTCCGCATTCGGCGCGCGCACCTTGAGGACCATGTCGCAGCCGAACGCATCGGCGGCGGAACCAATCTGCGCACCGGCATCCTGAAACGCCTCGTCAGTAACGCTGGAGCTGACGCCAGCGCCAGCCTGCACGATGACCTGGTGTTTGGCCGCGATCAGTTTCTTGACCGTTTCCGGGGTGGCAGCCACCCGCGTTTCGCCCGGCCTTGTCTCGGCGGGAATGCCGATTCTCATAGGGTCCTCCGTCGATTACAAAAAGCCATATTCACAAAAGCCGTAAATGGTACACGGAAAATGGATTTTCCACATCAAATATAAAAGGGGAAAAATCCCCACCATCAACGCACGCCAGCGCGTCCGCGCCACCCGGTCCGCGCCCGATTTCCGCAAACACTATAAAATAGCGGCTTGATATCGCAGTCGCATTAATTTTTGACAACATTTGTGCATTACATGTCCGAAGTCTGGAAACCGGCGGTGGTAGTTGCCGCCATTATCGAGCGCGATGGCCGTTTCCTGCTGGTCGAGGAAGATACCGAAGAAGGCATCCGCTACAACCAGCCGGCCGGCCATCTGGAACCGGGTGAATCGCTGGAACAGGCGGTCGTGCGCGAAACGCTGGAAGAAACCGCGCACGATTTCACCCCCGAGGCGCTGGTTGGGATGTACATGATGCGTTACCACCGGCCGGAAGGCGAGCTGGCCAGCACCTTCATCCGCTTTGCCTTTGCCGGCGTGCTCGGCCGCCAGCACCAGCGCGCGCTCGATGACGGCATCCGTGGCACGGTCTGGATGACGCGCGACGAGCTGGCCGCCTGCCAACACATGCACCGCAGCCCGCTGACGCTGCGCTGCGTGGACGATTATCTGGCCGGGCAGCGCGCGCCGCTGTCGCTGCTTTGTACCCAAACCGCTGTTAAACAAGGAAACCACCGATGAGCAAAAAAAGAGTCGTGATCGGCATGTCCGGCGGCGTCGATTCGTCGGTGTCCGCCTGGCTGCTGAAGGAACAGGGCTACGAAGTGATCGGTCTGTTCATGAAAAACTGGGAAGACGACGATGACAACGATTACTGCTCGGCCCGTTCCGACTGGATCGACGCGGTCAGCGTGGCCGACGTGGTCGGGGTCGATATCGAGGCGGTGAATTTCGCCGCCGAATACAAGGATCGCGTGTTCGCCGAATTCCTGCGCGAATACGAAGCCGGGCGCACGCCGAACCCGGACGTGCTGTGCAATGCCGAAATCAAGTTCAAGGCATTTCTGGATCATGCGATGCGCCTGGGCGCGGACCTGATCGCCACCGGCCACTACGCCCGTGTGCGCGAGAACGACGGCCGGTTCGAGCTGCTGAAGGCGCAGGACGCGAGCAAGGATCAGAGCTATTTCCTGCACCGGCTGAACCAGCAGCAACTGTCGAAAACGCTGTTCCCGCTGGGCGAAATCCGGAAAACCGAAGTGCGCCGGATTGCCGAAAACCTCGGCTTGCCGAATGCGAAGAAGAAGGATTCGACCGGCATCTGCTTCATCGGCGAGCGCCCGTTCCGCGAATTCCTGAACCGCTACCTGTCGTACCAGCCCGGTCCGATCAAGACGCCGGAGGGCGACACCGTGGGCGAACACGTCGGCCTGTCCTTTTACACCCTCGGCCAGCGCAAGGGCATCGGCATCGGCGGCTCGAAAAAGCACCGCAGCGCCGACGGCAACAGCGAGCCGTGGTACGTGGCGGCGAAGGACATCCCGAACAACACGCTGATCGTGGTGCAAGGGCATGACCATCCGCTATTGATGTCGTCCGCGCTCGACGCCGGGCAGGCGAACTGGATCGCGGGCGTTGCGCCGCCGGAAGCGCAACTGTCGGCCAAGACGCGCTACCGTCAGGCGGACGTGCCGTGCGCCTGCCTGGGCGCCAGCGCGGAAGGATTCCGCATGGAATTCCCGACGCCGCAATGGGCGGTCACGCCCGGACAGTCGGCGGTGTTCTATCAGGGAGAAATCTGCCTCGGCGGCGGCATCATCGAGCAAGCGAAGCCTATCTGACGGCATTCAACCAGCCGCCAGGTCGCGCCATCTATCTGGAATTTACAGGGGTATATAATCAAAATACCCCTCCAGGCCTCAATTTTGCTGGCTGTTTTTAGATACTGACGGGAGTATATTTTTTGGCCTTACTGACCAAAAATTCATTTAAGTCAGTAATTTGGGGCATGCCGCAGGCGCACAGCGGGCATGTCGCCCGCTGCCGGCACCATCAATCGTGCGGCGCCGTATCCTTGAACGACGGCCGCTCGGCCAGTTTGTCGAACAGTTTGGCCAGATTCGGATAGTCTTCGCGCCAGCCGATCTGCGGGAAGCGGAACGCGAGCCAGCCCAGCGCGCAGCCGACTGCGGTATCGGCCAGCGAATACTGGTTGCCGTTGCAAAACGGCTTGTCGCCGAGCCATTCGGACATCGCCTTCAAGCCAGCCTCGACCTTGACCATCTGGCGCTCGATCCATTCGCTGCTCTGCTGCTCGGCCGGGCGCTTGGTCTGTTCCAGCCGCACCAGCACCGCCGCATCCATCACGCCATCAGCCAGCGCTTCCCAGCAGCGCACGCCGGCGCGCTCGCGGCCGCTGGCCGGAATCAGCTTGCCGACCGGCGACAGCGTATCCAGATATTCGACGATCACGCTCGAATCGAACAGGGCATCGCCGTCATCCATCACCAGACAAGGCACCTTGCCCAGCGGGTTGACTTCCTGGATCGTCGAGTCGGGAGCGCCGAGATTTTCCAGAACGAACTTGTAATCCAGCTTCTTTTCCGCAAGAACCACGCGGACCTTACGAACATAGGGGCTGGTGTACGTACCGAACAATTTCATGTGCAAGCGACTCTAGTAAATTGGGAAAGCTTTTAAGTATAACACTGCGCCGATGAATTCACGCTCCGGCAGCCAGACCGGCTCGGCGCCAGTGCAACGCATGGTGCTAAAATGTCGCTTTCCGCCGTTGCACGACAAAAAGCGCGCAAGCCGGAAGCCAATGCGACAAAAAAACCGCATTTCCCCGCCCGCGCCCGGTTTTGGCGCGGATGGGCACAGGGCATGAACTATCTCAGCATTTTTCATGCCGGTTTACCTAACTGTCATATTCTTTCGCCATGTCACTTTCCGCGCTCACCGCTCTTTCGCCGCTTGACGGCCGTTATGCTTCCCGCACTGCCAGGCTGCGCCCGATCCTGTCCGAGGCCGGCTTCATGCATCACCGCGTGAAGGTCGAAATCGCGTGGCTGCGCGCCCTGTCGAACGCCGGTTTCGCCGAACTGAAACCGTTTTCCGCCGCCACCAATGCCTTCCTCGATCGGCTGACGAGCGATTTCTCCGAGGATGACGCCAGCAGGATCAAGGCGATCGAATCGGTCACCAACCACGACGTGAAGGCGGTCGAATACTGGCTGAAGGAGTCGAGCGGCTTGCCGCTGCCGCCGGAAATGGGGCATCTGGCCACGGTCGGCGCGGCCGTCGATCCGGCGGTGTCGGCCGAACTGAAGGCCGCGGCCGAATTCATCCACTTCGCCTGCACGTCGGAAGACATCAACAACACCTCGCACGGCATGATGATCAAGGCCGCGCGCGACAAAGTGCTGCTGCCGTCGCTAAACGGCGTGATCGACCGGCTGACGCTGCTGGCGCACGACTGCGCCGAAATGCCGATGCTGTCGCGCACGCACGGCCAGTCGGCCAGCCCGACCACGCTCGGCAAGGAAGTGGCGAACGTGGTTGCGCGGCTGCGCACCGCCGCCAGACGCATCGCGTCGGTCGAAATTCTGGGCAAGATGAATGGCGCGGTCGGCAATTTCAACGCCCACCTGTCGGCCTACCCGGATTTCGACTGGCAGGCATTCGCGAAAAACGTGATTGAAAACGATCTCGGCCTGACGTGGAATCCGTACACGATCCAGATCGAGCCGCACGACTACATGGCCGAACTGTTCGACGCCATTGCGCGCGCGAACACGATCCTGATCGACCTCGACCGCGACCTGTGGGGCTACATCTCGCTCGGTTACTACAAGCAGCGAACCAAAGCCGGTGAAATCGGTTCCAGCACGATGCCGCACAAGGTGAACCCAATCGACTTCGAAAATTCCGAAGGCAACCTCGGCATGGCGAACGCGGTGCTGAAACACATGGCGGAAAAACTGCCGATCTCGCGCTGGCAGCGCGACCTGACCGATTCGACCGTGCTCAGGAACATTGGCGTCGGCTTCGGCTACGCGGTGCTGGCATACGACAGCACACTGCGCGGCCTGAACAAGCTGGAAGCGAACCCGGAAAAGCTGGCGGAAGATCTCGATTCGTCGTGGGAAGTGCTGGCCGAGCCGGTGCAGACGGTGATGCGCCGCTATGGCATCGAAAACCCGTACGAACAACTGAAGGCGCTGACGCGCGGCAAGGGCATCGCCAAGGAAGACCTGCAAGCGTTCATCAAGGGGCTGGCGATCCCGCAGGAAGCGAAGGATCGGCTGCTGGCGATGACGCCGGCGTCGTACACCGGCATCGCAACCAGGCTGGCAAAGGAAATCTGATCAGGTACGCTGGCGGAAAAACTGCAGCAGCGGTGCCGCACTGCGCACCGCCTGCACCGCCGCCGCGCCATGCCTGAGCATGCCAATCAGGCGCCACGGCCGGATCACCACCGCTGCCAGCACTGCGCCTGCAATCATCATCTTGTGCTCACGCACCGTCTGCAACAAGTCGGCGCCAATGCGCGCCGGCGCGGCTGCGTGCTGTAGCAAATAAGCGTCCGCCAGCAAATCGGCGCGCTGCACCGCGCCGCGCACCAGCAGCACCTTGCGCCGCTGCGCCAGCGTTTCTCTTGCGCTCATGATTCCATCTCCGGACTGCGTTTCGGCCGCAGCATATCGACATCCTTTTCCAGCTCGCTCAGCGTGGCCGACAGGAAGCGCGGCTTGGTGCGCAACGCATTGCGCACGTACAGCGCGATGCCGACAGCAGCGCCACCAAACGCGCCGGTCAGCACCACGATGGCTGCGATGCGGTACGTGTCCCAGAATGCGACGATGATCAGCAATATCAGCAGCAGCGCGGCCACGCTGAAACAGACCAGCGCCACCAGCGACAGCATCAGATAGGAAAAAAGGCGCAGAACTTCTTCTTCGACCTCGACCGCCAGAAGTTCCGCGCGCGTGTGCAGGACGGCGAACATCGTGCCCGCCATCCGCCGGATGATTTCAAACATCGATTTACTTGCGCGAGATCAGGAAGCCCAGAATCACGCCCAACGCCGCGCCGAAACCAACTGCCTGCCACGGATGCGCCTTCACGTATTCGTCGGTGGTGGCGGCCGCTTCCTTGACCCTGACCAGTGCCGTTTCCTGCACCCGCGCCAGTTCTTCCTTGGCCGTTTGCAGCGAAGCCTCGATCTTCGCCCGGGCGACCTTGTAGCCCTCGCTCGCCTGTTCGCCGGTATTGGCCAGCAATTCCTCGGTGTCGCGAACAACGATGCGAAGATCAGAAATCAGCTTGTCGCGCGACTGGGCAATTTTTTCCGTTGCGTCCATGATGCAATCCCCTTTGGTCAGGTTAAAAGTACGATCAGTATAGAGCGGCATCAAACCGCATCTGTTGCGCAGCATCAAATACTTGCGGGAACAGAATACCGCTATCGCAGCGCATAGTCCAGCACGACACCGGCAAACACCGCCGCGCCTAGCCAGTTGTTATGCCGGAAAGCGGCGAAACAGCGCATCCGGTCGCGCTCGCGGATCAGGAAATAGTGGTACAGCGCGCAACCGGCAGCGGCCAGCAGGCCGGCGATGAACCCGCCGCGCAAGCCGACCAACCAGCCCGCCGCCAGCAGCAGCGCGAGCGAAATCGCATAGCACGCCATCACCGCCGCCACATCGTAACGGCCGAAAGTCAGCGCCGAGGTGCGGATGCCGATTTTCACGTCATCGTCGCGATCGACCATCGCATATTCGGTATCGTAGGCCAGGGTCCAGAACACGTTCGCTGCCAGCAGCCACCACGCGGCCACAGGCACGGCGCGCTGCACCGCCGCAAACGCCATCGGAATGCCGAAACCGAACGCAATCCCGAGATACGCCTGCGGCAGCGCGAAAAAACGCTTGAAATACGGATAGCTGGCCGCGACGACCAGCGCCACCACCGACAGCAGCCACACCAGCCTATTCAGCGGCAAAATCAGCACGAAGGAGGCCAGCGCCAGTGCCGCCGCCACCGCCAGCGCTTCCCACGGTGCGATCAGGCCGGCGGTCAGCGGCCGTTCGGCGGTGCGCTTCACATGGCGGTCGAAATCGCGGTCGGCGAAATCGTTGATCGCGCACCCGGCCGAGCGCATCAGCACCGTGCCGAGAGTGAAGATCGCCAGCAGCTGCCAGTCCGGCACGCCGCCGGAGGCGATCCACAACGCGACCAGCGTCGGCCACAGCAGCAGCAGGCTGCCGATGGGTTTATCGAGCCGCACCAAGCGAAGGTAGAGATTGAAACGGTTCATGCAAACCAATTGTGTCATTCTGAATAACCATCCATACCCAGAACCCGCTACAACCCGTAGTCAGTCCAGCCCAAACCGGGATAAATGCGCACCAGCACGATGCGCGGGCCATCCATTTTCTTGACCACGATGCTGAACTGCTCGAACTCGATCCGCTGGCCTTCGTGCGGCAATGCTCCCAGGCGCTCCAGCACCAGTCCGCCGACCGAGTTGGTCTGATCATGCTTGATGTCGATCCCCAGCGCCCGTTCCAGCGCGAACAGCGGCAGGCTGGCCTTGCCCATCAGCGAACCATCGTCGAGCCTGATCCAGTCGTTGCTGGCCTGACGAAATTCGTCGCGAATGCCGCCCACCAGCGCTTCAAGCAGATTGTCCAGTGTCACAAATCCTATCGGGCGTTCACCGTCGAAGGCCACCACCGCAAAATGCGGCGCGCCCTGCTGGAAGCGGCGGAACAGTTCGGTCGCCGACATGCTGGGCGAAACAACCAGTATCGGCCGCGCCAGCGGCAGCAAACTTTGCATCGGTGTATTGCGCTGGTGGGCGAAAAACAGATCCTTGATATGAACAATGCCGACCGCGTGCCCGTCGGCATCAAGCAACGGGAAGCGGCTGTACTGATTCTGCACGATGCGCTCAAGGTTGGCTTCAACCGATGCCTGCACCGACAGGGTGACCGCTTCCTTGAACGGCCGCATCAGATCGCCAACTTCGAGATCGCGGAAATCCAGCGCCAGCGCCAGCACGCGCCATTCGTCGGCAGTAAAATCGCTGTCAGCGCGCGAACTGCGCAGGATCAGCTTCAGTTCCTCGGCCGAGTATTGGGTATCGTGTTTGGAAGCACCGTCCAGGCTGAGCCAGCGCAGCACCAGATTCGAACTGTGATTCAGCGTCCATATGGCCGGAAACATCAGCCAGTAAAAACCGTACAGCATCGGCGCCGTCAGCAGCCCCATCTTTTCCGACTGCCGTATCGCCAGCGATTTCGGCGCCAGTTCGCCCACCACGATGTGCAAAAACGAGATCAGGAAGAACGCGAAGGCAAACGCAATCCCCTCCACCACTTCCCGTTGCAGGATGCCCAGCGAAGCCAGCGGCAGCTCGATCAACCGCGCAAAGGCAGGCTCGCCTATCCAGCCCAATCCGAGCGAGGCCAGCGTGATGCCGAGCTGACAGCCGGACAGATACGCGTCCAGTTCCTTGTGCACCTTGAGCAGCATGCGGCCACGCCAGCCGTGGCTTTTGGCAAACGCTTTCAGGCGGGTGGGGCGAATCTTGACCAGGCTGAATTCGGCTGCAACGAAAAAACCGTTGAGCAAAACCAGCAACAGGGCAACAACAACGAAAATCACGCTCAGCATGAGTTGGGATGACGATATGAATGGCGACAGTTAGCTCTACGATACCTGATCCGCGCCAAACTGCGAAATGCATCCGGCATGACCGATACCGCCAGACGCCGTTTTCAGGCTAAAAATATACTGGGGCCAGTATTTTGAAACAACCAAGAAAGTTGAGGCCCAGCGGTATGGTTTTGGCCAATACCCCCCATTTCAACACAAAACGCCGCTCACACCCTCAGGAAATCCTCGCGCCCGCCAAGCCAGCGCGCCAGATGCGCGTCGATGATCGCGGCCGTCTGCGGCGTGTTTCGCGCCAGCAGTTCGTCCGCCAACTCGCTCGCCCGCTCCACCAGCGCCTGATCGGTTTCCAGATCGGCGAAGCGCAGCATCGGCACTCCGGACTGGCGCGCGCCGAGGAATTCGCCCGGGCCGCGGATTTCCAGATCGCGCCGCGCGATTGCGAAACCGTCGGCGGTTTCGCGCATCGATTTCAACCGCTGTTTGGCCGTGTCGCCGAGCGGGCTCTGGTACATCAGCAGGCAAACGCTGGCCGCCGCTCCGCGCCCGACCCGGCCGCGCAGCTGGTGCAGTTGCGACAGGCCGAAGCGTTCCGCGTGTTCGATCACCATCAGCGACGCATTCGGCACGTCGACCCCGACTTCGATCACCGTGGTCGCCACCAGCAACTGCATTTCGCCGCTGGCAAATGCCGCCATCACCGCCTGCTTGTCCGCCGTCTTCAGCCGCCCGTGCACCAGGCCGACGTTCAGGTCAGGCAAGGCTTCGCTCAGCAATGCGTGCGCATCGGTCGCGGCCTGCAATTGCAGCGCTTCCGACTCTTCGATCAGCGGACAGACCCAGTACGCCTGCCGCCCCTCGTGCGCCGCCGCGTGAATGCGCGCTATCACTTCGTCGCGCCGCTGCGAGTCGATCAGCCGCGTGACCACCGGCGTGCGCCCCGGCGGCAATTCATCGATCACCGACACATCCAGATCGGCGTAATACGTCATCGCCAGCGTGCGCGGTATCGGGGTCGCGCTCATCATCAACTGGTGCGGCACGGCCGCAGCCGCGCCCTTGTTGCGCAGCGACAGCCGCTGGCCGACGCCGAAGCGGTGCTGCTCGTCCACGATCACCAGCCCGAGCCGGGCGAACTGCACCTCGTCCTGAATCAGCGCATGGGTGCCGATCACCAGTTGCGCCGCGCCGGATTCGATCTGCGCCAGCGCGGCCGTCTTTTCCTTTTTTTTCTGGCTGCCGACCAGCCACGCCACCGTTACCCCCAGCGGCGCCAGCCAGGCCGCAATGCGATGGAAATGCTGCTCGGCCAGAATCTCGGTCGGCGCCATCAGCGCCGCCTGATGGCCGCTGTCGATCGCCTGCGCCGCCGCCAGCGCGGCCACAATCGTCTTGCCGCTGCCGACATCGCCCTGCAACAGCCGCTGCATCGGGAACGGTGCCGCCAGGCTGGCGCCGATCTCGGCCAGCACCCGCTGCTGCGCGCCGGTGAGCGCAAACGGCAGGCTGTGGCGGAACGCATCCGACAGCGCGCCCACCACCGGCAGACGCGGCGCCTGCTGCGTGCGCCGCGCCGCCTGCGCGCGTTTCATCGACAATTGCTGCGCCAGCAGTTCATCGAACTTCATCCGCTGCCAAGCCGGATGGGAACGCTCAGCCAGCGCCTCATGCGAAACATCTGGCGGCGGATGGTGCAGCAATTTCACCGACAGATCGAACGGCGGCAGTTTCAGCTTCGCCAGCAGCGCCGGCGGCAGAGTGTCGGCCAGATCGGCCCGTTTGAGCGCATTGCCGACCGCGCCACGCAGCACCGCCTGCGACAAGCCTTCGCCGGACGGATACACCGGCGTCAGCGTATCCGGCAATGGCGTTTCCGCGTTCACCATCTTGTAGCCCGGGTGTACCATCTCCGTGCCGAAAAAACCGTGCCGCACTTCGCCGCGCGCCCGCACGCGGCGGCCGGGTTCGAACTGCTTGACCTGACTGCCGTAGAAATTCAGAAAGCGCAATGTCATCTGACCGCTGCCGTCAGCGATCGTCACCACCAGTTGCCGTCGCGGCCGGTACTGGATTTCGGCCGACGCCACCTCGCCTTCGACCTGCGCACTGTCACCAGCGTGAAAACCGGCGTCGCGGATAGCCACCAGCGTGGTCTCGTCCTCGTAACGCAACGGCAGATGCAGCACCAAATCGGTATCGGTGCGCAATCCCAGACGTTCGAGTTTGCTGGCGGTGGTTTTCGGTTTCTTTTCCGGCATCGCAGGCGGCGGTTTTGCCAATCATCAAACCGCCAGTATACGGAATTGCATTTGCGCCAAGATGAAAGTAAGCTGGAATTTTTCCGCCAACCATTGCGACCATGCCCCTGCCGCGTCTTTCAGGCATCCTGCTGCACCCGACTTCGCTGCCAGGTCCGCACGGCTGCGGCGACATGGGTGCATCCGCCTACCACTTCATCGACTGGCTGGTGCTGGCCAAACAATCGCTGTGGCAGGTGCTACCGCTGTGTGAAATCGGCATCGGCAACTCGCCCTACATGAGTCCGTCGGCCTTTGCCGGCAACGTGTTCCTGATCGATTTGGTGCAATTGCGCGACGCCGGCTGGCTGGATGATGCCGATCTGGCGACCGAATATGGCTTCGATCCCGGGCGGGTGAATTTCGCCGCGATGATTCCGTTTCGCATCGCACGATTACGCAAGGCGGCAGCACGTTTTTTTGACAGTGCAGACGATGAAAAGGCACAGGCCGAATTTGCCGCATTTTGTGCCGACGAAAACACCTGGCTCGACGATTACGCGCTGTTCATGGCGCTGGAAAGCGCGCACGGCGATGACACGCCATGGCAAAACTGGCCGCGGGCGCTGGCAATGCGCGAACCGCAAGCACTGCTTGATGCGTCCGCGATCCATGCAAACGATATCGCGTTCTGGAAATTCTGCCAGTGGCAATTCTTCACCCAATGGGCGCGGCTGAAGGCGTATGCGAATGCGCGCGGCGTCGAGATCGTCGGCGACGTGCCGATTTTCGTCGCGCTGCAAAGCGCCGACGTCTGGGCGCACCGCGAACTGTTCGATCTCGATGCCAGCGGCGATCCGCTGGCGGTCGCCGGGGTGCCACCCGACAAGTTCAGCCACACCGGCCAGCACTGGGGCAATCCGCTGTACCGCTGGCCGGCACATGCAGCCGACGGCTACCAATGGTGGATAGCACGGATGCGGCGAATGCATGAATTGTTCGATTTGGTGCGGATTGATCATTTCCGCGGCTTCGAATCGTACTGGGAAATCCCGTCCGGCGCGCAATCGCCGCTCGAGGGTCGCTGGCGCCCCGGCCCGAAATCGGCGCTGTTTGACGCGATGCGGCGCGAATTCGGCCAATTGCGCGTGATCGCCGAAGACCTCGGCTTGATCACGGCCGAAGTCAACCTGCTGCGAAAACATCAGGGCTTCCCCGGCATGCGCATCCTGCAGTTCGCATTCGACTTCACATCAACCGGCCCGTACCTGCCGCACAATTATCGCTCGGACACCGTGGTCTATACCGGCACGCACGACAACGACACCACGCGCGGCTGGTGGACCTCGCTGTCCGAATACGAGCGCGACTACGCGCGCCGCTACCTGAGCGTGAACGGCGACTGGATACACTGGGATCTGATCCGCGTCGCATCAAGCTCTGTCGCTGCGTTCGCCATCTTTCCGCTGCAGGATGTGCTCGGGCTGGATTCGGCGCACCGGATGAACCGTCCGGGCGAAATCACAGGTTCGTGGGAATGGCGCTTCCAGTGGAGCCAGTTCGAGCACTGGTATGCCGAACGGCTGGCTGAATTGACGCAGCTTTATGGCCGCATCCGCGGCCTGAAGCGGCCTGAGCTGCCGCATGAAGAAAGTTCCGCCACAAACGCGTAAAATGGCGGGTTTGGCTGATTCTGCGCCACACACCGGCGCATTCCCGATGTATTCCCTGTCTGATTTCGATTTCAACCTGCCGCCCGAACTAATCGCGCAATTGCCGCTGCCGGATCGCAGCGCCTCGCAACTGCTGCATGTCGACGACAACAAGCTGATCGACCGCAGCTTCACCGACATCATCGAACTGCTGCAACCCGGCGACCTGCTGGTGTTCAACGACACGCGCGTGCTGAAGGCGCGGCTATTCGGCGAAAAGGCGACCGGCGGCAAGGTCGAAGTGCTGATCGAGCGGGTGCAGGACGAGCACACCGTGATCGCGCAGGTGCGGGCATCGAAATCGCCGCGCCCGGGCAGCACGCTGCGGCTGGCCGATGCGTTCGAGGTCACGGTGGGCGAACGCGCGGGCGAATTCTTTACCCTGACCTTTCCGGGCAAGGTGCTGGATTTGCTCGACCAGTACGGCCGGCTGCCATTGCCGCCATACATCGAACGCGCGGCCGACCAGTTCGATGATGCGCGTTACCAAACCGTATATGCGAAGGAACCGGGCGCGGTGGCGGCGCCGACCGCCGGGCTGCATTTCGACCACGCGCTACTGCAAAAACTGCGCGACAAGGGCGTGCGAATGGCTACCGTCACGCTGCATGTCGGCGCCGGCACGTTCCAGCCGGTGCGCAGCGAAAACCTGGCGGAACATGTCATGCACCGCGAGTGGTACACGATTTCGCCGGAAACGGTCGAGGCGGTGCGGGCAGCGCAAGCGGCCGGGCGCGACGTGGTCGCGGTTGGCACCACCAGCCTGCGCGCGCTGGAATCGGCATCGCAGGATGGCACATTGCAAGCCGGCAGCCGCGATACCGCGCTGTTCATCACGCCGGGCTACCATTTCAACACCGTCACCCGCCTGATCACCAACTTTCATTTGCCGAAATCAACGCTGCTGATGCTGGTATCCGCGTTTGCCGGTTACGATACGATCCGTGCCGCGTATGCGCATGCGATTGCCGAGTACTACCGCTTCTTCAGTTACGGCGATGCGATGCTGCTGACGAAAAGCAGAACATGAGCCACCATGCCTGCACTTTGAACCGGCGGGCGCATTCTGTCATTCCAGCACAAGCTGGAATCCAGCGTCGTGCGTGCGTCAAGGCAACCCCACTGGCCCCAGCCTGCGCTGGGGCGACCGATTTCTCTTTGTATGCTTCGCCATCACCGGATGACCATGCTTGAATTTGAATTATTGAACACCGACGGCCTCGCACGGCGAGGCCGAATGAAACTGAACCACGGCATCGTGGAAACGCCGATCTTCATGCCGGTCGGCACCTACGGCTCGGTCAAGGCGATGTCGCCACAGGAGTTGCACGACATTGACGCGCACATCATCCTCGGCAACACGTTCCACCTGTGGCTGCGTCCGGGGCTGGAAATCGTCAGCAAGTTTGGCGGCCTGCACCGTTTCATGGGCTGGGACAAGCCGATCCTGACTGATTCCGGCGGCTTCCAGGTGTTTTCGCTCGGCGCGATGCGCAAGATCAGCGAGGAAGGCGTGCGCTTCGCATCACCGATCAATGGTGACAAGCTGTTCCTGTCGCCGGAAGTATCGATGCAAATCCAGCGCGTGCTGAATGCCGATATCGTGATGCAGTTCGACGAATGCACGCCATACAAGATCAACGACCGGCCGGCGACCAAGGATGAAGCGGCGAAGTCGATGCAACTGTCGCTGCGCTGGGCCAGGCGGTCGCTGGATGAATTCAACCGCGAGCAAAATCCGAACGCGCTGTTCGGCATCGTGCAGGGCGGGATGTTCGAGGATTTGCGCGACGAATCGCTGGCCGGGCTGAACGAACTCGGCTTTCATGGCATCGCCATCGGCGGGCTGTCGGTGGGCGAGCCGAAGGAAGAAATGCGGCGCATCCTGTCGCACACCGGCCCGCGACTGCCGGCGCACAAGCCGCATTACCTGATGGGCGTGGGCACGCCGGAAGATCTGGTCGAAGGCGTCGCCAACGGCATCGACATGTTCGACTGCGTGATGCCGACCCGGAATGCCAGGAATGGCTGGCTGTTCACCCGCTTTGGCGACGTGCGCATCCGCAATGCGCGCTACCGCGACGACGAGCAGCCGCTGGATGAAAGCTGCAACTGCTATACCTGTCGCAACTTTTCGCGCGCCTATCTGCACCACCTGGATCGCACCGGCGAAATGCTCGGGCCGCGGCTGAACACGATCCATAACCTGCACTACTACCTGGAGCTGATGCGCGAGATGCGCGCCGCGATCGAGGCCGGCCGCTTTGCCGCCTTCGTGGCCCAGTTCAAGGCCGACCGGCAACGCGGCGTGTAGTGGATTTTGGCGGGGTATATAACCAAACTACCCTGCCGGGCCGCATATTTGCTGGCCTTCTGAAAATACCCCACCCAGTATATTTTTGCCTTGATTTCACCCCAATTTTGCTTCGGGGCAGACTTGCAAATACGGAAAATCGTCATCCGCAGGTGCTAGAATGGCGGATTTGATGGATCGGCCTCCCGCCGGTCGGATTTGAACGCGCGAACGCCACGCGCATTGGAGGTTTTATGAGTGAAGGCGGCTTCAATATTGCCGAATACTGGCCATTTATCCTGATGCTGGTGATGCTGTATCTCCTGATCATCAGGCCGCAGCAAAAACGCCAGAAGGAACAGATGCAGATGCATGCCGGGCTGTCGGTCGGCGATGAAGTGGCGACTTCCAGCGGCATTCTCGGCCGCGTGGCGGCCATTGCCGACAACATTGTCACGCTGGAAATCGCACCGGAAATCAACATCAAGGTGCAAAGGGCCGCCGTCACCACGCTGCTACCGAAGGGAACGCTGGACAATCCGGAATCGCTGCCCCCGCCCCCTCCGTCGTGCTGCGCCTAACAACTGGCTGAATCATCATGAATCGCTATCCTCTCTGGAAATACATCCTGATCCTGGTTGCGCTGACCTTCGGCGCGATTTATACCGCGCCCAACTTCTTCGGTGAATCGCCGGCAGTGCAGGTCAGCAGCGCGAAATCGACGCTGAAGGTCGATTCGAGTCTGGTGGCAAAAGTCGAAGCAGCGCTGCAAAAGGAAAACATCAAGTCCGACAGCATCTATTTCGAGATGAGCGGCACGCACGGCACTGTGCGCGCGCGCTTCGCCGACCCGGATACGCAGTTCAAGGCCAAGGCGCTGCTGGAAAGGGAATTGAATGCCGACCCGAACGACCCATCGTACATGGTCGCGTTCAACCTGCTGTCGAACACGCCGCACTGGCTGCAGAGCATGCATGCGCTGCCGATGTATCTCGGCCTCGATTTGCGCGGCGGCGTGCACTTCCTGATGCAGGTCGATCTCAAGGCGGTGATGGACAAGCGCCTGCAAGGCATGCAGGCAGCCGCGCGCGGCCAGTTGCGTGACAAGAACGTGCGCCATGCCGGCATCAGCCGCAGCGGCGATGCCATCGACATCAAGTTTGCCGATGCCGACACGCGCGCCAAGGCGAAGGATGTGCTGACCGCGCAAATGCCGGATGCGCAATTCACCGAAGCGGCCGATGGCTCGAACTTCAAGCTGGTGATGAAACTCAAGCCGGAAGCGCTGAAGGAAACGCGCGACAACGGCGTCAAGCAAAACATATCCACCCTGTCCAAGCGCGTGAATGAACTCGGCGTGGCCGAACCTGTGATCCAGCAGCAGGGCGCGGACCGGATCGTAGTGCAATTGCCGGGCGTGCAGGACGTTTCGCGCGCGAAGGACATCATCGGCCGCACCGCGACGCTGGAAGTGCGGATGACCGATGAAACCGTGACCCGCGGCATGGAAGAAACCTCGGCCGTGCCGTTCGGCTCCGAACTGTTCAAATCCGGCAAGGGCGCGCCGGTGGTGCTGGTGAAGGAACCGATCATCACCGGTGATTACATCGCCAACGCCTCGGCCAGCTTCGACCAGAACCAGCAGCCGTCGGTCAGCATCGACCTGAACGGCGACGGCGGCCGCAAGATGCGCCAGGCGACACGCGACAAGATCGGCAAGCTGATGGCGATCGTGCTGTTCGAAAAAGGCAAGGGTGAAGTGCTGACGGTGGCCACGATCCGCGACGAACTCGGTTCACGCTTCCAGATCACCGGCATGGGCACGTCCGAAGCGGCGAACGACCTCGCGCTGCTGCTGCGCGCCGGTTCGCTGGCCGCGCCGATGGAAATCATCGAGGAACGCACCATCGGCCCGCAACTCGGCGCCGACAACGTGACCAAGGGCTTCAACTCGACCCTGTACGGCTTCGCCGCGGTGTCGGTGTTCATGGTTTTCTATTACATGATGTTCGGCCTGTTCAGCGTGCTGGCGCTGTCGATGAACGTGCTGTTGCTGGTCGCGATCCTGTCGCTGATGCAGGCGACGCTGACGTTGCCGGGCATGGCGGCGATTGCGCTCGCGCTCGGCATGGCAATCGACTCCAACGTGCTGATCAACGAGCGCGTGCGCGAGGAATTGCGCGCAGGACAATCGCCGCAGGTGGCGATTTCGCTCGGTTTCGAACATGCGTGGGCAACGATTCTCGACTCGAACGTGACCACACTGATCGTCGGCCTGGCGCTGCTGATTTTCGGCTCTGGCCCGGTGCGCGGCTTCGCGGTGGTGCACGTGCTCGGCATCCTGACCTCGATGTTCTCGGCTGTGTTCGTTTCGCGCGGCGTGGTCAACTTCTGGTATGGCCGCAAGAAAAAGCTGGCGTCGGTGTCGATTGGCCAAGTATGGAAGCCGGGCGAATAAGCCCGGCCCATCTATTCATTCAGTAACGGATAACAGGATTCATCATGGAATTCTTCCGCATCAAAAAAGACATTCCCTTCATGCGCCATGCGCTGATTCTCAATCTGGTGTCGGCCATCACTTTCGTCGCTGCCGTGTTCTTTCTGTGGCACAAGGGGCTGCACCTGTCGGTCGAGTTCACCGGCGGCACGGTGATGGAAGTCACCTACCAGAAGGCAGCAGATATCCAGAACATCCGCCAGACGATCGAAGGGCTGGGCATCGTCGATACCCAGGTGCAGAATTTCGGCAAGGCGCAGGACGTGCTGATTCAAATGCCGCCGATCAAGGGCATGACTGCCGCGCAGCAAAGCGAAAAGGTGATGACGGCCTTGCAGGCGAAGGACCCGGAAGCGAAGCTGCGTCGGGTTGAATTCGTCGGCCCGCAGGTCGGGGACGAGCTGGCGCACGACGGCCTGATGGCGCTGGGCATGGTGGTCTTCGGCGTCGCGATCTACCTCGCGTTCCGCTTCGAATGGAAATACGCGGTCGCGGCCATCATCGCCAACCTGCACGACGTGGTGATCATCCTCGGCTTCTTCGCCTTCTTCCAGTGGGAGTTCTCGCTCTCGGTGCTGGCGGCGGTGCTGGCGGTACTCGGCTACTCGGTCAACGAATCGGTGATCATTTTCGATCGCGTGCGTGAAAACTTCCGCCGCCTGCGCGGCGCCGAAGTGCAGCATGTGCTCGATCACGCCATCACCAGCACGATTTCGCGCACCGTCATCACCCACGCCTGCACGCAGTTGATGGTGCTGGCGATGCTGTTCTTCGGCGGCCCGACACTGCACTATTTCGCCATCGCGCTGACTATCGGCATCCTGTTCGGCATCTATTCGTCCGTATTCGTCGCCGCCGCCATCGCGATGTGGCTCGGCATCAAGCGCGAGGATTTGATCAAGCACACCGGCAACAAGGGCAAGGCGGAAGCCGACGGCGCTGTTGTCTGATTCCAGCAATTTCGGAGATTCACTATGTATCAACACATCAAGGTGCCGGCAAACGGCCAGAAAATCACGGTCAACCGGGACGGCACGCTGAACGTGCCGGCTCACCCAATCATCCCGTTCATCGAAGGGGACGGCATCGGCGTCGATGTAACGCCGGTGATGAAGAAGGTGATCGACGCCGCGGTGGCGAAAGCCTACGGCGGCCAGCGCCAGATCGAATGGATGGAAATCTATGCCGGCGAAAAAGCGACCCGCACTTACGAGCCGGACACCTGGCTGCCGGATGAAACGCTGCAGGCGATGAAGGAATTCGTGATCTCGATCAAGGGCCCGCTGACCACACCGATCAGCGGCGGCATCCGCTCGCTGAACGTGGCCATGCGGCAAAAGCTCGACCTGTACGTCTGCCTGCGCCCGGTGCGCTATTTCAAGGGCGTGCCTTCGCCACTGAAGCACCCGGAAAAGACCGACATGGTGATCTTCCGCGAAAACACCGAAGACATTTACGCTGGCATCGAATGGGCGGAAGGTTCCGAGGACGCGAAGAAAGTGATCAAATTCCTGCAGGATGAAATGGGCGTGAACCAGATCCGCTTCCCGGAAACTTCCAGCATCGGCATCAAACCGGTATCCGAGGAAGGCTCGGAGCGCCTGATCAAGAAAGCGATCCAGTACGCGATCGACAACGACCTGCCGTCGGTAACGCTGGTGCACAAGGGCAACATCATGAAGTTCACCGAGGGCGGCTTCCGCGACTGGGGCTACACGCTGGCCAAGACCGAATTCGGCGGCGAAGTGATCGGCAAGGGTCCGTGGTGCAAGGTCAAAAACCCGAATACCGGCAAGGACATCATCATCAAGGACGTGATCGCCGACGCGTTCCTGCAGGAAATCCTGCTGCGGCCGGAGGAATTCAGCGTGGTCGCCACGCTGAACCTTAACGGCGACTACATTTCCGACGCGCTGGCGGCGCAGGTCGGCGGCATCGGCATTGCGCCGGGCGCGAACATTTCGGACTCGACCGCGATCTTCGAAGCCACGCACGGCACCGCGCCAACGCTGGCCGGCAAGAACGTGGTCAACCCCGGTTCCGTCATCCTGTCGGCTGAAATGATGCTGCGCCACATGGGCTGGACTGAAGCAGCCGATGTCGTTATCGACGCGATGCAGAAAGCGATTGCGACCCGGAAAGTGACCAACGACTTCGCCCGCCTGATGGATGACGCAACCGAAATCAGCACGTCCGAATTCGGCGACGTGATGATCGCGCAGATGTAATCAACATCCCTACCCGTCTCTGGCGTCCTGCCGGAGACGGGAAATATACTACCACCAGTATTTCAATACCACGTCAAATCTTCTGGCCGACCCCATAGTTTTAGGCACCTACCCTACAAATTTTGCTGATTCTCAGGCTGAACCGCCTGTACCGGAAATCGCCGCAGTGCCTGCGGCGAACCAGCAGATCATTTGCTTTCCTTCAAACCTATGGCTCATTGGCCATGATAACTTGCCACACCGACAAGTTGAGCAAGGCAAGCAGATGAAACTGGGCAAGCTATGGAATCCGAAAAACGACATTACCGGCACCGGGGATCGCTCTGATATTGCCTCGACACGCGCCGCGGCGGTGCCGTCACCGCCGCAGGTCGATGTCGACGCATTATTCCGGACATGGCTGTTCAATGACATCACCGATGGCAAACCGGCCAATTCCACTGCCGAACATGGCGTGCTGCATACACTCGACCGACTAGTCAGCTCCATGCATTTCGGCAGCCATCTGGTGCCGCGTCAACCGAACGTATTGCCGCAACTGATCGTTACACTGCACGACCAGCAGGCATCGACCGCGCAACTAGCCGCGCAAATCAGCCAGGATGCATCGCTGATAGCCGAAACCATCCGTGACGCAAACAGCCCGGCGTATCACCCTACATCCCGCATCACCAGCCTAGACAAGGCCATCATGGTGCTAGGAAACAAAGGCTTGCGCATGACCGTGGCAAAAGCTTTTCTGCGGCCCATCATCGATACCCGCTCCGGCCCGCTGGCGCGGCGCGCATCGCCGCTGCTTTGGGAGCAATCCGAGCAATGCGCGATCGCCTGCTGCATGTTGGCTGGCGCACACCGCGTGGATCCGTTCGACGCCTTCCTTACCGGCCTGCTGAAAAACCTGGGCATAACCATCGTGCTGCGCGTCATCGACCAGTTCGTGCATGATAGCCAAGCGGTCTATTCCGAAGCCTTCTGCCACAAGGCCGAAGGCATGGGGCTGAAACTGTCGGCCAATATCGCGGCCCTCTGGCAAATGCAGGCCACCATCAGCAGTGCGCTGTTGGATGCCAACCCCACGGAAGCCGCCAACCAGTCGGCGCTAGGCATGACGGTGCAAACCAGCGACCGCCTGAGCAAGCTGGCGCTGCTGATCCGGCATCACCGCATCAACGAGGCGGCTATCGACGGATGTGGCCTGTCAGAAGCAGAATGGCATTACTGCCAAAAACTGGTTGCGGCCGAAAAACCGGCATCATGATAATGGCAGCAGCCTAACCCTTTACGTCAGACAAATAGCTCTCACTCAGGTCCGTTCGATATCCAGCCCAATCCCGGCCCTTCAGCACAAAAGCGACCAAGTAAAGGAAAAGGACGCCGTGGCGTCCTTTTTCGGTTGAACCTTGGGTGAAAAGCTTACGGCGCGAACGAAGAACCGCAGCCGCAGGTATTGCTGACGTTCGGATTGCGGATCACGAATTGCGAACCGTTCAGGTCTTCCTTGTAGTCGATTTCGGCGCCGACCAGATACTGATAGCTCATCGCATCGATCAGCAGTTGCACGCCGTTCTTGACCATGCTTGTGTCGTCTTCATTCACCGTTTCATCAAACGTGAAACCGTACTGAAAACCGGAGCAGCCGCCGCCCTGCACGAACACCCGCAGCTTCAGTTCGGGATTGCCTTCTTCGGCGATGAGTTCCGCCACCTTGTTGGCCGCGCTGTCGGTGAAATTGATCGGGGCGGGCGTTTCGATTACTGCGCTCATGATGTACTCCTGTCAAAAAACGGATGAGGCATTATAGACCCGTTGCCAAAATCATGCCTTGGCCATCGCCAGCTGCAAAACCGGCTCGTTCTGACTCTCATGCGACAGATGGCCGGAGATCAGCGCGCCGGCATGCATTTCCAGTTGCTTGTAATTCACGTCGCCGTTGATGCGAGCCTTCGGTTGCATTTCGAGCAGCTCGGTCGAATATACCGTACCGTTGATTTCGCCATTCGTGACCAGATGCGCAACTTTCACTTCGCCGTCAATCTTGGCCTTTTCCGAAATCACCAGCAGGCTGCACTGGCCTTCGTCTGCTATCACGTTGCCCTTGACCTCACCGTCGATGCGCATGCCGCCAGTGAAAAACACGTCGCCGTTGATGCGGGTAGTCGCGCCAATCAGGGTATCGATTGAATTCTTGGGTTTACGACTGAACATCACTTCCCCCTCGTTTATGCCGCCTGAATACACCAACGGACGCTGCCAACATGCCCGCGCCGTTATGAACTTGCATTATAAACCTGCCGATTTCTGCGCCCGCACCTGGCCGCGTTCCATCACCCGCGCCTCGACACTCTTGGCTACCGCCCCCTCGGGCAACGTCAGCACACCTTCGAGCCGCTGATAATGCCGGAAACCGATTTTGTATTTGTCTGCTTCCGCCGCACGGTCTTTCGGATAAACCAGGCTGACGCTTTGCCCGCCCTGTTCGGCGGTAACCACCAGTTGCAGTTCGCCGCTAAAGCGCTGCTTTCCGCTACCGCCCTGCATTACCAGCAGACGAAAGCGCAACTGGTTCGGCGACGCAGACTCCAGTGACAGCCGCTGGATCGTGATGCCTTGCGTGCCGGTATTCGCCGGCAACAGGCTATCAAAATAAGCCAAGTCTTCCTTCAGGCGCGCGTTTTCCGCTTCAAGCGTCTTGACCTGTTCGCTTAACTGGTTTTGCGCCACGCGATCGATCGTTTGCCGATTTTCGGTCGAATCGGCCGACTTCGCCAACTGGTCGCGCTCCGCCTTGAGTTGCGCAATCTGCGCCCGCAAATCGCTGTCTTCCGCATTGCCCGCCAAGCCACGTCCGAGGTCATAGATCCACAGCGCCAGCACACCTGCCAGCACCAGCGACAACAGCCACACCCCCAGACGCAACGGCATCGGAAGCTGGCTCTTGACGGTCATCGTCGGCGACGAGATCGATAATTTTCGCAACCAGAGTCTGCGTTTCACTTGGCTAGTCCTGCGCAATCAGGGAATGACTGGAATATGCTGCAATCCGGCGGTTTCGTCCAGCCCGAACATCAGGTTCATGCATTGTACGCCCTGCCCGGCCGCGCCTTTGACCAGATTGTCCTCGACCACCAGGATCACCAGCGTGTCGCCACCGCCCGGGCGATGTACCGCGATGCGCAGGTAGTTCGACGCGCGCACGCTGCGTGTTTCCGGATGGCTGCCGGCCGGCATCACGTCCACGAACGCGGCATCGCGATAATGGCTTTCGTACAGCGCCTGGAAATCGGTGTTGCGCGCCTCAGGCAGGATGGTCGCGTACAAGGTCGTATGGATACCGCGAATCATCGGCAGCAGGTGCGGCACAAAGGTCAGCCCGACCTTGCGCCCGCCGCTCAACACTTCCAGCCCCTGCACGATTTCCGGCAAGTGCCTGTGTCCCGGCACCGCATAGGCGTGGAAGTTGTCACCGGCCTCGGCCAGCAGCGTGCCAACTGCAGCATTCCTGCCGGCGCCGGATGCGCCGGATTTCGAATCGGAAATCAGCGCCGCCTCATTCACCAGCGGCTTGCCCTGCGTCAGCAGCGGTGCCAGCCCGAGCTGAACCGAAGTCGGATAGCAGCCGGGCAAACCGATCACGCGCGCGTCCTTGATCGCATCGCGGTTCACTTCCGCCAGGCCATAGACTGCTTCAGACAGGATATCGGGGCAGGAATGCGGCATGCCGTACCATTGCTCGAATACTGCCGTATCCTTCAAGCGGAAATCCGCCGCCAGGTCGATGATCTTCACTCCGGCCGCCAGCAGTTCACGCGCCTGGGACATTGCCACACCATGCGGGGTTGCGAAAAACACCACGTCGCATTCCGCCAGATTCGCCTTTTCCGGCGCCGAAAACGCCAGCGGCACGCGCTTGCGCAGCGACGGGAACATGTCCGCCACCGGCATGCCGTCTTCCTTGCGCGACGTGATCGATGTGAGCTGCACCTGCGGATGGGCGGCCAGCAGACGCAGAAGTTCCACCCCGGTGTAACCCGTACCACCAACAATACCGACCTTGATCATGCTTTACCTCGCCAATAGCCCGACATTCATTTTGAACCGCATTGTAATGGCATTGCGCCGGCTTGTGAAATGCAAAAAGCCGCCGGGAACCCCCAGCGGCTTCTGTTGCTTGCGCAAATGCCCTGCTGCCACGGCAGCAGGATCCACGAAGGATTAACGCTTCGAGAACTGCTTTGCGCGACGTGCTTTGCGCAGGCCGACTTTTTTCCGTTCGACTTCACGCGCATCGCGGCTGACAAAGCCCGCTTTCGACAGCACCGGCTTCAGTGCTGCATCGTAGTCGATCAGCGCACGGGTGATGCCGTGACGAACCGCGCCTGCCTGGCCGGATTCGCCGCCACCGTTGACGTTGACCTTGATGTCGAAACGCTCGGCATTGTCGGTCAGCACCAGCGGCTGACGGATAACCATCAGGCCGGTTTCACGCGAGAAGTACTCGCTGGCCGGTTTGCCGTTGACAACGATGTTGCCGCTGCCTGCCTTGATGAACACACGCGCCACTGCACTCTTGCGACGGCCGGTTCCGTAATTGTAGTTACCGATCATGTCTGCTCCTTACAGTTCGAGTACCTTGGGTTGCTGCGCAGTATGCGGGTGCGTGGCTTCGCCATACACTTTCAGCTTCTTGATCATCGCGTAGCCAAGCGGGCCTTTCGGCAGCATGCCTTTGACCGCTTTTTCCAGCGCACGGCCGGGGAAACGCTGCTGAATCTTTTCGAAGTTGGTTTCCTTGATGCCGCCCGGATATCCGGTGTGGCGATAGTACTTCTTGTTCAGGTTCTTGGTACCGGTCACGCGCAGCTTGCCTGCGTTGACGACGATGATGTAATCGCCGGTATCGACGTGCGGAGTGAACTCGGGTTTGTGCTTGCCGCGCAGTCGGCGTGCCACTTCGCTGGCGACACGGCCGAGGACTTTGTCCGTCGCGTCAATCACGAACCAGTCGCGCTGGACTTCATGTCCCTTGGCGGAAAAGGTTTTCATGTTTGACATCCTTAAAATGAATACGCCCTGATGGCGGTTCCGCAGCGCATTTTCTGCGGACGCGACCTTGTTATATTTTCCCGGGCGGAAGGGAAGCTTGTAATTATAGTCTTTTCAACGACTTGGCGTCAAATAATGCTTGGCGGGAAATAAAAAACCCGAAACGCAGGTTCCGGGTTTCAAACCACATCAGGCAAGATGGGGGAGTAGTCAAACGCGGCAATGCGGCGCACTGGCAATTGACAAGGGAAGTATAACATGATTGATTTTTTGGCACCGCCCGCACAAAAAAACAGCAATTTTTTTGCTTAATGGGGCGCATGCGCGTTGCCCGTGAGCAACAAAACAATCACAACCCCCAGCGCAATCAGCAAAACCTGCGGCACCGTTTCGCGCACCGTGGCACGCCGCTGCATCTGCGGCATCAGGTCGCTGACCGCAATGTAGATGAAGCCGGACGAGGCCAGCACCAGCGCATACGGAATCATGCCGTCTGCATTTGCCAGCGCGAAATAGCCGACCAGCCCGCCGGCCACCGCCGCCAGGCTGCTGACCAGATTGTAGAAATAGGCGCGCGCGCGCGAAAAACCGGCATTGAGCAGCACGATGAAGTCGCCGACCTCCTGCGGAATCTCGTGCGCGAAAATCGCCAGGCTGGTCATCAGGCCGATGGTCGGATCAGCCAGGAATGCGGCCGCGATCAGGATGCCGTCGGTGAAATTGTGCATGCCGTCGCCAACCAGAATCAGCCAGCCCGACTTGCCCGCCTCGCGCGCATCGTGCCCGTGATGATGGTGGTGGCCATCATGTTCATGGTGGTGCGAGTGGCGCAGGATCGCCAGCTTTTCCAGCAGGAAGAAGCCGAACAGCCCGGCCAGCAGAGTCATGAACAGATGATGCGCATCGACGTTCGACTCGAACGCTTCCGGCAGCGAATGCAGGAAGGCGGTGGACAGCATGATGCCGACCGACAGGCTGACCATGCGCTCGACCATCTTCGACAGCAGCTTGAATGAAAGCAGGGCCGCCAGCGTGATGCTGGCGGCGCCGGAAATCAGGGCGGCCAGCAAAATATAGACGAGCGTGGTATCGATGGTGTTCTCCTTTTGCACCCTATGCAACCGGGGCGCAGGCAATCGCACAGTTTAGCACTTCCGGGCGGATGCATCACCCGCCAAAAGCCGAATCACTGCCCGCCGGCGAACCCCTGCTGCCGCCACGCCTCGAACACCGTGACCGCCACCGCGTTCGACAAGTTCAGGCTGCGGTTGTGCGGCCGCATCGGCAGCCGGATGCGCTGCGGCAGCGGGAACGCATCGCGCACCGACGGAGCCAGCCCCTTCGTTTCCGAGCCGAACACGAACACATCGCCCGGCTGAAAGGCGAGTTCGGCAAACGAGCGCGAGCCATGCGTGGTGAAGGCAAACATCCGCGCCGGGTCTGGCCGCTCGCTTTCCACATACGCCTGCCAGTCGCTATGCACCTTCATTGCCACGTATTCGTGATAATCGAGGCCGGCACGGCGCATCTTCGCATCGTCGAGCGGAAAGCCGAGCGGCTCGACCAGATGCAGTTGCGCGCCGGTATTCGCGCACAGGCGGATGATGTTGCCGGTATTCGGCGGGATTTCCGGTTCGACCAGAACGACATGAAACAAAATCTTCTCCTCTCAAGGCTGCGCGCGCGCAAACACCAGATTCGTCACCCGTGCCGCGCCAAAGCGCTTGCACACCGCCGCCAGTTCATTCAGCGTTTCGCCGGTGGTCATCACGTCATCGACCAGCCCGACATGCCGGCCACGAATGCGCTCGATGGCCGTGGCATCTAGCGTGAACGCGCGGCGCACATTGTCGCGCCGCTCGGGCAGCGGCAGCAAGGATTGCGTGGCCGTTTCGCGCAACCGGATGGCCAGCTTCGGTTCGAGCGGAACCGCCAGCCGCCGTGACAGATGCCGTGCGATTTCCAGCGACTGGTTGAAGCCGCGCCCGGCCAGCCTTGCCGGCGCCAGCGGCACCGGCAGCAGCAAATCCGGCCATTTTTCCTCGCCCGGCAACGTGGCCTGCAGCAGGCGCGCCAGCAGCGGCGCCAGCGCCAGACTGTGGCCGAACTTCAGCGCCAGCACCAGTTGATCGACCGGCGGCGCATAATCGGCCGCGACCCAGGTGGCATCGAACGCCGGCGGCAACTTCAGGCAGGCGCCGCAAATCGCGCCAGCGCCATCATGCGGCAATCGGTTCGCGCACTGCGTGCAGCGCGCCGGCCGCAAGCCAAAAAACTGCGTCGAACAACCGTCGCACACGCCGTCCGTTGCCGCCGCGCCGCACAAGGCGCACGCTGCTGGCAGCAGGCTCGATTCAATCGAACGCCAAGTTTTGCGCAAACGGGTCGGCATCGTTGATGGCAGCAGTTAAACTGTGCGCATTATCTCACTGGAACCTGCACCATGCCCTCGCCCGCCGACGATGCCATTGACATGCAACGTGTCCGAACGCTGTTCGCATCGCCGGCACGCATCGCCGCCTCGGCCTTCCTGCGGCGCGAAATCGCCAGGCGGATGCATGAGCGGCTCGATCTGATCCGGTTTGCGCCCGATTCGCTGCTCGATGCCGGCTGCGGCACCGGCGACGATCTGCTGCTGCTGGCAAAACGCTATCCGCAGGCGAAAATGGCGGGCGTCGACATCTCGCCAGCGATGGTGAACACGGCCCGCGCCGCGCTCACCGCAGCCCAGCCATTTTGGCAACGGCTGCTGGCAGCGCTGTTCGCCGCCCGCGCCGCCGCGCGGCTCGACTGTGCCGATTTCGCCCGGCTGCCGCAAGCCGATGGCAGCGTCGGCCTGTTGTGGTCGAACCTGGCGCTGCACTGGCATCCGCAACCGCAGGCGGTGCTGGCCGAATGGCGGCGCGTGCTGCAAACGGACGGGCTGCTGATGTTTTCCTGCTTCGGGCCGGACACGCTGCTCGAACTGCGACGCGCATTCGCCACGGTCGACGATTATCCGCACGTACTGCCGTTGGCCGACATGCATGATCTGGGCGACCTGCTGTTGCAATCCGGCTTCACCACGCCCGTGATGGACATGGAAAAACTCACCCTCAGCTACGATTCGCCACACAAGCTGCTGGCCGACGTGCGCGCCCTTGGCGGCAATCCGCTGGCAGCGCGCCGGCGCGGCCTGCTCGGTCGGCACGCCCATGCCCGGCTGCTGCAGGCGCTGGATGACCAGCGCGACGCCAGCGGCCGCGTCGCGCTGACGATCGAAGTCCTGTACGGCCACGCGTTCAAGCCGGCGCCACAAACCGCCAGCAACGGCGAAACCGTGCTCCGTTTCATGCCGCGCCGGCCGGAATGAATTATCCCGCGTCAAAAATGATGGGGGTATATAGTCAAAACCATATTCCAGGCCACATATTTGCTGGCTGTTTTTAAATACTGCACCCAGTATATTTTTTGGCCTTACTGACCCAAAATTCATTTCGGTCAGTTATTTTTGGCCTTATTGAGTGAAATTGCCATCGGCTGTCAGTTATTTTTGACCGCCGATGCCGCCATGCCGGCGAATGCGCGCTTGATCTCGGGCAAACGCCAGCCGATTTTCCAACTCGCCAACGCAACAACCGTCTAGAATCGGCGGCACATCATCCATTCCGCATTCCCATGGCCACGCCCAACCGCACCGATGCGCAGCAACATGCCGACGACATCCTCGTGTTCCGGCGCGAACTGGCGCGGCTGGAACAGGATGGCGTGCTGGCGCTGACCGAATTGCAGCGGCAGGCGCTGGCCGCGCACCACGACGCGCTGCTGGCGCAATACGCGCAAACATTCGACATCGACCGCGATACACGCGGCAAGCAACTGTCGCTCGGCATGCGCATCGCATCGTCGTTCGGCGCGCTGGCGCTGGCTGCCAGCGTGTTTTTCCTGTTTTACCAGTTCTGGGGGCTGTTCGGCACCACGGCGCAAGTCGCGCTGCTACTGCTGGCCGCGCTCGGCAGTTTCATCGCCACATTGTGGGTGCAGGCAAAGGATGCGTCCGGCTATTTCACCAAGCTGGCGGCGATGATCGCATTCGCCTGCTTCGTGCTGAACCTGACCATGCTCGGCCAGATATTCAACCTCACGCCATCCGACACTATCTTCATCGTGCTCGCCGCGCACGCGCTGCTGCTAGCCTATGTCTGCAATTCGCGGCAGATGCTGGCGGCCGGCCTGCTGTGCGTGATCGCCTTCCTGTCGGCGCGCACCGGCATCTTCTGCGGTCTGTACTGGCTGAACTTTGGCGAACGGCCGGAAAACTTCTTTCCGGCGGCGATGCTGCTGTTTGCCATCCCGCTATTCATCCGGCACGAACGCTTCGCCCGATTCGATGCCACCTACCGCACATTCGCGCTGCTGGCGCTGTTTCTGCCAATGCTGGTGCTGGCAAACTGGGGCCAGGTCAGCTACCTGCTGCTCGATCGCAGCCTGATCCAGGGCCTCTACCAGATACTCGGCTTTGTACTCAGCGCCGGCGCCATCTGGCTCGGCGCGCGCCGCGGCTGGAACGAAGTCATCAATTCCGGCTTCACTTTCTTTGCCATCTTCCTGTACACCAAGTTCTTCGACTGGTGGTGGCGCATCATGCCGAAATACCTGTTCTTTCTGGTCATCGGCCTGTCGGCGCTGCTGTTGCTGCTGGTGCTCAAACGCCTGCGCACCGCGGCAGTCAATTTGTTCGGCAAGGATCAGCCATGATCGCCCGCCCCCACCTAAAGACACTGCTCGCCGGCTGCGTGCTGATCGTGGCGGCAAACGCGGCGGCGCTAATCGGCGTCGCCTACAATCGTAGCGGCGAGGCGGACAGCACATTGCGCCTGAGCCAGCGCGAATTGCCGCTGCCGCATGCATGGCGGGCAGCCGGTGAAAACTCCGGCATTGCACTCAGGCTGCAATGGCAGATGACGATGCCTGAAAGCGGCGAAACGCGCCACGGCAGCCCAAGCTGGCTGGATAAACCCAAGCTGGCGGCGCTCGGCTTCGATCTGCCGGCACAGCACGGCCTGGCCGCGTCGAAACAGCGCGCGAAGGAAGTGCTGCTGGTGCTGGAATTCGATGGCCCGGCGCGCCAGCAGGCGCTGGAACGGCTGAGGCGGCGCGCTGCCGCCGAAGAAGCGCTGCTGGCGGCAAACCCGGGCAAAAAGGAATTCGAGCAGCGCGTGAAATTCGCGCAAAACCGTATGGCGCTGGAAGAAAACGGCAACAGCCGGCTGTACCTGATCGACGCCGGACTCGACCGCAATGCGCTGCGAGCGCAATACCCGGATCGCACGCGCTACGCCATCGTGCGCGGCAAGATACGGCCGTCGGTCATCAAGCGCAAGCATGAAGAAATCCTGATCGGCTTCGTCAGCAGCCTGACGGGCAACCAGATCAATCTGCCGCGCGAATTCCATCCGGCGCTCGGTTCGCTGCCACCGAATGCAAAAAAGAACTCCGAACTGAAATACCAGTTCGAACTCGCGTTCGGCCAGCGGCTGGAACCGTGGATCGTGGCGCCGCTGACTACGCCAATGACTGCGCCGTAGAAACCAGCCGCTCGCGCCGGAAGCGTGCGCGGTTTTGCCGTCGCTATTCCAGTCCGCCCGGACGGAACCGGGTTGCCACCGACTGGCTGCGAACGACATTTGCGCCCACCAGCGTCACCACCAGTTCACCCGCCGTTTCCGGATGCCAGGCAGAGAAGCGGTTTTTCAGCATCACCTCCAGCTGCTGCCCCGGCTTCAGTTGAACCAACTGATACTGCTTCTGCACCTGCGGCTCATTCTTGAAATAAGTACCCGGCTGCGTCAGGCCCAGATACAGGCACGCCAAATTCACCTGCTGCGGCTTGTCCGTCTGGTTCTTGAGGCCGACCCGCACGCCAAACTTTCCGGCTTGCGGCGTAGCGGCCGCAAATACCGGCTTGATCGACGTGATTTCGACCTCGCCCGCGGCAGCAAACGAACACATCGCCAGACAACCAAACCAGACAAACAACGCCCGCGCAATCCATTTCCTGCCCATCATGCTTCCCTCCGCAGTTGATTGAAAATGTCCGCTACGCCTGACGGGCCGAAGCGATTAATTTGAAACCCAGAATCGCCATCACGCCGCCGGCCGAGCGATCTATCCACACCTTGTAACGCAGATAGGCGGCACGCGGTCTGGTCGATGACAGCACGGTGGCGACCAGCAGGTACCAACCGAATTCAACCGTGAAATTCGCCAGCACGATCGCCAGGTTCAGCAGCGGCGAAAAATGCTGCGATTGGAACGCGGCAAAAATGCTGGCATAGAAAACCGCCGCCTTCGGATTGCTGAGCTGCGTTCCCAACCCCAGCCAGAATGCGCGCCGGCCATCCAGCACCTGTTGCCCGTTTCCCTCGGCGGTCAGTTCGAACGATTGCGAAGCGCCGCTCCAGATACGATAGCCGAGATAAACGAGGTACAGCCCGCCAGCCACTTTCAGCACCAGATACAGGCTCGGAATCGCGGCAAAAGCCGCCTGCAGCCCAGCCAGCGCCGCCACGGTATAGATGGCGCCGCCAATGCCAATGCCGAACGCGGCGGCCACACCGTTCGCGCGCGATGTTGCCACCGACGTGCGCGCCACCATCAGGAAAGTCGGCCCCGGGCTGGCGGCACCGATGGCAACGGCACCAACAATGCCACACAATAGCAACAGTTCTTGCACAGCATCTCCCAACGTTGAAACCAAAGCGCCATTTTACGCTGCCGGCAGCAAGGCTTTGCCGCTAGCGCGCGTCAAGCAATGGCGCCAGCGCCGCAATCAGGCCATCCGGCACCGCCGCCTTTCCGGTTTCCGGCCAGACGGCCTCGAATTCGGCCAATTCTAGGCCGACGATTTCGTTTTGCGCCAGCACCTTGCAGCAGGCGTTCAACTCCTCCAGCGTCAGGCCGCCGGGAACGCGGTATTCAGTCGGCACGATGCCGGGCTCCAGCACGTCGCAATCGATGTGTACGTACAGCGGACGATTGCCAATCGCGGCTTTCAGTTGCACCAGCATCGCGGCGCCCGGCGGAACCGATCGCAACAGGCCGCGTTCGATCAATCCGTGTTCGGCCGGGTCGAGATCGCGCGCGCCCGCCAGCACGATGTTCGCCAGCGGCAAACCACTGCCCAGCCCCGAATCCCACAGCCCGGCAGCCGCCGTCAGCACCATCCCACCGAGATAGCCGGTGGCGCTCGTCGCCGGCGTGTTGGCGTCGCCATGCGCATCGAACCACACCAGCAGCGCATCCGGCCTGTGCCGCGCCAGCACCGGCAAGGTGGCCAGCGCGCTGGCGCAGCGACCCATCGCAATCAACGGTATCTGATGCTGTGCGTGAACCTGTTCGCAGGCTTGCGCCAGCGCGTGCAAATCGGAGCGTGCCGCATCGAGTTCATGTTGCCAGCTCTGGTGCAATGGCGCCTGCGGCTGGCCGATGACCTGCAGCGGCAAGCCTAGTTGCCGTGCCAGCGCACGGCCGAGCAGCGCCGCGCCCGCCATTCCGCGCGGGTTGCGATCGGCGGTGCGCGCAACAAAGGCTATCAGCGAAATTCGCGAACCTGAATCCAGGTTTTTAACGGTAGGCATGGCGCGCTTTGGCACTTCGATAATCCCCTCATATGCTTATGAGTTTTTTGTGGTTTGTCCGGCCAGTCGGCTGAATTATAGTGGCTTCCTCTATCTGTGGAGGACAGTCGATGAATCGCCGGAATTTTCTTAAATTAAGTGGTGCCACGCTGGCCGCCAGCGCATTGGCCGGCGTGTCCGTGCTGGGCTGCAAATCATCGAGCAAGCCGGTGTTGAAAATCGGCCACCTGCCGCTTACCGACCACCTGACCATCATTGCGCACAGCCAGTTCGAATACCAGCATCTGACGCTCGAACCCGTAAAATTTTCCAGCTGGCCGGAACTGCTGGAAGCCTTGCGCTCGGGCGCCATTCAGGGCGGCTTCGCGCTGACGCCGTTCGGGTTGGCGCTGCGGCAAAAAGGCGCGCCAATCAAGCTGGTGCAGGCCGGGCATCGCAATGGCTCAAGCCTGACGATCAAAAACGATCCCGCCATCACAAAACTGGAAGACTTGCGTGGCAAGACCATCGCCATCCCCAGCCGCTTCTCGACTCACAACATCCTGCTGAGCAAGCTGTTGCACGAGCATGGCCTGAGCGCGGACAAGGATGTGAAGGTGCTGGAAATGGGGCCGCCGGAAATGGTGAATGCGCTTAGCACCGGCCGCATCGATGCCTTTATCGTGGCCGAGCCATTCGGCGCACAAGCCGAGATACTGAAGGTCGGCAAGGCACTGGTATATAGCAAGGATGTGTGGAAAGACCACATCTGCTGCGGACTCAATCTGCACGAAACTGTCATCAATCAGCATCCGGAAGCAGTTGAGGAACTGGTCGGCAACTTTGTGAAAACGGCCAATTTCATCGAAGCCAACCCGAAAGAAGCCGCGCAGCTTTCGACCAGATACCTCGGCCAGAAGCCGGAAGTGATCCAGTACGTGCTGGAAACGCCGAAGGATCGGGTGTCGTTCCGCGATCTGGTTCCCACCGCCAGCGAAATCCAGACCACGCAAGACTATCTGGTGCAATTCGGCATCAGCAAGGAAAGAGTGGACGTGGCCAGCTACCTGGATGACCGTTTCGCCAGAAAGGCTTATCAGGCATGACCCGCATTGCCAAGGTTCCGGAGCGCGTGCTGCAAGCGGCAACGCTATTGCTGTTCCTGCTGGCATGGCAGCTCGCGTCCAGCGCCTATCCATCCGATCAGTTTCCCTCGCCGCTGAACGTATTGCTGGGTTTCAGTGAAATCGCCCGCAACGGCGTGCTGATTGAACACGTCAGCATCAGCCTGTTCCGATTTTCCCTGGCCTACCTGCTTGCGGCCATCCTGGCAATTCCGCTGGGACTGCTGCTGGGCGGTTTCAAAACCCTGCAACGCGCAAGCGATCCGCTGGTGCAGTTGCTGCGTCCAATCTCGCCCATCGCATGGTTTCCGCTGGCGGTATTGTGGTTTGGCATCGGCAACCTGCCGGCCATTTTCATCATTTTTCTGGCGTCTTTTTTTCCCGTATTGCTGGCCGCCATCACCGGCGTGCGCCATGTCGATCCGCTGTACCTGAAAGTGGCGGCCAATTTCGGCGCCAGCCGTTCGGAAACGTTTCTGAAGATCATCTGGCCGGCTGCTTTCCCGCACATCATGGTCGGGCTGAACATTGCGCTGGGAACCGGCTGGATCCATCTCGTCGCCGGCGAAATGCTGGGCGCCCAATCCGGCCTCGGTTTCATGATCGTGGATGCGCGCAACTTCCTGCGCACCGATTTGATCATTGCCGGCATGCTGCTGGTCGGCTTGCTCGGCTTGCTGATCAACGCCGCCATACGACACCTCGAGCAACGCGTGATTGAACGCTGGGGAGCATTGCCATGACGCACACCAAAATCCGGGTTTCCGGCGTGTCCGTCAGTTATCAGGACCGCGATGGCCAGCAACACGTTCCGCTGCAGCTGGTCAATCTCTCGGTGCGCAAAGGCGAGCTAATTTGCCTGCTGGGCCCCAGCGGCTGCGGCAAGACCACGCTGCTCAATCTGATGGCAGGCTTCCAGACGCCGAGCAGCGGATCGATAGAAATCGATGGCGTCGCGGTGCGAAAACCGAATCCGCGCCATGTCACGCTGTTTCAGGAATATGGCCTGTTCCCCTGGCGCACGGTGCTGGACAATGTGCTGTTCGGGCTGGAGGCGCAGAAAATCGCCCGCGATGAAGCACTGCGCCGAGCGCATGCGATTCTGGCAACGGTCGGGCTGACCGATTCGGCCCGGCGTTTTCCGCGGCAGCTGTCAGGCGGCATGAAGCAGCGCGTTGCGCTGGCCCGTGCGCTCGTGGTCGAACCCGATGTGCTGTTCATGGATGAACCGTTTGCCGCGCTCGACACCTTTACCCGGCATCGTCTGCAAGACGAAATCCGCACCATACGGCAGCGGCTTGGCACCACCGTCGTTTTCGTTACGCACGATTTCGACGAAGCCGCCTATCTGGCCGATCGCGTCGCCGTCATGTCCATCAACCCGGGGCGCATCGCCGAAATGGTCGAGTTTGCGCCGGATACGACCTTTGATCGTCGTAGCCGTATTTTCGAGGAGCGCCGCATCCATGTGTTCACCTCAGTCGCCAATACTTTCGGCCATGCTGAACCGACAGTCTGCAAAACATCATCACCACCACAAAACGCCAGCCCAAAGCCTGCGCTTGAAGCTTCCTTCACCGCCAGCTGACCGGCCGCTGCGAATTGCGGTCGTCGGCAAGGGCGGCGTTGGCAAGACCACCATCGCCGGCGCCCTGGCCAGAGTGCTGGCGCAGCGGGGATTGCGCGTGCTGGCGATTGATGCCGATCCGGATGCCAATCTGGCGTCCGCGCTGCCGCTCGACCACCCGGAAAGGCAACCGCTTCCCCTGGCGCAGCAGCACGATTTGATCCATGCAGCAGCCAGAAAAAACGACGTGCCAAATGGCCTGGTATTGCTCAACCCCGATACCAGCCATCTGCTGCCGCGCGGCACGGTCAGCTGGGGCGGCGGCAATCCACTAGTGATGCTCGGCTGGAGCAAATCCGGCGGCGAAGGCTGCTACTGCGCCGAACATGCGGTGCTGCACCGGCTGTTGTCCTGCGCCAGCAAGGCAACTGCTGACGTCACGCTGATCGACAGCGAAGCCGGTCTGGAGCATTTGAGCCGCGGCACCATCGCCGGCGTGGACCTGGCGCTGGTTATCGTCGAACCCGGCAAACGCAGCGCCGAAACCGCCCGTGCAGCGCGCCGGCTGGCCGACGACCTGAAGATACCGTACGTCCATCCGGTCGTCAGCGCCTTTCGCGATGCCGATGAACTGGCCGCGGTGCAGAGCTGGCTGGCAAACTGGCCACCGGTGGCAGCCTTCCCGTTTGACAACGCAATACGCGCGGCCGACCTGTCCGGCCACTGCCCGGTTCTGTCGGACGGCTTTCTGACGGCAGCGGCAAAGCTGGCCGATCTGGCGCTGCGCATTTCGACCCCCACATTCAGCCAAACGGTAGCAGCATGACGCCAGAAGAATTGAAAGCGTACCGCAATTCGTTTCCATCGAAAAAGGACGTGATTGAAAAGACGCCCGACCCCGCAGTCCGGCAGATGCTGGTTCGCTTGAGCGATATCGGCGTCGAAACTGTATTCGACCGTTTTGACGCGCAAAAGGCGCATTGCCGCTATGGCCTTGAAGGCACATGCTGCCGCCTGTGCAACATGGGGCCATGCAATGTAACGCCAAAGGCGCCGCGCGGCGTCTGCGGCGCAGATGCCAACGTGATCGTGGCGCGCAATATCCTGCGCTGGGTCGCGGCCGGTGTCGCCTCGCATGGCGCGCGCGGCCGCGAAGTGATGCTGGCACTGAAGGCGGCAGCTGAAGGGCGGGCCGACATCCCGATCCGCGGCGAAGAAAAGGCGCTGGCAATGGCGCGCGCATTTGGCCTCGACACCTCCGGCAAAACGACATCGGAACTGGCTGGCGCAGTGGCCGACCTTTTGCTGGAAGATCTGTCCCGCGCCGTACCCGGCACGCACCGCACGATCAAGGCGCTGGCGCCACCAGAGCGGCAGGCGCTATGGGAAAAACTCGATATTCTGCCGATCGGCGCCTATCACGAAGTATTCGAGGCATTGCACCGCACCGGAACCGGTACCGATGGCGACTGGGAAAACCTGATGCGCCAATTGCTGCGCTGCGGCCTGGCCTTTGCCTGGAACAGCGTGCTCGGTTCGTCGATTGCGATGGATATCCTGTACGGCCTGCCGAAGCGCGATCGCATTTCCGCCAATCTGGGCACGCTGGACCCGGACTACGTCAACATCGCCATTCATGGCCATTCGCCAGTATTGCCAACCGCCATCGTGGAGGCAGCGGAAGAACCGGAATTGCAGGTGCTGGCCACAGCCGCTGGCGCCAAAGGCATCCGTTTCTTTGGCATTTGCTGTTCGGGGCTGGCTTCACTTTATCGGCACGGCAGCGTCAGCCCTCTGGCCAACGCCGTCGGAGCAGAACTGGTGCTCGGAACCGGCGCGCTTGATCTGTGGGTCGCCGATGTGCAGGACATCTATCCCAGCATCATGGATGTCGCCAGGTGCTTCAACACCCAGGTCATCACCACTAACGATTCGTGCCGCCTGCCCGGTGCCGAACATATCGGCTTTGACCATCACCACAGCAACCTGGGGCAGACCAAACAGTTGGCAACGCGCATCGTCGAACTTGGCGTGCGCCAGTTCCCGCTGCGCCGCTCCGCCAACGTTTTCATCCCGCAGGTAAAAATGGAAGCGGAAATCGGGTTCTCGGTCGAGAATCTGAGCAGTGCATTCGGCGGCCAGCCCGTATTGTTCGAAAAACTGAGAAGCGGCGCCATTCGCGGCATCGTCAATCTGGTTGGCTGCAACAACCCCAAGGTGCTGTATGAAAAAGCGATTTGCGATGTTGCCGATGTGCTGCTGGCAAACGATATCCTGATTGTCACCAATGGCTGTGCCTCATTCCCGCTGCTGAAGCTGGGTTATTGCCATGAGCAGGCGCGCGGCAAGGCTGGCACCGGCCTGCAAGCCGTGCTGGAGGAGTATCAGTTACCACCAGCCTTGCATATGGGCGAGTGCCTCGACAACGCTCGCGCATCAGGCTTGTTCAGGGCATTGGCTGATCAGGCGCAACAACCGATCAAGGCCATGCCATACGCCTTCGCCAGCCCTGAGTGGAGCAACGAGAAAGGGGTTGGCGCTGCGCTTGGTTTCCGCCTGATGGGAATCTCTTCCTACCATTGCGTGCACGCGCCGATTACCGGCTCGGCTGACGTGTCGCAGTTCTTTCATGCAGCGACCGGCACGCTGCTCGGTTCGGTCATGGTGGTCGAACCAGATCCGGTCAAACTGGCGGAGCGGATTGTCGTTGATATCGAACAGCGCCGAAACGCAATAGGCTGGGTTCGCCAGCATGGAGACATCCATGTCCAATGAACGTTAACACGCATCCTTGAAGGAGAATGTATGGGATCCTTAAGTGTCTGGCACTGGCTGATTGTGCTGCTTGTGGTGATGCTGGTTTTTGGCACCAAAAAACTCGGCAGCATCGGGTCCGATCTCGGCAATGCCATCAGGGAATTCAAGCGGGGCGTGAATGGAGTAGAACTTCCGCTTTCCCCCAGTGAAAAGCTTTCGGCTGAAAAGAAAAACGCATCACCGTCGTGATTTTCGCCATTGCAGGCAGTCAGACGATGATTCACCTGCGCAACGCAAAGCGGGCAAACATCGCGGATAGTTTTTGCTGCAACTGCCGACTCGGATATTCAGCGTGCTGAATGCGCGTCAGCGCATCGTTTTCGCATCCCTGCTGGCGAAACCCTTGCAGCACATAGTTCCGCCCTCCCATTGCCACCAGTGTTTCCGCCAGCGCAAACAACTCATCCTCTGAAATCAGGTCGGGATGCACGGTCGTGCGGAATTCATGCGCGATGCCGCTTTCGATCAGCATTTGCGCAGCGGCAAACGCCGGCTCGCCGCTGCCGGCAATACCGGTAATCCGTTCATAGTCGGCCAGCGGTGCCTTGATGTCGAAACCAACCCAGTCGAGCAGCGGCAGGATTTCCGCCAAGCGATGCGGATAGGCCCCGCCAGTATGCAGCCCCACCTGAAAACCCAGTGCGCGCACGGCATGTATCGCATCTGCCAGCGCCGGATCGAGCGTCGGTTCGCCACCGCTGAACACGACTGCATCAAGCAGACTGACGCGGCGTGCCAACGTGTCCGTCACCTGTGCCCACGAGACGGCACCGGTTTCATCGCGCGGCTGAAGATGCGGATTGTGACAATACGCGCATTGCCACGGACAACCCTGAACGAACACGACCGCTGCCAGCTTGCCGGGCCAGTCGGTGCTGGAAAATGGCACGAAGCCGCCAATTTTCGGGCGACGCGCTGCGACGGTGGAGTGGTGGCACGGCATGGAAAACGGTATTTGAGCGGTGCGCCCACTCAAATACCGGCGAAAAAGCCCATCGGCTGATTACTTGGAGCGAGCGTTGCAGGGTTCGGTGAAGTAGGTGCGCTCGTGAAACTCGCCTTTCTTGCCGGTGTTGAACGACGACAGCGGACGATGGTAGCCCATCACGCGCGTCCAGATTTCGCAACGCTGGCGTTCGGCATCGGTAAGTGTGATTTCAGCGATTTCTTTCATGCGTTCCTCCCGTTATTAAGGTGTTGGATTCGGCTGGCGGCCAGCAGGAATGCCCGGCGAAAGGCGTGGCCGGTGCAGTCATGCCGCCAAACGCTGTTTTTTCCTGGCGAGAATTTCTTCATCGCATTTCGGACAGAATTCGTGCTGACCGCCGATGTAGCCATGCTTCGGGCAAATCGAAAACGTCGGCGAAATCGTGATGTATGGCAGGCGGAATTTCGACAATGCACGCTTGATCAGTTCACGGCAGGCATCGGTGCTGGTCAGCGGATCGTTCATGTACAGATGCAGCACGGTACCGCCGGTGTATTTGCGCTGCAGTTCATCCTGCAATTCGAGCGCGTGGAACGGATCATCGGTGTAACCGACCGGCAACTGCGACGAGTTGGTGTAGTACGGCATCTCTTTCGTGCCAGCCTGAATGATGTCCGCAAAGCGTTTTGCGTCTTCGCGCGCGAAGCGGTAAGTCGTGCCTTCGGCCGGCGTCGCTTCCAGGTTATACATGTTGCCGGTCTCGTCCTGAAATTCGATCATGCGCGCACGGATGTGATCAAGCAGACGCACCGCCATCGCGTGACCAACCCCGGTCGTGATGTCGTGCTGGTCGTGCGTGAAATTGCGGATCATTTCATTGATGCCATTCACGCCGATGGTCGAGAAATGGTTGCGCAGCGTACCGAGATAACGCTTAGTATATGGAAACAGGCCATTGTCCATATGGCGCTGAATCACCTTGCGCTTGATTTCCAGGCTGGTCTTGCCGATGGTCAGCAATTCGTCGACATGGCGCAGCATGGCCGCTTCATCGCCCTTGTGCAGATAGCCGAGCCGGGCGCAGTTGATCGTGACCACACCGAGCGATCCGGTCTGCTCGGCCGAGCCGAACAAGCCGTTGCCGCGTTTCAGCAGTTCGCGCAAATCGAGCTGCAGGCGACAGCACATCGAGCGGATCATGTTCGGCTTCAGTTCCGAATTCAGGAAATTCTGGAAGTAAGGCAAACCGTATTTCGCCGTCATCTCGAACAGCAGTTCGGCATTTTCGCTGTGCCAGTCGAAATCTTCGGTGATGTTGTAGGTCGGAATCGGGAACGTGAATACCCGCCCCTTGTCATCGCCGGCCATCATCACTTCGATGTAGGCGCGATTGATCATGTCCATTTCGGGCTGCAGGTCGCCATAGGTGAATGGCATTTCCTCGCCGCCGATGCGCGGCACCTGATCACGCAAGTCTTCCGGACAGACCCAGTCGAAGGTCAGGTTGGTAAACGGCGTCTGCGTACCCCAGCGCGACGGCACGTTCAGGTTGTAAATCAGCTCCTGCATGTATTGCCGGACTTCTCCATAATCCAGACCGTCATTGCGCACATACGGCGCCATATAGGTATCGAACGAACTGAATGCCTGCGCACCGGCCCATTCGTTTTGCAACGTACCAAGGAAGTTGACGATTTGTCCGATGGCGCTGGTCATCCGCTTCGGCGGCCCGGACTCCACTTTGCCAGGAACGCCGTTCAAGCCTTCGTGCAGCAGCGTGCGCAGCGACCAGCCGGCGCAATAGCCAGCCAGCATGTCCAGATCGTGCACATGGATTGCTGCCGTGCGATGTGCTTCGCCGACTTCCGGCGGATAAACGTGGTTCAGCCAGTAGTTGGCGATCATCTTGCCGGATACGTTCAGAATCAGGCCGCCGAGCGAATAACCCTGGTTTGCATTCGCATTCACGCGCCAGTCTAGCTGCTGCAGGTATTCGTTCATCGATGCTTCGACATCGACCAGCGTGTGCTTGTCCGAACGCAGCTTCTGGTGCTGTTCGCGGTAAACGATATAGGCGCGCAGCGTTTTCTTATGGCCGGCTTCGTACAGGCCGCATTCGACTGCGTCCTGTATCTGTTCGATATGTGGTGTGGAAGTGCCGAGCTTGACCAGTTTTTTCAGCACCTCGTTCTCGGTCAGACGCGTTGCTTCGTCCTCGCCAAATTCCCCTGTGGCGCGACCAGCCTTGGCAATTGCTGCCCTGATTTTGTCAGCGTCGAATGTCTTGACCGAACCGTCGCGTTTGACGATGCGGGACAGCAGGGAAATCCGGGGGGGTGTCATCATGCCTCCTTCGACACAACATATAGTGGCCGGGTTATCCTAGTCCACTAGATTTAGGCATGTCAACGCATATTAGGCGTGCCTGTCTTGCCGGCGCAACGCCACCCGCGCGCCATTTATTGGCGCGACAATTGAGACAGATAACACACAAAGCGCGAAATTGACGAAAAATGCGCAACCTTGAATGGCGTTACCACAGGATTGATTGCTAGCGCAAAAACAGGTCGTACAAAGACAATAGCAATTCCGCCACGATCAGGATGATGATGTACCACTCCAGCCGAATCGCATGGCGATTATTCATCACATCCAGCAGCGTTTCGGCCGTTATCGATATCAGCTTGAGCTTGCGCTCCAGCGCGGTGTGCCGCTCCAGAATCTCGAATTCATCTTCGAGCCGGTTGTAAAACCCCTGCAGCGATGGCGTCTCCCACAGCACCTCCGGTTTTTCCGGAATGCTGACGCGGCCAACCATCACGTATTCAGACAGCAGCATCGTACCGATGTGTCGCAGCATTTCCTTCGCGTTGCCACCAATCTTGCCGTGGCGCTCCAGGTCGGTTGCGAGCGGCTCGATGCGCTCGATGTTTTGCCCCACCTTGGCTTCATATTGCGCCAGCACTGCGCTCTTCGCCAGTATGTCGGCAATGACCTGAATGCGCTCGACATCAGCCACGGAAATGAAAACCGTACTGCCGCGCATTCCTTCACGCCCATCCTGGCCTACCCTGATATTAACCTCCTCGACTTCCGGGTGAGCGTAAGGCGCGCTAATCAGGGTAGATAAACGGTTGAGGATGACCGCCTCGTGCAGCGGATCCACGCCAAACAGCACGACCGCGCCGTAACGGTACAGCACGGCAATCCCGCCCTCGACTTCGATGGTCAAGGGAGTCAGCGCCAGGCTGTCCGCTTCTTCAAGTGCGCGCAACTCCAGCCTGCTGCCAACCAGCAGCGCGCGCGCCTTGAAACTGGTTTTTCCGGAGAGAAGTGTGTCGCCCATGTGAACCTTCTGGAAGTTGGTGATGCATCCAAGAAAATCGGCCGTCGAACAGCATCATACTGTTCGACGGCCGAGGCGACAACTGTATTACAGCAAAACTACATCAGCGTGCGATGCTTAGATTACGCCTTGCGCCATCATTGCATCAGCAACCTTGACGAAACCGGCGATGTTGGCGCCGTTGATGTAGCTGACCGAACCATCAGGACGGGTACCGTACTGCACGCATGCAGCATGAATCGACTTCATGATACCAGCCAGGCGCTGATCGACTTCGTCGCGGGTCCAGTACAGACGCTGCGCAGCCTGCGACATTTCCAGACCGGAAGTTGCAACGCCACCAGCATTGGCCGCCTTGCCCGGCGCGAACAGCACGCGCGCCTCTTCGAACAGCGCTGCCGCTTCTGCGGTCGACGGCATGTTCGCACCTTCGCCCACAGCCACCACGCCGTTCTTGATCAGCGTCTTGGCGTCGGAGCCATTCAACTCGTTCTCGGTTGCGCTCGGGAATGCCAGATCAACCGGCACGTGCCACGGCGTTGCGCCCGGAACGAATTTCGCGCCCACTTTCGCTGCGTATTCGCTGCAACGGCCGTACTGCACGTTCTTGATATCCATCAGGATTGCCAGTTTTTCCGGCGTGAAGCCGGCCTCGTCGATCACGGTGCCGCCAGAGTCGGAAACGGTGATGACCTTGGCGCCGAGCTGCATGCACTTCTCAACCGTATACTGTGCCACGTTGCCCGAACCCGAGACAGCCACGCGCATGCCGGCCATGCTCTTGCCAACGCGGTTGAGCATTTCGTTGACGAAGTAGACGCAGCCATAGCCGGTTGCTTCCGGACGGATCAGCGAACCACCGTAAGCCAGGCCGCGGCCAGTCAGCACGCAGTCGGACTTGTTGGTCAGCTTCTTCAGCATGCCGTTCAGGAAGCCGATTTCGCGACCGCCAACACCGATGTCACCCGCCGGCACGTCAGTATCAGAGCCAACGTGGCGATACAGCTCGGTCATGAACGACTGGCAGAAACGCATGATTTCGTTGTCGCTCTTACCCTTCGGATCGAAGTCGGAACCACCCTTGCCACCACCCATCGGCAGCGTGGTCAGCGAATTCTTGAAAGTTTGCTCAAACGCAAGGAATTTCAGGATGCCGAGGTTTACAGTCGGATGGAAGCGCAAGCCGCCCTTGTACGGGCCGATGGCCGAGTTATGCTGGATGCGATAGCCGCGGTTGACCTGGACGTTGCCCTTGTCATCCACCCAGGAAACGCGGAATTGAATGAAACGCTCCGGCTCGACGATGCGATCGAGTACGGCGGAGTATTGCGGGTTCTTTTCGATGAACGGCCAAAGGCTTTCCATCACTTCGGTCACTGCCTGGTGAAACTCAGACTGGTTCGGGTCGCGCTGCTTGACTGACTCAAGGAATTCTTCGAGGCTTTTCAGTTTCATGGTGTTCTCTCAATGGTTGCGCCAGCAAAAGGTTGCGGGCGCTGCGGGTTGATTTTTTATATCTTCAAGGGCAAGTCAGGCAACCGAGCTTCTCGTGGAAAACTCCAATATTCCCTAATGCGAAAAAGAGAATTCTTCTATAGAAGAATAATTCCAATTGGGAAAAGTACCCTTTGCTAAAAAGGTCTTACGATAAAAAGGGAAAAAGGTAATGCGACTGGAATATTAAATTGCTATAAAATGCAAGTCAACAACTTATTAAACCTGTATTCACCCTGAAATATGATTACTTTGAAAAGCCTGAAAATTGACTCGCGTCTGCACAAGCGAATCAAAATCAATGCTGCCAATCTCGGGATTGCAATCGGCCTGTACGCCGAAGCATTGATGACGACGGCGCTGAAGATGAACGACCTGGTTGATATGGAGATCAAACGGATCGAGGCAGAAAGCGCCAAGGAAAGCAACGCGCGCAGTAGCGATCAAAAGGAATAACGAACTCAATCTGTAATCGCATCACAAAAAGAGAATCCAGACCAATATAAAATTGGGGTCAGAGTAGCATTTATCGTTGCATATTTATTATTGCACAATTTTTGTGCAAAATATTCTTTTACTGTGTCCCCGGTAATAAGTAAATCACCTCTCCCGCACCCATCACACATCACCAGCACCCAACTGGATCACAAAAAACCAGCGCCGCCAGACCAATGCTCTCGCACAACCTGCGCGCACAACAACACCAACCCTCCGCACGAACACCCACACACAACAAAAGCAACCCCAAACGACAGCAGGACACAACAACAACGGGGAGCGGCGAAGGACTGAGTAAGGGACACCACCGCGTCCCCATTTTAAAAGCGGGCAAATTAAAAATTTGACTCCGACCCCAATTACTGCGGCCGGGATAAATGACGCCGAACCGATAAAGTCGCCCCGATCCAGCCGAGCAGCGCACTGACGAACAGTAGCAAGGCACTGGCGAGCACATCCAGCGGCAACAACTGAAAATCGGACGAGTATAGCCGTGCCAGATCGGCAATCGCCACATTCAGCGGCAACAGCGCCAGCGCAACGGTCGCCAGCGCAATGCAGCCGGCGCCAAAACCGAGCAATGCGCCGGTGTAATGAAACGGGCGCCGGATGAAAGCGTCGGTAGCACCAACCAGTTGCAGCAGCCGGATTTCATCCAGATGCGACATCACCTGCAAACGGATCGTGTTGAACACCACCGCCACCACCACCACGCCCAGCGTACTGGCGACAAACAGCAACGCCAGCCGCAATACCTGCATCAGTGCCGCCAAGCGTTTAATCCACGCTGAATCGAGTTGCACCTTGTCCACGTTCGGCAGCTTTTCCAGTTGCGCGACGATGGTTTCGATCTGCGCCGCCGCCTGCGCGCTGCCGTACTGCTCCAGCCGGATCAGGTAACCATCCGGCAGCGGGTTGGCCCCCAGCGTGCCGACGATATCGGCCAGACCGCTGCGTTCCTTCAGCTGATCCAGCGCCTTTTCGCTCGGCGTGAAGATGATTTTCACCTGCTGCCCGTGCTCCTGGAACACCTTGCGGATCGATCCGGCCAGCGCTTCCGACTGCTCCCTCGGCGTATTCATCTTCACGAACAGGCTGATTTCGGTCTCGACCGCCAGTTGCTCGGTAATGGGCCGCACATTCGTCAACAGCGTCGCGCCGGCGAAAGGCAGCGCGAGCGTCATCGCCAAAACCAGCATGTTCAACAGGAAGTTGCCCGGCGTTGCACGCAGGTGCCCCCAGGCAGCCCTCAACGCGTAAGCCTGCCGGCGAAACCAGCCGCTCATGATGCACTCCTTGTCGCTCTGGTGCGGCGATCGTCCACCAGTTGCCCCTGCCGCAGATACAACACCCGGCTGGCACGGTGAAGAAAATAATCGTCGTGGGTCGAAATGACGCAGGTGACACCCGCATCCTTGAATGCCGTCAGCGCATTGATTACCATCGCGGCGCTATCGCGATCGAGATTGGTCGTCGGCTCATCAGCCAGAATGATTTGCGGCCGGTTGACGATCGCGCGCGCGATCTCGACTCGCTGCTGTTCGCCGCCTGACAACGCCGGCGCCATCGCCATTGCCCGATCGAGCATTCCGACCTTGTCGAGCGCGGCGCGCGCCCGCTTTTCCGCCTCGCCAGCCGACGTTCCGACCACCAGCATTGGCAGCATTACATTGGCCAGGATGTTGCGATCGGTCAGCAGGCTCTGGCGTTGCAGAATCAGGCCCAGATTGCGCCGCAGATATGGAATCGCCGAACGACTAATGGCACCGATATTCTGGCCGCCGACGGTCAGCACGCCGCTGGTCGGCCGCTCCAGTGCGGCGATCAGTTTCAGCAGCGTCGATTTGCCGGCACCGGATGGTCCGGACAGGAACACCAGTTCGCCCTGCGCAATCGACAACGTGATCTCGCGCAACGCAACAATCCCGCCTGGATATTCGCGGGAAACATTCTGTAATTCAATCATGACAGCATCCGCCTCGGTATCTGCGCCGTCAGCTCAACAGCGCATCCACAAATTCTTCCGCCTTGAACGGCTGCAAATCCTCGATCTTTTCGCCAACACCGATGAAATACACCGGCACCGGCCGCGTCCTGGCAATCGCCGCCAGCACGCCGCCTTTCGCAGTTCCGTCAAGTTTCGTGATGATCAAACCGGTCAGCCCCAGCGCTTCATCGAATGCCTGAACCTGCGCCAGCGCATTCTGGCCGGTATTGCCATCGATCACCAGCAACACCTCCTGCGGCGCCGTTTCGGCGCCCTTGCCGATGACTCGCCGGATTTTCTTCAGCTCTTCCATCAGATGCAGCTGCGACGGCAGGCGCCCGGCGGTATCGACCATCACCACGTCGATTGCGCGCGCCTTGGCCGACTGCACCGCATCGAACGCCACAGCGGCCGGATCGCCCGACACTTGCGAAATCACGGTCACGCCATTGCGCTCGCCCCATGCGGTCAATTGCTCGCGCGCTGCGGCGCGGAACGTATCGCCAGCAGCCAGCAGCACGGTCTGGCCGTGTGCCTGCAGGTGCTTGGCCAGCTTGCCGATGGTGGTTGTCTTGCCGACGCCATTCACGCCGGCAATCATCATCACCAGCGGCTGGTGGCGACCGAGTTCGAACGGCTTTTCCAGCGGCATCAGCATGTCGAGCAGCAACGCGCGCAACGCCGCCTTGACCTGCTCCGCTTCGGTCAGCCGCTCTTCCTTCACCTTCCGCTTCAGCGCATCGAGCAGCGACTGGGTTGCGTTCACCCCGGCGTCCGACATCAACAGCGCGGTTTCCAGTTCTTCGTACAGCGCGTCATCGATTTTTGCACCGACAAACAGCGTGGTCAGGCTGGACGAGGTTTTCGACAAACCGGATTTGAGCCGTTCGAACCATGAACTCTTGCTTTCGACGGCCGCTGGCGCCTCCTGCTGCGCGACTTCGGGTTCGGGGGTGGATTTTTTCCTGAAAAAACTGAACATCGGCAATATCGCGGAAGAATGCAGCAAGGCTGCTGCCAAACGAATACAATGGCATCATTTTACCAGAGCGTCACCCATGAAATTCCGAAACTTTGCATTGCTGTTGATGTCTTTCGCGATATCGCTGCCGGCCTGTGCGCAAGCGCAGGCAACGCACGAGTTCCGGCTGGCCAACGGCATGAAAATCATCGTGCGCGAGGATCACCGCACCCCAACCGTCGTGCACATGGTGTGGTACCGTGCCGGTTCGATGGATGAAACCAGCGGCACAACCGGCGTGGCGCATGTGCTCGAACACATGATGTTCAAGGGCACGAAAACGCTGAAACCCGGAGAATTCAGCCGCAAGGTGGCGGCGCTTGGCGGGCGCGAAAACGCCTTTACCGGCAAGGATTACACCGCGTATTACCAGCAAATCGACAGCGCCAAGCTGGGCGAAGTGATAACACTCGAAGCGGACCGGATGAACAATCTGGTGCTGGACGAGAAAGAATTCGCGCCCGAAATCAAGGTCATCATGGAAGAACGCCGGTTGCGCACCGAAGATCGCGCCGCGTCGCTGCTGGATGAATCCCTTCAGGCGACCGCCTTCACCGCCCACCCGTACCGCTGGCCGATCATCGGCTGGATGAGCGACTTGCAGCGGATGACCGTGCACGATGCGCAAGACTGGTACCAGCGCTGGTACGCGCCGAACAATGCCACCATGGTGGTCGTCGGCGATGTCAAGCCGGCGCAGGTGCGGGCGCTGGCGGAACAGCATTTCGGCGCCATTGCAGCAAGGCCGCTGCCGCTCACCCGACCACAAACCGAACCCCAGCAGCGCGGCATCAAGCGCGTGCTGGTCAAGGCGCCTGCGGAAAACCCGGCGGTGATTCTAGCTTTCAAGGTGCCTGCGCTGCGCGATATCGAGCAGGACGAGGATGCCTATGCGCTCGACGTACTGGAAGCCGTGCTTGATGGTTACGACAATGCGCGGCTGAATTCGAAACTGGTGCGCGCGGACAAAATCGCGCACAGCGTCAATGCGAGCTACGACGGCTTTGTGCGCGGCCCAACGCTGTTCACCCTGGCCGGCACGCCGGTGAAAGGTGTTTCAACGCTCGAACTCGAAAAACGCCTGCGGGCCGAAATCGAACGGATTGCAAACGATGGCGTCACCGCATCGGAACTGCAGCGGGTCAAGACGCAACTGATCGCCTCGCAGGTGTACAAACGCGATTCGGTATTCGGCCAGGCAATGGAAATCGGCTCGATGGAAATGGCTGGCGTGAAGCACACCGACATCGACCGCATCATCGACCAGCTGAAGGCGGTCACGCCACAACAGGTGCAGGCGGTTGCGCGCAAATATTTCGGCGATGATGCGCTGACCATCGCCACGCTGGCGCCACAACCGCTGCCAGCCAAAACGACTCCGCCCGCCGTCAAAACCAGGCACTGATAACCCGCATCATGAAACGACTGCTTTTTCTCCTGCTGATTCTGTCCGCCAATCTCACTCAAGCCGCGCTGCCGATCCAGTCCTGGACCTTGCCCAACGGCGCGCGCGTGCTGTATGTCGAGCATCGCGGCATTCCCGTCATCGATCTCAGCATAGAATTCGATGCTGGCTCACGGCGCGATTCGCAACGAAAGTGGGGCCTCGCCGCGCTGACCAACGGCCTGCTCGCGAGCGGCATTGCCGCCAACGCCAATGAAGCAGCCCTGAGCGAAGCCCAACTCTCCGATGCATTTGCCGATACCGCCGCGCAGCGGCACATGGGTGTCAGCGCCGACCGCGCCGGCATCGCGCTGCGCACGCTATCAAGCCAGCCGGAAAGCGATGCCGCCATCCGCCTGACCGCCCGACTGCTGGCGCAACCTGCTTTTCCGAAAACGCAACTGCTGCGCGAAAAAACCCGCGCCATCGCCGCACTGAAGGAAGCCGAAACCAAACCGAACGTGATTGCCGGCAAGACGCTGATGCGTGCGATTTACGGCCACCATCCGTATGCGAATTCACCCACGGCTGGATCGCTCGACGCAATAACGCGCGCCGATTTGATCACGTTTCACCGCACTCATTACGTTGCCAGCCGCGCAGTGGTCGCCATCGTCGGCGACGTGAGCCGCGAACGCGCCGGGCAAATCGCGCAGCAACTGACCATGCATCTGCCATCCGGCAATGGCGAAGCGCTGCCCGCGCTGCCGGAGGTAGCACCGATGCAGGCAACCGAACAGCGGATAGCACACCCGGCGTCGCAGGCGCACATCCTCCTGGGCACGCCAGCCGCAGTGCGCGGCGATCCGGATTTCTTTGCACTGACGGTCGGTAATTACATCCTCGGCGGCGGCGGTTTCGTTTCGCGGCTGATGCATGAAGTGCGTGAAAAGCGCGGCCTGTCGTACAGCGTAGGCAGCAGCTTTTCGCCGATGAAGCAGGCCGGGCCATTCACCATCGGCCTGCAGACGAAAAAGGAACAGGCGGATGAGGCGCTCAAAATCTCGCGCGACGTGCTGACGGCCTTCCTGAAAGACGGCCCGACCGATGACGAAATCAAGGCGGCGAAGGACAACCTGATCGGCGGCTTTTCGCTACGAATCGACAACAACCGCAAAATTCTGGGCAATGTCGCGCTGATCGGCTTTTACGGCTTGCCGCTGGATTATCTCGACACCTGGATCGTCAATGTGGCCAAAGTCAACGCCGACGACATCCGCGCCGCCTTTCGCCGCAAAATCGACGCCAACCGACTGGCGACGGTGATGGTCGGCGTTCCCGAGTAAAAAAATATACTCCGCCCTGTATTTTTAAACAGCCACCAAAGTTGCGGCCCAGCCATCCGATTTGACCACATACCCCTCATAAACTAATGAAATGACAGCAAAGGGCAACAAACAGGGTTCACACCGGCAAGCGCCGCAGCAAGTACGCATCATCGGCGGCCAATGGAAGCGCACGCCACTGCCCGTCGCGAATGTTGATGGCCTGCGGCCAACGCCGGATCGCGTGCGCGAAACGGTGTTCAACTGGATCAACCATCAGCTCGGTGCCGGCTGGAACGGCATCCGCTGTCTCGACCTGTTCGCCGGCAGCGGCGCGCTCGGCTTCGAAGCGGCCAGCCGCGGCGCGGCCCAGGTTACACTGGTCGAAGCAAATCCGACCGCCTGCCGCAACCTGGACGCAATCAAGACCAAGCTTCAAGCGGCGCAGGTGCAGGTTACGCGCGACGACGCGCTGCGCTTCGTCAAGTCGGCCATCGCCAGTGGCCAGCAGTTCGACCTGATTTTCCTCGACCCGCCATACCAGTCCGACTGGCTGGCGCAAATTCTGCCGCTGTGTGCCGTTCTGCTGCGCGACGGGGGGCTGTTATATACCGAATCGGCGCAAGCACTGGCGGCCGAAGATGCCACCGAATCGCCCAAACAAGGGGATCGGCTGCACATCATCCGCGCCGATCGCGCGGGAATGGTGCATTACTATTTGCTCCAACGCTAATTTCGCTGCAAAATCAGGCATAATGAACGTTTTGTTTCGCAATCAAGAGGATTACGATGGCCATTGCAGTCTATCCTGGAACATTTGACCCGCTCACGCGTGGCCATGAAGATCTGGTGCGGCGCTGCTCCGGCATATTCGATCGCCTGATAGTCGGCGTAGCCGACAGCCGTTCGAAAAAACCTTTTTTCACGCTCGAGGAGCGGATGGCGATCGCACAGGAAGTGCTTGGGCACTATCCGAACGTGGTGGTCGAATCCTTCACCGGCCTACTGAAGGATTTCGTACGCAAGCATGAGGCGCGCGTCATCGTCCGTGGATTGCGCGCGGTGTCAGACTTCGAATACGAATTCCAGATGGCCGGTATGAATCGCTATCTGATGCCGGAAGCGGAAACCATGTTCCTGACTCCGTCGGATCAGTACCAGTTCATCTCCGGCACGATTGTGCGCGAAATCGCGTTCATGGGCGGCGACGTATCGAAATTCGTCTTCCCATCGGTCGAGAAGTGGCTGAAGGACAAGCTCAAGCTGATGACGGACTAATCGCTGCAACATGTCCCTGTTCATTACCAAGGATTGCATCAACTGCGACGTCTGCGTGCCGGAATGTCCGAACGAGGCAATCCATCTCGGACCGGAAATCTACATCATCGACCCGGCCAAATGCACCGAATGCGTCGGGCATTACGACGAGCCGCAATGCCGCCAGGTATGCCCGGTCAACTGCATCATCCCTGACCCGCAAGTGCGCGAAACACCGCAGCAGCTGATGGAAAAATTCCGGCAACTGCACCCCGGCAAATAATTCGGCGCAGCCCCAAAATGGCCAGTTGATTGGGTTACTTGACGCCGGAATAAACGATGAAGCTGTAGTTTTTGTACCAGCAATCCACTTGCCGGAAACCGGCTTCCTCCAGCCAGGCCAGCTGATTGGCCAGTGTCGCCATCCGGTCTTCCTTCATCCGTTCCAGCGCCGCCGCCAATGTCGCATCCGATGCGCCCCGGTTGCGCACCTGACCAACCCAGGTATCGCGATAAATCTGTTCCAGCTCGGGCGTCGCTCCTAGTGCCTGATCGGCATTGATGAACATCCCGCCCGAAGGCAAGCCGGCATAGACGCGCTGGAACAACTGGCGCTTCAGCGCGTCGGTCAAATGGTGAATCGAAAGAGCCGAGATGACCAGATCAAACTGCCCCGGCAACGGCGCTGAAGCATAATCCGCCACCACGAATTCGCAATGGTCTGCGGCAGCGGCAAACCGCTCGCGCGCCTTGTCCAGCATCGCGCCGGCAATATCGACCAGCGTCAGCTTCGCCTGCGGAAAACGTTCGAGCACCAACGCAGACAGCAAACCGGTGCCTGCCCCCAAATCCAGCACGCGAAAACTGTCGTCCGGCTGGAAGGGGATCAGCGACAGCGCACAACCATAGTATTCGTCGAAGCACGGAATCAGTTGCCGGCGCGCCTGATCATACGAACCGGACGAGGCATCGAAGCCCGAGCGGATGGCGGAAATGTCCATGATGAGTCCTGTATCGTTCACAGGAAATCGATGTTACACCCGGGCACGGGCGCAAACAATGACGTTAGCCTGCCATCGCCCGAAGCCGATCGCGCCATTGCTCCGGCACATAGCGCAGCGCAGACGGACTGCGTTTGACTGCGGCGACGCATAGTGCCTCAGTCAGCAAGCCTGCGGGCACGTGCCGCAAGGTGTGGCCGTTACGCTCGACGGCCGCGATGCATAACGCCTCGGTTTTCAATTCATCCGGCAAGTATTGCAGCGCATGCGGGTCGCGCTCGATCGCCAGCGCGCCCAGCGCCGGTGTCATTGATTCTGCCGGCACGAATTGCAGCGCCAAACCTTCGCGCTCAATGGCGGCGCGGCACAGCGCATCGTTCAACTGCGGCGGTGGCACATGCTGCAGCGCATAGCCATCGGAGGCCAGCGCGCGCAGGCACACCTCGGTCGTGCGCAAGGCCGGCGGCAAATGCCGCAATGCCATGCCAACCTGCGCGACCGCCGCCAGACCGATGGCCTCGTTCATGTTTTCCAGCGGCACAAATTGCAGCGCCTCGCCTTCGCGTTCAACCGCGCGCAGGCAAACCGCTGCCGTGCGCAGTTGCGGCGGCACGTACTGCAGCGCCATCCCATTGCCGCCGACCGCGCGCAGGCAAACTGCCTCGCTCATGAAGCGCGGCGGCACATATTGCAATGCATAGCCGTCGGCTTCGACCGCTTGCGCGCAAATCGCTTCATTGCACGCGGCATCCGGCACGTATTGCAGCGCCACGCCGTTGCGCCCGACCGCCGTCAGGCAGACCTGTTCGCTGCACGCTTCGGGCGGCGCATATTGCAGCGCGCAGCCTTCGGTCGATACCGCCGCTAGGCAAACCGCCTCGGTGCGGAATTCGGGTGGCAGGAATTGCAACACGTAGCCTTCAAGCGCCACAGCGTCGAGCGCGGCGGCGATATCCGGGATGTCAATCGTTCGGGACTTCATTGTGAACTGGGGGCGCGTTCTTCGGCAGAAAGCGCGCCCCGCCTGTACAAATTTAGAACTTGTGCGTCATGCCGATGGCGATTGCGGTAACCTGATCCCTTCTGGACATTGCCATTCCAATCGCACGGGGGAAATTGCTGAGATAGTCGGTAATTATTCCCGCTGTTCCATCATACCTGGTTCGCGCAGCTTCAAAGTAGACCGAAGTACGCTTGCTCAGGTTGTGGCTATAACCGGCAGCCAGTTTTTTATCCTTGCTTGCCGTCGGAGAATGGTCAGCAATTCGGCGCTGACTATAGGAGGCATTGATTGCGCCGGCACCAACTTTGTAGTTCAGACCAAGCAACCAGGTATCCCACTTGACACCCTCCATCAGGAATTTGTCCTTGGTCTGTTCATACCCAAGGGAAATTCTGGCCGGCCCGACGGTATACGCGCCACCCACATTCCAGTTATACGATTTGTTGGTATTGGCCGCAACATTGTAGTTGCTCACCAAATACAGCGGGCCGTTCGCATAGCTTGCAGAAAGCGCGTAGCCGTGATTGCCTGCCGACTCAAAATCGGCTAAGTCGCCCTGCTCAGCTTCAGGAACTCCCATCCCATCCATGAGGACCTTGGCGTAACTCTTGGATCCATTCTTGAGCGTATAGCTCGCGCCCAACTGGAAGCCGTTCAGATTCGGGCTGTCGTAACGAACCGTGTTGCTGATGCGCCCTTCGAGATTGTCGCCACGCAGATGCGTCTTGAACATGCTGCCGACGCCGTACTGCTCGAACGGATCGATTTTCCGGAAAGTTTCGGTCGACAGTTCATCGACCCGCCCGAAACGCACCTGGCCGAAGCGGCCTTTCAGCCCCAGATTCGAGGCGCCTTCAAACGCCTTGCTGTTCGCGCTTGAGCCGTCAAACAGGTTAAAGCGCTGTTCCAGCTGGAAGGTCGCCTTCAGGCCATTGCCCAGATCTTCCGTCCCCATGAAACCCAGCCGGTTATTGTATTTCTCGCCCATCGACGCTTTGGTTCCCGTCGACTTGACATAGCCGGCATCCACCGTACCGTAGATGGTCATATTTGATTGGGCGTGTGCCGCGCCTGAAGCAGCAAATACCGATAAAACAACAAGTGTCTTTTTCATGGTTTTTTGTGTTTGTGTTGTGAAAAAAATGGCGTCGAAAATACCTCACATTAGCATGGGGAATAATACCCCCATGCTAATGCTGGTTCGTTGCACCTTCACAACAGCAAGCTTTTTTTCAGGGAACCGGAACGCCCGAACCTGGCTAGAACCGGTGAGTCATGCCGATGGCGATCGCGGTAATCTTGTCCCTGCCATTAAATACCATTTCGACCGCACGGGGAATATTTCCGATATAGTCAGTAACCAATCCACCGCTGCCATCGTAACGGGTTTGTGACGCATCAAGATAGACAGAAGTCCGCTTGCTCAGGCTGTGGCTATACCCGAAGGCCAGTTTTTTGTCGTTGTACTCATTTATGGAAGAAGCACCACTAATTTTGCGCTGGCTGTATGACGCATTCACTGTTCCGGCGCCGATTTTATGACTCAAGCCTAGCAGCCAAGTATCCCACTTGACCCCCTCCATCAGAAACTTGTCCTTGCTTTGTTCGTAACCCACGGAAATTCGGGTAGCCCCGATGACGTACGCACCACCCACATTCCAGTTATACGATTTGTTGGTATTGACCGCCACATTGTAGTTGCTCACCAGATACAGCGGGCCGTTCGCATAAGTGACGGAAACCGCGTAACCGTTACTGGCTCCCGCCTCGGTAGTGTCGATGTATTCTGGGTCGCTGTCAGGAATTCTCATTCCATCAAGAAAAGAATTGACGTAACTCTTGGATCCATTCTTGAGCGTATAGCTCGCGCCCAACTGGAAGCCGTTCAGATTCGGGCTGTCGTAACGAACCGTGTTGCTGATGCGCCCTTCGAGATTGTCGCCACGCAGATGCGTCTTGAACATGCTGCCGACGCCGTACTGCTCGAACGGATCGATTTTCCGGAAAGTTTCGGTCGACAGTTCATCGACCCGCCCGAAACGCACCTGGCCGAAGCGGCCTTTCAGCCCCAGATTCGAGGCGCCTTCAAACGCCTTGCTGTTCGCGCTTGAGCCGTCAAACAGGTTAAAGCGCTGTTCCAGCTGGAAGGTCGCCTTCAGGCCATTGCCCAGATCTTCCGTCCCCATGAAACCCAGCCGGTTATTGTATTTCTCGCCCATCGACGCTTTGGTTCCCGTCGACTTGACATAGCCGGCATCCACCGTACCGTAGATGGTCATATTTGATTGGGCGTGTGCCGCGCCTGAAGCAGCAAATACCGATAAAACAACAAGTGTCTTTTTCATGGTTTTTTGTGTTTGTGTTGTGAAAAAAATGGCGTCGAAAATACCTCACATTAGCATGGGGAATAATACCCCCATGCTAATGCTGGTTCGTTGCACCTTCACAACAGCAAGCTTTTTTTCAGGGAACCGGAACGCCCGAACCTGGCTAGAACCGGTGAGTCATGCCGATGGCGATCGCGGTAATCTTGTCCCTGCCATTAAATACCATTTCGACCGCACGGGGAATATTTCCGATATAGTCAGTAACCAATCCACCGCTGCCATCGTAACGGGTTTGTGACGCATCAAGATAGACAGAAGTCCGCTTGCTCAGGCTGTGGCTATACCCGAAGGCCAGTTTTTTGTCGTTGTACTCATTTATGGAAGAAGCACCACTAATTTTGCGCTGGCTGTATGACGCATTCACTGTTCCGGCGCCGATTTTATGACTCAAGCCTAGCAGCCAAGTATCCCACTTAACCCCCTCCATCAGAAACTTGTCCTTGCTTTGTTCGTAACCCACGGAAATTCGGGTAGCCCCGATGACGTACGCACCACCCACATTCCAGTTATACGATTTGTTGGTATTGACCACCACATTGTAGTTGCTCACCAAATACAGCGGGCCGTTCGCATAAGTGACGGAAACCGCGTAACCGTTATTGGCTCCCGCCTCGGCAGTTTCGATGTAGTCTGGGTCGCTTTCAGGAATTCCCTTTCCATCAATGTACGAATTGACGTAACTCTTGGATCCCTTCTTGAGCGTATAGCTCGCGCCCAACTGGAAGCCGTTCAGATTCGGGCTGTCGTAACGAACCGTGTTGCTGATGCGCCCTTCGAGATTGTCGCCACGCAGGTGCGTCTTGAACATGCTGCCAACGCCGTACTGCTCGAACGGATCGATTCTCCGGAAGGTTTCGGTCGACAGTTCATCGACCCGCCCGAAACGCACCTGGCCGAAGCTGCCTTTCAGCCCCAGATTCGATGCGCCTTCAAACGTCTTGCTGTTCGCGCTTGAACCGTCAAACAGGTTAAAGCGCTGTTCCAGCTGGAAGGTCGCCTTCAGACCATTGCCCAAGTCTTCCGTCCCCATGAAACCCAGCCGGTTATTGTATTTCTCTCCCATCGCCGCTTTGGTTCCCGTCGACTTGACATAGCCGGCATCCACCGTACCGTAAATCGTCATATTCGATTGGGCCTGTGCCAGACTACCCGCACTAAGCACCGCTGCTGCAACAAGCGTTTTCCGCATTTTTTACCTTTCTGACATCCGTTATAAAGTGACGCAAACCCGTAAAAATACTTTCATTTCCCGATGCAAAAGCGCGAGAAAATCATCCCGAGCAAATCGTCCGACGATACCGCGCCGGTGATATTGCCCAGTTGTTCCTGCATCAGCCGCAGTTCCTCGGCAAACAGGTCCAGCGCCTGATCGTTTTCAGCCGCGCGCGCCACCGCCAGATCCAGATGCTCGTGCGCATTCTTGAGCGCAATCAGGTGGCGCTCGCGCGCCAAGTACAACGATTCGCCGCTCGGTTGCCAGCCGGCGATGCGCAGCAGTTCGGCCCGCAGCAAATCAATGCCGGTCTTTTCGTACGACGACAGATAAACGCTGGACAGCCCTTCCATCACGTCCACCGCCGGTTTATGGCCGGACAGGTCGATCTTGTTCCAGACGCGAATCACCGGCACGCCTTCCGGGAAGCCGTCGGCGATTTCTTCATCGGTGCGGGTCGGCCCGCGGTCGGCATCGAGCAAGTGCAAGATCACATCGGCGCGGCCCACTTCGCTCCAGGTGCGCTCGATGCCGATGCGCTCGACCTCGTCGCCAGCGTCATCACTCGCACGGATGCCGGCGGTATCGATCAGGTTCACCGGCACGCCTTCGATCTGGATGGTTTCCATCACCTTGTCGCGTGTAGTGCCGGCAATCGGCGTCACGATGGCCACATCCGCGCCGGCAAGCGCATTCAGCAGCGACGATTTGCCGACATTCGGCGGCCCAGCCAGCACCACGTTCAAACCTTCGCGCAGCAGCGCGCCCTGCGCCGCCTGCGTGAACACCGCGTCCAGCGCGGACTGGATTTTCACCAGCTGCTCACCGGCATCGGTTTTCTGAAAAAAGTCGATCGCTTCCTCGGGGAAATCGAGCGTCGCTTCGACCAGCAGGCGCAAATTCGTGATTTGCGCCACCAGTTCGTGGATCGACTTCGAAAACACGCCCGACAGCGAGCGCGAAGCGGAACGCACTGCCGCTTCAGTCGAGGCATCGATCAAGTCGGCCACCGCTTCCGCCTGCGCCAAATCGAGCTTGTCGTTCATGAATGCGCGCCGCGTGAATTCGCCCGGCTCGGCCAGTCGCAGGCCAATAGCCACCCCCGCCTCGAGGCAACGTTCCAGCAGCATCTGCATCACCATCGTCCCGCCGTGCGCCTGCAGCTCCAGCACATCTTCGCCGGTATACGAATGCGGCGCCTTGAAATACAGCGCCAGCCCCTGATCGATGATGCTGCCGTCGGCACTCTTGAACGGCTGGTAGCTCGCACGGCGCGGCTGCAATGCCACCTTGCCGAACAGCGTCTGTATCAGCGGATCGATGTTTTTGCCTGAAATGCGAATCACGCCGACGCCGCCACGTCCGGCCGGAGTCGCAATTGCCACGATGGGTGAAGAATCAAAATTCATTATGGATATGCCTTGCGGTTGAATTCATGCACATCTGTGCGGAAATACTGGAAACGGAAACAAACGGGGAAATTGTAAGCGATGGACACGGCCTCACTCTTGTTCCTTCACAATGTCCGGTTCGAAAAAACACCATTTGATTTGCGGCCAGCGCACCTGCAGACTGTCCTCGACGCAGTTGATGGCATCGATCAGCGCACGATCGGATGGCTGCGGCGCCATTTTCGCCTGCACCGCCACCATCAATTGCTCGCCCCATTGCAGCGTGATCAGATGCAGCACGCGCTCGACTTCCGGCCGGCTTTCAATATGCGCGCTGATCTCGGCCTGCAATTCCGGGTCGGCCGATTCACCGGTAATCATCGCCTTCACTTCGCGCGTGATGAAACCGGCCACCACCATCAGCAGCAGGCCAACCATGATCGAGCCCAGCGCATCCCATACCGGGTTGCCAGTCACAACCGTCAACGTGACGGCGCCGAATGCAATCGCCAAGCCAAGCAGTGCGGCAATGTCTTCGCCCGCGACCACCATCAGTTCGGACTGCCGTGTTTCGCGGAACCAGCGCAAAAACGATTTGCCTTTCGCGATGCGGCGGATTTCCTTCATCGCGCCAAACAGCGACACCGCCTCGAGCACGACCGCCACGCCCAACACGACCATCGCCACCGTGGTGTTTGCCATCGGTTCGGGATGCGACAGGTGCGCAATGCCCTCCATCACCGAAAACGCGCCTCCCATGAAAAACAGCAGCAGCGCGACCATCATCGCCCAGAAATACACCACGCGGCCGTAGCCCATCGGATGCGCCCTGTCCGGCGGCTTTCTCGATTCGCGCAAGCCGAACAGCAGGAAAACCTGATTCACACAGTCGGCCAGCGAATGGATCGCCTCCGCCAGCAGCGTGTTCGAGCCGGTGTACAGCGACGCGGCGAACTTGCACACGGCAATCCCGCCATTGGCGCCGAGTGCGTACAGAATCGCCCTGAGGGAACCGTGCGAATTCGATGACATGGGCAGTCCAGAATCAAGCAAAACCATCACCTTATCGGTTGCGGCGGCAATGCGCAAGCCGTCCGGCCGCAAGAAATCGCGCCGAACCGCCATTCGTGCTTGGGCATCGCGCCGCTTCGTGGAATAATGGCAATTCGCGTTGATTTGCGCACCGCGATCCGGTGCCGCAGATATTGTTCCGACTCCCGCCTGGATGGAAAAGCCATGACTACACTAGACAAGAACGGCAGCAACCTGGCTGCCAAACCCGCAATCGTTACCCGGAAAACCTTCGACCAAGTGATGGTGCCGACCTATGCACCGAGCCAGGTCGTGCCGGTGCGCGGTTCCGGTCTTGATGTCTGGGATCAGGAAGGCCGACGCTATCTCGATTTCACCGCCGGCGTGGCCGTCACCAGCCTAGGGCATACGAACCCGATCCTGGCCGATGCGCTGTGCGCGCAGGCGCGGACGATCTGGCACGTGTGCAACCTGTACACCAACGAGCCGGTGTTGCGGCTGGCGCTGGCACTGACGCAGGCGACCTTCGCCGATCGCGCCTTCTTCTGCAATTCCGGCGCGGAAGCGAATGAAGCCGCGTTCAAGCTGGCGCGCAAATACGCCAGCGACAAGTTCGGGCCGAAGAAATCGCGCATCATTTCCTGCCTGCAGTCGTTCCACGGCCGCACGCTGTTCACCGTTTCGGTCGGCGGCCAGCCGAAATACACCGAAGGCTATGCGCCGCTGCCGGAAGACATCGACCACATCCCGTTCAACAACATTGACGCCGCGCGCGCCGCCATCACCGACGACGTGTGCGCGGTGGTGGTCGAGCCGGTGCAGGGCGAAGGCGGCGTGATCCCGGCCACGCCAGAATACCTGCAGGCGCTGCGCCAGATTTGCGATGAAAAGAATGCGCTCTTGATTTTCGATGAAGTCCAATGTGGCATGGGTCGCACCGGCACGCTGTTTTCGTACATGGATTACGGCGTGACGCCGGACATCCTGACCGCGGCCAAGGCGCTAGGCAACGGCTACCCGATCGGCGCGATGCTGACCACGGTTGAAATCGCCAAAACATTTTCCGTCGGCTCCCACGGCACCACCTACGGCGGCAACCCGCTGGCGGCCACGGTGGCGCTGAAAGTGCTGGAAATCATCAACACGCCGGAATTCCTCGCGCGCGTGAACCATGCGTCCGAACAACTGCAAAAAACCCTGCGCGGCATCGTGGCCGACTATCCGCACGTGTTTGCCGAAGTGCGCGGCAAGGGGCTGCTGCTCGGGCTGGTGATGGCCGACGGCTACAAGGGCCGCTCGAAAGACGTGGTCAATGCGGCCGAAGCGCAGGGGCTGATGCTGCTGGTGGCCGGCATGGACGTGGTGCGCATCGTGCCAGCGCTGATCGTGTCCGACAGGCAAATCGACGAAGCCGGCAAGCTGCTGCGCCAAGCCGTCGATGCACTGCTGAAATCCGCCTGAGCGCCTGCACTACCTCATCCTGACACGGACTTCATTCGCGCCACGCCGCGGGTGAAGTCCGCAGCACTATTCTGGCCAGATGCCAGCCGAATTCCGGCTGCGCCGCGCAGGCAACAAAAAACCCGCCAGGCAAAAACTGCGCGGCGGGTTTTGATGCGGCAGAGACGGGAATTACTTGGCCTTGGTAGCGGAAGCAATCGCCTGTTTCTTGTCGCCGGCAACAACGGTAACACCTTCCGGCAGAACCACGTCGCTGAGGTAAACCATCTGGCTCGACTTGATGCCGGACAGGTCGACCGTGATGAATTCCGGCAGATCCTTCGGCAAGCATTCGATATCGATCGCATTGATGGTGTAATGCACGCTGGAACCGCCCTGCTTGACCGCCGGCGATACGTCGGCATTGGCGAAGTGCAGCGGCACGCGGATGACAATCTTTTGCGTCGGATCGACACGCTGGAAGTCGATGTGCATCACCAGCTGTTTGTAAGCGTGCATCTGGAAATCGCGCAGCATTACCTGTTCGATCGCGCCATCGATTTCGAGTTCATGGATGGTCGTGTGGAACGATTCGCGGTTCAGGGCGTGATACAGCGAGTTGTGATCGAGCTTGATGTTGGCCGGCTCTTTCGAACCGCCATAGACGATGCCCGGGGTCATGCCGGCATTGCGCAGGCGGCGGCTCGCTCCGGTCCCCTGCTCAGTGCGTGCAAATGCAGTAATTTTCATGGTTAACACTCCAAAATTCGCAGGGACTGGCCCCACTTGGTAAATCCCCCGCGACCAGGGGATGGAAAAACGGCGCCGGCGGAAAGCCGGCGCCGGAAAAACTTGCGATTACTGGCCGTATTCGTCCATCTCGGCGAACAGCGACATCACCGAATCGCCGGTGCTGATGCGCTTTATCGTTTCGGCCAGCAGCGGCGCGCAGGTCAGCTGACGGATTTTCGGGCAGGCAGCGGCTTTTTCGGACAGCGGAATGGTGTCGGTCACGACCAGTTCATCCAGCGGCGAATTGGTGATGCGCTCGATCGCCGGGCCGGACAGAACCGGGTGCGTACAGTACGCCAGCACCTTGGTCGCGCCATATTCCTTCAGCACTGCGGCAGCGGTGGTCAGCGTGCCGGCGGTATCGACCATGTCGTCCATGATCACGCAGTTGCGGCCCCTGACTTCGCCGATCACGTTCATCACCTCAGACACGTTCGCCTTCGGGCGGCGCTTGTCGATGATCGCCAGATCGCAGCCGAGCGACTTGGCCAGCGCGCGCGCGCGCACCACGCCGCCGACGTCCGGCGACACGACCAGCACGTTGTTAGGATGCTTCTTTTGCAAGTCGCGCAGCAAGACCGGCGACGCATACACGTTGTCGACCGGAATATCGAAGAAACCCTGAATCTGGTCGGCATGCACATCCATGATCAGCACGCGTTCGACGCCGACCTTTTCCAGCATGTTCGCCACCACACGGGCAGAAATCGCCACACGGGCAGAACGCGGACGGCGATCCTGGCGCGCATAGCCGAAATACGGAATCACCGCGCTGATGCGGCCGGCCGATGCGCGTTTCAATGCATCGACCATCAGCATGATTTCCATCAGGTTGTCGTTGGTCGGCGCGCAGGTCGATTGCACGACGAATACTTCCTTGCCGCGCACGTTTTCGTTGATTTCGACCGTGATCTCGCCGTCGGAAAACTTGCTGACGGTCGCCTGACCAAGCGGGATACCAAGATTTTGCGCCACTTTTTGTGCCAGTTCCGGATTGGCGTTACCGGTGAAAACCATCAGGTCTGTGGGAGCCATGAGCGAAGCCTCAGGGATATTACGGTAGGAGCGTGAATGCAAAAAGCAGGTCGCAGGACCATCGTCCTGAAGCCTGCCGTGTCAAGTACATTATTTTCTGGCTAACGCCTTTGTATTTGTGGCAGGGGAAGAAGGATTCGAACCTTCGCATGCTGGAATCAAAATCCAGTGCCTTAACCAACTTGGCGATTCCCCTACATTCTGCTGTCCGCCGCCATCAACGACGAACCAAATTCTTTGTGCAGCCCGCTATGCCCGCAGCAGAAAATCCAGCGGATGCCGCGCCAGTGCGCGCGCTTTCCAGGCTTTCCACTCACCGGGAACCTTTCCAAGCGCTTCGTCTGCCGCTGCCTCGTCATGAAACGGGCAAAACACGCAAGCGCCAGAACCGGTCATCCTGGCATTCCCGACCCGGCCGAGCCATTCAATCGCTGCGGCCACCTGCGGAAACAGCCTGCAGGCGACGGGTTGCAAATCATTTCTCCCAAAGCCACCCGATTCGTTACCAAATCCTGTGCCGCCTTTGGAAAAGTCCGTAATTCTGACCGATTTCGAATCCCTTGTCAAATCCCCTGCGGCAAAAATTGCTGCCGTCGGGATCGACACCCCCGGTTCAAGCACCAGATACCAGCAATCCGGCGTTTCGACCGCCGCCAGCTCCTCGCCCACACCCTCGGCAAACGCATTGCGGCCGAAAATGAAAAACGGCACATCCGCCCCGAGCTTCAGCCCCAGCGCCATCAGTTCGGCGCGGCCAAACCCCGCCTGCCACAGGTGATTGAGCGCCATCAGCGTCGTGGCCGCATCGGACGAACCGCCGCCGAGGCCGCCGCCCATCGGCAAGCGCTTGTCGATCGCGATCTCCACTCCCGGCAAGCGCCTGCCCAGACGCTCGCCGGCCGTAGCCTGCAGCAGTCGGGCCGCGCGCACCGTCAGGTCGGATTCCGCCGGCACGCCGGGAATGTCGGTCACGCGGCGAACCTCGCCATCGTCGCGCAGCGTGAAGTGCAGCGTATCGCCATAATCGAGCAGTTGGAACACCGTCTGCAGCAGATGATAGCCATCCGGCCGCCGGCCGGTAATGTGCAGGAACAGGTTCAGCTTCGCCGGCGCGGCGCAATTGCGCAGGCTGGTCGGCAAAACGAGCGGCGCCGGCATCGTCATCGCGCCCCCGGCTGCCAGTCGTCAATCACCAGCCGCAGCGAAATGCCGCCGTCATCCGCCGGCCGTTCGAGATCAATGCGCTTCGGGCGCGGCGCATCGCCATCCCGCTCCCAGACCGGATAATTCAGCCGCCAGCCATCCGCCGCAGTCGCCTGCTCGCGCCCCGGAGCGGCGACGAAGCGGCCACCATCGGCCAGCCGTGCGCAGCCCTGCAGCCAATCGCGCAGGCCGGATACCGGCAACGGCCAGCCGAGCGCCTGCGCCGCCAGCGCATCGGCGTCGGCGGCCACGCGCGGCGGCTGATCCGCCAGCGTCAGCATCGCCCGCCCCGGCGCCAGCTCTATCGTCGCCAGCGTCTGCCCCAACAGCGACAGCAGCGTGATGCTGGCACGCAGCCCCGCCTGGCGCCAGCGGAAACTGCCGTGCGCCGCCTCTTCGCGCCCATCCTGCCAGTAGCGCACCGAGAACCGGCCAGCGAGTTCGATGTCGCCAACGCAGGCGCGCGGCGCGGCGGATGGCGCAGGCGTGTCCGGCGTCACCGCAACGCAACCGGAAAGCGCCAGAAAAACCGCAAAAAACAGGGAGTATATGAAAAAATTACGCATCTGTGCAGGATATTCCGCGACGTTTTACAAATACTGCACGGAGTATATTTTCACCATCATGGCGCGACTTTCAGCCGCTTGAGTGTGCTTTTCAGCGCATCATTGCCCGGATCCTTGGCTGCCGCGGCGCGCCACAGCTTCCTGGCTTCATCCTGCTGGCCCTTGTGCCACAGCACTTCGCCCAGATGCACCGCGATTTCGGCATCACCACGCTTGCCCAGCGCGCGCCGCAACAGCTTTTCGGCTTCATCGATCTTGCCCAGACGGAACTGCACCCAGCCCATGCTGTCGAGAATGAATGCATCTTCCGGCGCCAGCTTGAGCGCGTGTTCGATCAGCTCCTGCGCTTCCAGCAGACGCAGATTGCGGTCGGCCAGCGAATAGCCGAGCGCGTTGTAAGCGTGGAAGTTGTTCGGCTCAAGCGCGATGATCAGCCGCAGCGAGGTCTCCATCTCCACGATCCGGTCCAGCTTTTCCGCCACCATCGCATAGTCGTACAGCAGGTTGGTGTTTTTCGGATACTGCTTCAGTCCGGCTTCAAGCACCGCCATCGCCTGCGGCAACTGGTTCGCGTCGCGCAGCAATTGCCCGTGCGCCATGATCAACTGCACCTGACCGGCTTCATCCTGCGCTTCGGTTTCGCTCAGGATCTTGCGCGCGCTGCCAATCTCGCCCCGCTTGGCGGCAATCTGCGCGCGCTTGATGCGGGCGCCGACATAGGCAGCCTGATTGCCCGGCTGCTGTTCAATCTGTTCCAGCCATTTGAGTGCCGTATCGATATCGCCGCGCTCGTCCGCCAGTTGCGCCAGCAGCAGCAGCACCTGCGTCTGCTCGCGCTCGACACTCTTTTGCGAACCTGCAGCTTCAACATAGGCCGCCAGATAGCGCTCGGCATTTCTGGCATCGTTCGCCTGCGCCGACAGCAGGCCCAGCGAATACAGCGACACCAGATCCTTCGGCTGCAGCTCGAGCAGCGCCTCGAATTCATGCCGCGCCACGTCGTATTTCTTTTGCGCGATCAACACCCGCGCATACGCGATGCGCACGTCCCGCGCCTGCGGATGGGCGGCAATGAAATCGGCCAGCACCTTTTCCGCGTGGTCGGCATCGCTGCTCGCCTGCGCCAGCGTCAGCGCGGCCAGTTCGGAATCCGGCTTGATCGCCAGCGCCCGCTGTGATTCCTGCGTGGCCCGCTCGCGGTCGCCCTTGTTATACGCCCCCTGCGCCAGCGCGATGTGGGCTTCCGGCGTGTTCAGATAGGGCTTGAGCAATTCCTCCAGCAGCGAGAACGCCTTTTCCTTGTCGGTCACGCCCGCCAGCAGCCGCTGAATCTGGAACATCACGATCGCCCGATCCTGCGGCCGCGCCTCCTTCAACTGGCGCGCCAGCACCGGCTTTGCTTCCGTCAGCTCGCCGCTGAGCAGCACGAAACCGAGAAAATACCGCGCCGCCTCGTCCGAATGCGGCGCCAGTTCGCGCCACAGCCGCACCGCGGCCAGCGCCTCGCCCGGACGCTGCACGGCGGCCGCCATTTCCGCCGCGCGCCGCGCAATGCGGGGATCGCGCGTCTGCTTGGCCACGCTCATCGTCGTGTTGTAGGCCGCTTTCCAGTAACCGCGCTGGAATGCCAGATCGGCCGACAGCAGCTTGAACAGGATTTCTCGCGTCAGTTGCACTTCAGGCAGCGGATCGGCCGCCTGCCCCTTGCCTGCGTCTGGTTGTGCGGTAACGGCGGCCGGCTTTTCCTGCGGTTTATCCTGCGCCCATGCCTGCGCTCCACCGATCGCGGACAATGCTGCCGACAGGATTACAATCAACAGTGTGTTTTTCAAGTGAGCTCCCGTAACGGAGAAGAATTCAACCGGCCTGATTTTACGCCCTTGTTGTGCGCCCATGCCGGCTGCGTTGCCAACGAATCATATTGTATCCATATGCCAGAATTGCCAGAAGTCGAAATCACGCGTCGCGGCCTGGCGCCGCATGTCGAGGGCCGCGCGATCACCGGCGTCGTGCTGCGCCGCAGCGGTTTGCGCTGGCCATTTCCGGATGAGCTAGCGGCACTGCTGACCGGACACACCGTGCGCCGCACCGGCCGGCGCGGCAAGTTTCTGCTGCTGGGGTTCGACCACGGCACGCTGATCATCCACCTCGGCATGTCCGGCCGCCTGCGCGCATTGCCGGCGGCCACGCCGGCCGGCAAGCATGACCACATCGACCTGCTGTTTGGCGATCAGGCTGTCAGGATGACCGACCCGCGCCGCTTCGGCGCCGTGCTGTGGCATCCGGCTGGAACGGTGCCGGTGGAACAGCATCCGCTGCTGGCCAACCTGGGAATCGAACCCTTCGACCGGGCTTTCAACGGCGAATATTTGTATCAAAAATGCCGCAATCGCCGCGCCGATATCAAACTTACATTGCTTTCTAGCAAAATCGTCGTCGGTGTTGGTAATATATACGCGTCGGAAAGCCTATTCGTCGCGGGGATCGACCCCAGAACGCCGGCGCAACGGATAACGCGCAAGCGCTGCGACAGGCTGGCCGAAGCGATTCGTTCGGTACTGGGTGAAGCGTTGCGGCAAGGCGGCAGTTCGCTGCGCGATTTTATCGGCGCAGACGGCCAGCCGGGTTACTTCCAGTTGCACTGCCAGGTGTACGGTCGCGCGGGACAGCCTTGCCATCAGTGCGGCGCTGCCATTCGCCAGATCAGCCAGGGACAGCGTTCGACGTTTTATTGTGCTAATTGTCAAAAAAAGGCAACACGATCGTAGTAGCATGCTCGGTTGGTGTGCTTGGTGGTTTTTCAACATACAGCGAGATTGGGGCTAAAGTGAGCAATCTGGTCCAGCAATTCAAGGAATACAGCGAGTGGCGCAAAGGTCTGGTGACGGCGCTGGAACAGTACCGTCAGGCGCTGGATGCCGCCGGGTTGTCCGATGCTAGCAGCAATCAACGCTTCCACAACATGCTTGGCCGGCTGGCCGATGACAAGCTGTCGATCGCGTTCGTGTCGGAATTTTCACGCGGCAAATCCGAGCTGATCAATGCAATTTTCTTCGCCGGCTACGGCAAGCGCATCGTGCCGTCGTCCGCTGGCCGCACGACCATGTGCCCAACCGAGCTGATGTACGACGAAACGCTGCCGCCATCGATCCGGCTGCTACCGATCGAAACCCGCGCCAGCGCCGGTTCGACCAGCGATTTCAAGTTGCAGGGCCACGTCTGGACCGTGTATCCGCTGAACGTCACCTCCGCTGACGGCATGATGGAAGCGTTCAATCAGGTCAGCATGACCAAGCGCGTTTCGATTGATGAAGCCAAATCCTACGGTCTGTACGACGAGGACGATCCGGATGCCGGCCTCTCCGTCGGCGAAGATGGGCTGGTTGAAATTTCGCTCTGGCGCCACGCGATCGTCAATTTCCCGCACCCGCTGTTGAAGGAAGGCCTGGTGATTCTCGACACGCCGGGCCTGAACGCGATCGGTACCGAACCTGAACTGACGCTGAATTTGATCCCGAACGCGCACGCGGTACTGTTCATCCTCGCGGCCGACACCGGCGTGACCAAGAGCGACATCGATGTGTGGAAAGAGCATATCGGCGCAGGCGCGGGCCGGATGGTGGTGCTGAACAAGATCGACAGCATGTGGGACGAACTGCGCACTGAAACAGAAATCGAACGCCAGATCAACAGCCAAGTGACCAGCGTCGCCAGCATGCTCGGCCTGCAGGAAAAGCAGGTGTTCCCGGTTTCGGCGCAAAAGGGGCTGGTGGCGAAAATCGGCAATGACGGCGAACTGCTTGGCAAAAGCCGCCTGCCACTGTTGGAAAATGCATTGTCGTCGGAACTCATTCCGGCCAAAAAGGACATCATCCGCGCGCAACTGGTTGCCGAAATCAATGCGCTGATTGACTCGAAACATGCGCTTCTGGCGGCGCGCACCCGCGGCGCGGTCGAGCAGCTGTTCGAGCTGAAGAGCCTGCGCGGCAAGAATGCGAACGTGATCCAGCACATGATGAAGCGGCTGGACGCAGAGAAAAAGGATTTCGACGGCAGCCTGCTGAAATTGCAGGGCACACGCGGCGTGTTCGCGCGGCTGTCGGCAGACGTCTTCACCAGCCTCGGCATGGAAGTGCTGAAGGAAACGATCAGCCATACGCGCGACGCGATGAGCAACAGCCGCTTCTCGACCGGCCTGCGCGGCGCGGTCAAGCAATTCTTCGACGAAACCCGCACCAACCTGGAACTGTCAGACCAGAAAATTTCCGAGATATCCGAAATGATGGGCGTGATGTACCGCAAATTTTCCAACGAGCACGGGCTGGCCGTATCGATGCCAATGCCGTTCTCGATGGAAAAATACCGCAAGGAACTCGATCAGATCGAGGTTGCCTACCAGAAGCAGTTTGGCACGGCAACGCTCCTGACCACTTCCCGCGTGGTGCTGATGCAGAAATTCTTCGATTCAATCGCCTCACGCGTCAAGCACAGCTTCCTGCAATCGAATCGCGATGTCGAAGCCTGGCTGAAAGTCGTAATCGCGCCGCTGGAAGCACAGATCCGGGAGCACAAGGAACAACTGAAACACCGACAACAGTCGGTGCAGCGCATCCACGTGGCGATTGACAGCCTGGAAGAAAAAATCGATGCGCTCGAACACCAGAAATCAGACACCGAAGCGCTACGCGGCAAGCTGGCGGTGCAGGAAGACGTGCTGAAAACGGCCATTAGCGGCAACCCCGTTCCGCTGGAGGCAGCCGCCTGACAGGGTGCCCGGTGGATTTAGCCGCACGTTTGATCCGCTGGCAGCAGCGGCATGGCCGTCACGACCTGCCGTGGCAAAACACGCGCGATGCGTACCGCATCTGGCTGTCCGAAATCATGCTGCAGCAGACGCAGGTCGCGACCGTCATTCCGTACTTCCAACGCTTCATTGAACGCTTTCCCGATGTCTTTGCTCTCGCGGCTGCGTCGCAGCATGAGGTGATGGCGCTGTGGAGCGGACTGGGCTACTACTCGCGCGCGCGCAACCTGCACCGTTGTGCGCAGCAAATCGTCACTGATTATCACGGCATTTTCCCGTCCGACCCCGCGCTGCTGGCCAGCCTTCCCGGCATTGGCCGCTCGACCTCGGCCGCGATCGCCGTTTTTTCCGCTGGCGCGAGGGCCGCGATCCTCGATGGCAACGTCAAGCGCGTGCTGTGCCGCGCCTTCGGCATCGACGGTTATCCGGGCGAAAAAACGATTGAAACGGCGCTATGGCAACGGGCTGAAACGCTGCTGCCGAAGAAAAACATTGAAGCCTACACTCAAGGCTTGATGGATCTGGGCGCGACCGTCTGCACCCGCAGCAAACCCGATTGCCCTGCCTGCCCACTGGCGGCGCAATGCATCGCGCTGGCAACCGGCCGCGTGGCCGAACTGCCGCAGCGCAAGCCGAGGAAGGAAACGCCGGAAAAGCAGGTGACGATGCTGCTGGTGCTCGACAACCATCAGGTATTGCTGCTGCGCCGGCCGGAATACGGCATCTGGGGCGGCCTGTGGTCGCTGCCGGAAATGGAAACAGATGATCCAGCCGCAGTTGAACAGATGGCCACCGCTTTCGGCCAGGTTGCAAGCTGCCAGCCGTTGCCCTCCTTTTCCCATGCCTTCACCCATTTCCGCCTGAGAATTTCACCGTGGCTGCTGCGGCTTGAACGCCGCGCAACGCTAGCGACACAGCAGGAAATGGTCTGGCACGATCTCGCCCGGCTCGATGACGCGCCGCTGCCGGCGCCAGTGAGGAAACTGCTGCAGGAATTCAAGCCAGATCGCGGTGCCGCACCAGCACCTGCTCGCGCGCGCTGAAATACTGCGCCAGCCGCTCGGCGATATAGACCGAACGGTGCTTGCCGCCAGTACAGCCAATGGCTATCGTCAGGTAGCTGCGGTTGTCGTTCTTGAACGAAGGCAGCCATTTTTCGACGAAGGCGCGAATGTCGTCCATCATCGCGGCCACCTCGGGCTGGCTGTCGAGAAACGCGGCCACGTCCGCATCCCTGCCGGTCAACGGCCGCAGCGCCAGATCGTAATGCGGATTCGGCAGCGCGCGCACATCAAACACTAGCGCCGCATCCTGCGGCACGCCCTGCTTGAACGCAAATGATTCGAAATACAGCGTCAGCGGCGCGCGTTCGAGATCGACGAATTCCTTGACCCAGTTGCGCAACCGGTTGGCGCTCATGCCAGAAGTGTCGATCACATGCCCGAGCGTTTCTATCGGCCCGAGCAACTCGCGCTCGGCGCGAATCGCCTCGACCAGCGTGCGCGAGGCGACATTGTCGCTGCCGCGGTGCGACAGCGGATGGCTGCGGCGCGTTTCGGAAAACCTCGTGACCAGCGTCTGCGTATCGGCGGTCAGGAACAGCACCTTGACGTCATTCCCGTCCTGCTGCAACTGGCGCACGTTCTCCGGCAAATGCGACAGCAAGGCCGCGCTGCGCGAATCAACTGCGACCGCCAGCCGCGGCGTATCGCCATTCATGAAGGTGGCCACCAACTTTGACAGCAGCAGCGGCGGCAGGTTATCGACGCAAAAATAGCCGGCATCCTCAAGCACGTTCAGCGCCACCGATTTGCCTGAGCCTGAAATGCCGGTGATGAGAACGATATGCATCGCTTAGCCCGAAGTCATCGCCCGGCGCTGCCGTTCGGCAAAATCTTCCAATGTATTGATGCCGCGCAGTTGCAGGATGGTGTTGCGCACCGCCGCCTCGATCAGCACCGCCATGTTGCGGCCGGCTGCAACCGGAATGCTGACCTTGCGGATCGGCAAGCCAAGCACTTCTTCCGTGATGTGCTGCATTTGCAGCCGCTCGACATTCTGGTCGAAGCCCGCATTGCGCGTCAGGTTCACAATCAGCTTCAGCCGCATCCGGCGGCGCATTGCCGCCTCACCGAAAATCGCCCGGATGTCGAGCAGGCCCAGGCCGCGCACTTCAAGCATGTTTTCCAGCAGCGGCGGGCAGCGCCCCTCAATCACGTTGGGCGCAATGCGTGAAAATTCCACTGCGTCGTCGGCGATCAGACCGTGATTGCGCGTAATCAGTTCCAGCCCCAGTTCGCTCTTGCCCAGACCGGATTCGCCAGTGATCAGCACGCCGATTCCGAGCACATCCATGAACACGCCGTGCATGATCACGCGCTGCGCCAGTTTCTTCGACAGGAATACCCGCAGGAAGTCGATCACTTCGGCGGCAGGCAGCGGGGTCGAAAAAATCGGGATATCGTTCGCTTCGCAAATCGCCTGCAGATCGGGCGGCACCGGCAGCCCGCGCGCGATGATGATCCCCGGCGGGTTGCCATCGATAAGTTCGTGAATCTGGTAGGCGCGCGATTCGGGCGACAGCCGTTCGTAATAGCCGACTTCCTGCCGACCAAACACGTGGATGCGACCCGGATGGATCAGGTTCAGGTGGCCAACCTGGTCAGCGGCCGAGGCCGCATTGCCAGACACCAGGCGATAGCCGCCGTTCAAACCGGTAACCCACTCCATTTTCAACTGCTGGTGATTCTGGCTATAGAGCTGTTGTATTGTCAGGGTGCTCATGGTCTTTCAGGCAGCGTTTTTCCGCCCCGGCTGCCAGGCAAGAATTTCCGCATGCAACACGGCCGGATCGGGTTCGCGGCTCAGCAACGCGCGAAAATCAGCATTCGAAAACATTTCCGCCACCTCGGACAGGATTTCAAGATGCTGCTGCGTGACGTTTTCTGGAATCAGCAGAAAGATCAACAGATTCACCGGCTTGCCGTCGGGCGAATCGAACGGAATCGCTTCCTTCAGGCGAACGAACGCCGCCTGCGCCGACTTCAGTCCCTTGACGCGGCCATGCGGCACGGCAACGCCATGCCCCAGGCCGGTCGAACCGAGAGCTTCCCGCGCCAGCAGGTTGTCGGTCACCGTCAGGCGAGCAATGCCGCTGCTAGCCTCGAACAGCAAGCCGGCCTGTTCAAAAGCCTGCTGCTTGTTCGAAACCGCGAGATCCAGCGCGACATTGCTGCGCAATAGAATTTTGGCAAGAGTGGTCATGTCCAAAAAATGGAGCGGCCGTGTTTACCCGAGTTGAATGTGCACGAATTATAAGCTGCTTTGAAATTCGCGCAACAAATGAACAACTGTCAACTTATGCCGCAATTTATCACATGCAGCTACATTATTGTCTTGCGTGGCGCGCATTCGACGGCCGCATGCCGGTGGTGAAATTGCTGCGCCACGGGTTGATGTCGATTCCACCGCGCCGGGTGAAGCGCGCATAGATGGCGAGTTTGGTCGGCCTGCATTGGCGCAGGATATCCATGAAAATCCGTTCGACACATTGTTCGTGAAAACCGCTTTCGGTGCGCAGGCTAATCAGGTATTTCAGCAAGCCTTCCTGATTGATCGGAAAGCCGACATAGTGAATCTGCAGGCTGGCCCAGTCCGGCTGGCCGGTAACCGGGCAATTCGTTTTCAGCAGGTGCGACACCAGCTTTTCCTCGACCGGCGAGTCATCCTGGCTGGTTTTCAGAAACGAAATGTTTGGCTGATACTCGTCGGCGTCGATGTCGAGCCGGTCCAGCTGCAAGCCTTCGAGTTCCTCGATTTTCTGCCCGGCGAACGCATCCTGCGCCACCACCGATACCTGCACCGGCGCGCCGAAGCCGGCCGACAGATCGGCGCGCAGCAGTTCGCACAGCGCGTCCGCGCCCGCCAGTTTTGCCTGCGAAAACGAATTCAGGTACAGCTTGAACGATTTTGATTCGATGATATTGGGCGAATCGGCCGGCACGATCACCGTCAGGATCCCGACCTGCGGCTTGCCGCGCAGATTCAGCCACGACAGTTCGTACGCATTCCAGATGTCGATGCCAAAGAATGGCACCGTCCGCCCCAGACCGAGACTTTCACGCGTCTTTGCCCGCTCGATCGGATACAGCAGCGACGGATCGTAGCTGCCGTCGTAGGAGGCGGGCTTGCCCAGCGGCGAATCTGCCGGCGTGTTGTGTTCGCTCATCGTTATCCCAAAAACAGTTTGTACACCGGGTTGCTGGTTTCATTCCAGTGGCGGTAGCCCAGCGTCGACAGGAATTCGCGGAACGCCTTCATTTCCTTTTTCGGCACCTGCAGCCCGACCAGAATGCGGCCGTAATCGGCGCCGTGGTTGCGGTAGTGGAACAGGCTGATGTTCCAGTTCGGCGCCATGCTCTGCAAAAAGCGCATCAGCGCGCCGGGGCGCTCCGGGAATTCGAACCGGTACAGCAACTCGTCGTGCGCCAGCGCGCTCTTGCCGCCGACCATGTGGCGAATGTGCAATTGCCCCAGTTCATCGTCGGTCAGATCCAGCGTCTTGAAATGATGGCGCTCAAAATGTTTCGCGATTTTCGCCGGCTCGTCGCGGTTCGTGACTTCGATGCCGACGAATACGTGCGCTTCGTCATCGTCGCTGATGCGATAGTTGAATTCGGTCACGTTGCGCGGCCCGACCAGCTCGCAAAAGCGGCGGAAACTGCCTTGCTCTTCCGGAATCGTGACCGCGAACAGCGCTTCGCGCGCCTCGCCCAGCGCCGCCTGCTCGGCCACGAAACGCAACCGGTCGAAATTCATGTTCGCGCCGCTGGCGACCGCCACCAGCGCCGCATTCTTCAGCGGCTTCTTCCACTTCTTCGCCCGCTCCGCGTATTCCTTCGCGCCGGCGATGGCCAGCGCGCCAGCCGGCTCCAGAATGCTGCGCGTATCCTGGAACACATCCTTGATCGCGGCGCAGATCGCATCGGTATCGACCAGGATGATCTCGTCCACGTATTTTTTCGCCAGGCGGAAGGTTTCCTGCCCGACCAGCTTGACCGCGGTGCCATCGGAAAACAGGCCGACATCCGGCAGCGTGACCCGGCGCTTCTGTTTCAGGCTGCGCGCCATCGCATCGGCATCGACTGTCTCGACGCCAATGATTTTGATTTCCGGCCGCACCTGCTTCACGTAGGCGGCAATGCCGGCAATCAGGCCGCCGCCGCCGACCGGAACGAAAATCGCATGGATCGGTTCCGCGTGCTGACGCAGAATTTCCATCCCGATCGTGCCTTGGCCGGCGATCACGTCCGGATCGTCGAACGGATGGACGAAGGTCAGCTTGTGTTCCTTTTCCAGCGTCTTCGCATGGGTGTAGGCATCGGTGAACGAATCGCCAAACAGCACCACTTCCGCGCCGCGCGCGCGCACCGCATCGACCTTCACCGGCGGCGTGGTCACCGGCATCACGATCATCGCGCGGCAGCCGAGCCGCTTCGCCGCCAGCGCCACGCCTTGCGCATGGTTGCCGGCGGAGGCGCAAATCACGCCGCGTTTCAATTGTTCCGGCTTCAGATGCGCCATCTTGTTGTAGGCGCCGCGCAACTTGAAACTGAACACGCTTTGCATGTCTTCGCGTTTCAGCAGCAGGCGGTTGCCAAGGCGCGCCGACAGCAGCGGCGCGAGTTCGAGCGGAGATTCCTGCGCGACGTCATACACGCGCGCAGTCAGGATTTTTTTCAGGTAATCGGTCATGATAAGGCGGGCATTGCCTTTGCGGACAAGATGGTCATTATAATGGCATCCATTTCTTTTATAAAACGACCACCGCATGATCGAATCCGCCGTTCACTGGTTGCTGGCCTGGCTTGCGATTCCCGAAATCGGGTTGCCTGCGGTCTTCATCATTACGCTGATTTCGGCCACGCTGTTGCCGATGGGCTCGGAACCGGCCGTGTTCGCGGTGATCAAGGCCGATCCGTCGATGTTCTGGCCGGTGATGTCCGTCGCCACCATCGGCAACACAATCGGCGGCGTAATCAACTACTGGATGGGCTACGGCGCGCATGAAGCGTTCGCGAAAGAGCGCAAGACTCGCTGGTTCGGCTGGCTGGAGCGTTTCGGCCCGAAAGTCATGTTCCTGACCTGGCTGCCCGGCATCGGCGACCCGATCAGCTCGCTCGGCGGCTGGCTCAAGCTGCCGTTCTGGCCCTGCGTCTGGTACATGGCGGCCGGCAAGTTGCTGCGCTACGTGCTGATGACCTGGATCCTGCTGCATGTGCCGGATCACGTCTGGCGGCAAATCGGCGGCTGGCTAGGGTGATTTTCCGGCTCACCGGTCTCGAAAAATACTGGGTGCAGTATTCATGGAAAGCCAGCAAATATGTGGTCCATCGCCCGGTTTCTATCCATACTCCCCGAAAACTCTCGTCACGAAGACAAAAAATGAACTCTGACCATTGTGAACTCTGCGTCCGCCCCGGCGGCGAACTGGCGTTCGAAGCGCCACGCTGGCGCGTGGTGCTGGCCGATGAAATGGCGCATCCCGGCTTTTGCCGCGTGATCTGGAACGCGCATGTCAGGGAAATGACCGACCTGTCGCCAGCCGAACGCGGCGAACTGATGGAGGCCGTGTGGCAGGTCGAAGCGGCCGTGCGTGCGGTGATGCAGCCGGAAAAAGTCAATCTGGCCAGCCTGGGCAATGTGGTGCCGCATCTGCACTGGCATGTGATCCCGCGCTTTGCCGACGATGCGCAGTTTCCGGCGCCGGTATGGGCCGCGGCGCAGCGCGAAACCGCAAACGCAACGCTGGCAGCGCGGCGCGAAAAACTGCTGGCGCTGCGGGCTGAAATCGCGCGGCGGCTGGCGCAAATCTGACGCCTGCGCGCAAAACGCGCTAGACTTGGCCGCAACAGATCACCTAAGCAACCATGACCAATACCACCCACTTCGGTTTTGAAACCGTGGCCGAAAACGACAAGGCGCGACGCGTCGCTGGCGTGTTCGATTCGGTCGCCGGCAAATACGACCTGATGAACGATTTGATGTCGGCCGGCATGCACCGCATCTGGAAAGCGTTCACCATCGCGCAGGCCGGCGTGCGCCCCGGCTTCAAGGTGCTCGACATCGCCGGCGGCACCGGCGATCTGGCGCGCGCCTTTGCCCGCCAGGCGGGGCCGAGCGGACAGGTATGGCTGACCGACATCAATGAATCGATGCTGAAGGTCGGCCGCGACCGGCTGTTGAATGATGGCCTGGTCGTCCCCATATCGGTATGCGACGCGGAAAAACTGCCGTTCCACGACAATACCTTCGACCGCGTTACCGTCGCCTTCGGCTTGCGCAACATGACTCACAAGGACGCGGCGCTGGCCGAAATGCGGCGCGTGCTGAAATACGGCGGTAAACTTCTTGTGTTGGAATTCTCGAAGGTCTGGCAGCCGCTGCAAAAAATGTATGATGACTATTCGTTCAAGGTCTTGCCCAAACTGGGAAAACTGGTGGCCGACGACGAAGACAGTTACCGCTATCTGGCCGAATCGATCCGCATGCATCCGGATCAGGAAACGCTGAAGAACATGATGCATAATGCCGGCCTTGAATGCGTCCGGTATTTCAACCTGACCGCCGGTGTGGTTGCATTGCATACCGGCATCAAAACCTGAATTTATCTATAAAGGTGCTTATGAAAAAACTCCTGATTACCCTGGTCGTGATTGCTTGCACGCTGACGATGTCGGCCGCCGAAGCGCAGCGCCGTATGGGCGGCGGCCGCACCATCGGCAAGCAATCCCCCACCGTAACCCGGCAAGCGCCGATGCAGCAGCAAGCCGCACCCGCGCAACAGGCCCGGCCAGGCGCGACGCAGCAGCCTGGCGCAGCCACGCCGCCGAAACCGTCCAGCCCGTGGAAAGGCATCCTCGGCGGCGCACTGCTCGGCCTCGGCCTGGGCGCGCTGCTGTCGCACATGGGCATTGGCGGCGCCGCAGCCGGCATGATCAGCACGATATTGATGATCGCGCTCTTGGGCTTTGCCGCCATGTTCATCTACCGCATGTTCACCCGCCGGAAGGAAGAACCGCCGCCGTACCAGCCGAATGCCTACGCCGGCGGCTACCCGTCGGCATCGGGCAGCGGCACGCCGGAAATCGGCTCGCGGCTTGAACCGCAGCAACCCGCAGCCTTCCAGAACGAACAGCCCGCTTCGTCCGCCGCCATTCCGGCCAGCTATACGCCATATGGCGTGCCGGCGGATTTCGACGTGCCAGCATTCCTGCGCAGCGCGAAGACGTACTTCATCCGCCTGCAGGCTTCGTGGGACAAGGCGGATACGAGCGACATCCGCGAATACACCACGCCGGAAATGTATGCCGAACTGAAGATGCAACTGGAAGAACGCGGCCCGTCGCCCAGCAATACCGACGTGGTGACGCTTGATGCGCAATTGCTCGGCATCGAGGATGTCGGCAGCGAGCAGATGGCCAGCGTGCAGTTTTCCGGCACCATCAAGGATGCGCCGGACGCGCAGCCGCTGCCATTCACCGAAGTGTGGAACCTGACCCGTCCGCTGACCGGCAAGGGCGGCTGGGTGCTGGCAGGCATCCAGCAGCTCAATTCCTGACGCAGCGCAAAAAAGCGGCGCACGGCAATCGCCGGGCCGCCTTTCACTGCTACACTTGAAACCGCCTGCGAGAAATTGCAGGCGGTTTTGTTTTGTCACCATCCCGAATCTGAACATGCGAAAACTGTTCCGTCTGATAAAAATCGTGCGCATCGCGCTGCGCTACGAACTGGACAAATTCGCTCCGCGGGGAATGGTTACGGCATGCGCGCTGGGCGCACTGCGCGCGCTCGATTTCGACAATACGGGCTACCTGTCACGCGGCGAACGGCTGCGGCGCGCGCTGGAAGAACTGGGACCGATTTTCGTCAAGTTCGGCCAGGCGCTGTCCACCCGCCGCGACCTGCTGCCGGCCGATATCGCCGACGAACTGGCCAAATTGCAGGATCAGGTGCCGCCGTTCGATTCGCAACTGGCGATCGCGCAAATCACCAAGGCGCTGGGCGCGCCGCCGGAAAAACTGTTCGCGCAGTTCGACCCGGAGCCGATCGCCTCGGCCTCGATCGCGCAAGTGCATTTCGCCGTATTGAAAGATGGGCGCGAAGTGGCGGTCAAGGTGCTGCGCCCCGGCATGGAAAAGCTGATTGACGGAGATCTGGCGCTGATGCGGATTGCCGCCGGCTGGCTGGAAAAATGGTGGCTCGATGGCCGGCGGCTGAAACCGAAGGAAGTGCTGGCCGAATTCGATCGCGTGCTGCACGACGAGCTGGACCTGCTGCGCGAAGCGGCCAACGGCAGCCAGTTGCGGCGCAACTTCGCCGGCTCGGAACTGCTGCTGGTGCCAGAAATGATGTGGGATTACTGCACGCCGACCGTGATCGTGATGGAGTGGATGCGCGGCATCCCGATTTCGCAACGTGAGCGGCTGATCGCAGCCGGGGTCGATGTCAGCCAGCTATCGCGCCAGGGAGTCGAAATTTTCCTGACGCAGGTCTTCCGCGACGGCTTCTTCCACGCCGACATGCACCCCGGCAACATCCTGATATCGGTTGAACCGGCCACTTTCGGCCGTTACATCGCGCTCGATTTCGGCATCGTCGGCATGCTGAACGATTATGACCGCGATTATCTGGCGCAAAACTTCATCGCCTTCTTCCGCCGCGACTACAAGCGCGTGGCCGAAGCGCATATCGAATCCGGCTGGGCGCCGAAGGAAACCCGGGTGGATGAACTCGAAAGCGCGGTGCGCGCGTGCTGCGAACCGATTTTCGACCGGCCGCTGAAAGACATTTCATTTGCGCAAGTGCTGCTGCGGCTGTTCCAGACTTCGCGCCGGTTCAACATCGAAATCCAGCCGCAACTGGTGCTGCTGCAAAAGACGCTGTTCAACATCGAAGGGCTCGGGCGCCAGCTCGATCCTGAGCTCGACCTGTGGAAAACCGCCAAGCCCTATCTGGAAAACTGGATGAAGCGGCAAGTCGGCTGGCATGGGCTGCTGGAGCGGCTGAAGGCCGAAGCGCCGCGTTACAGCCAGATGCTGCCGCAATTGCCGCGCCTGCTGCACCAGGCGCTGGAAAACCTCGCCCGTCCGGCCTCAAACGATCAGGCGCAGCTCGAAACGCTGCTAGCGGAGCAAAAACGCATCAATCGCCGGCTCGGCGCGGTCATCTATTTCGGCGGCGGCCTGCTGGCAGGAATCCTGCTAGTACGGCTGGTAGCAAGCATCGCGCATCTGCTGTGAACTGACGCGAACTGCCCTGTTTCGATGCGCCAAAATGGGGCATCTGTGCGTAATTCATACACTTGCCAACATTTCGTTGAAAATCATCGCCTTGCCGTTATAATGCGCCATTTTTTACCCGTTCCTATTCCCTGACCCGAATAATGAATGCGCTGATCTGGTTCGTCATACTCTATTGGGTGATCTCCGTCGGCATCGGCATTTACGCCGCGCGCTACGTGAACAACTCGAAGGATTTCGCCGTTGCCGGTCGCGCCTTGCCGATGTCGGTCGTGACCGCGACCGTATTCGCCACCTGGTTCGGCTCGGAAGCGGTGCTCGGTATTCCGGCCACGTTCCTGAAAGAAGGGCTGAAGGGCGTGGTGTCCGATCCGTTCGGTTCGTCGATGTGCCTGATTCTGGTCGGCCTGTTCTTCGCCAAAAAGCTGTACCGGATGAACCTGCTGACGATTGGCGACTATTACCGCAACCGTTTCGGGCGCAAGGTCGAGGTGCTGGTCACGCTGTGCATCGTGGTGTCGTATCTCGGCTGGGTCGCGGCACAGATCAAGGCGCTCGGGCTGGTGTTCAACGTCGTGTCCGGCGGCTTCATCTCGACCGAGATGGGGATGCTGATCGGCGCCGCCAGCATCCTGATCTATACCCTGATGGGCGGCATGTGGTCGGTCGCGATCACCGACTTCCTGCAGATGATCATCATCATCGTCGGCATGCTGTACATCGGCTGGGAAGTGTCCGGCATGGTCGGCGGCGCCAGCGCGGTGATCGAACATGCATCGAACGCCGGCAAACTGCATTTTTGGCCGGAGCCCACCGGCAGGGAAGTGCTGTGGTTCTTCGCCGCCTGGATCACGATGATGCTTGGCTCGATTCCGCAACAGGACGTGTTCCAGCGCGTGGCGTCATCCGCCAATGAAAAGATCGCGCAGAACGGGTCGGTGCTTGGCGGCGCGCTGTATTTCCTGTTCGCGTTCGTGCCGATGTTCCTCGCCTATTCAGCCACGATGATCGATCCGGCGATGGTCGAAAGCCTGATCGGCAAGGACCCGCAACTAATCCTGCCGACGCTGATCATGACCAAGATGCCGGTGTTCGCGCAGGTGATGTTCTTTGGCGCGCTGCTGTCGGCCATCAAGAGCTGCGCCAGCGCAACCCTGTTGGCACCGTCGGTCACCTTCTCGGAAAACATCATGAAGGAATTGCTGCCGAACCAGAGCGACCGGCAAATGCTGTTCATGATGCGCGCGGTGGTGCTGATTTTCACCGCGATGGTAACGCTGTTCGCGCTCAATTCCGCCTCCAGCATTTTCCAGATGGTCGAAAACGCATACAAGGTCACGCTGGTGGCGGCGTTCGTGCCGCTGGTCTTCGGCCTGTTCTGGAAGCGCGCCACCGGCAATGGCGCGCTGGCGTCAATCGTGCTCGGGCTGACCTCGTGGATATTGCTGGAAGTCTTTGCGCCGGACGGCTACTGGCCGCCACAACTGGTCGGTGTACTGATGAGCCTGGCCGGCATGCTGGTCTTTTCGCTGCTGGGGAACCCGCAGCCGCAGGCGGAAGAAGCCGCAGTCGGCTGAATCGGCGTGCCGGCGCAGCGATTCGCCGCCGGCACCGCGTCATTCTTTGCTGGCAGCGCAATATGCGCAATAATGGCCGGAAACCCTTTATAATCCAACGTTTTGCACGTTTTTCCGGAAATCACCATGCCCATTTATTCCTATCGCTGCGAAGAATGCGGTTTTGCGCAGGATGTGCTGCAAAAACTTTCCGACCCGCTGCTGACGGAATGTCCGTCCTGCGGCAAGTCCGCCTTCAAAAAACAATTGTCCGCGCCTGCGATTGCCGGCGAAGGCAGCGGCGCTCCTGCCGGCCTGCCGCCATGCGCATTCGGCGGCAGCTGCATGGGCGGCCCCTGCGGTTGAAGCATTGACTGCCGTGGCTGCGCGCATGCGGAAATATTTCGTCACCGGCCTGCTGGTATTGATCCCGCTGGCGATCACGCTATGGGTGCTGCACCTCGTGATCGCCACGATGGACAACTCGCTCCTGCTGCTGCCCAAGGCCTGGCGCCCGGATTCGCTGGTCGGTTTCCATATCCCCGGTTCCGGCACCTTGCTGACGGTGGCGGTGATCTTCATCACCGGCCTGCTGGTGCGCAATTTCGTCGGCAAATATCTGCATGAAGCGTGGGAAGCGCTGCTGAAGCGAATTCCGCTGGTCAATTCGCTCTATTTCGGCGTCAAGCAGGTATCGGATACGCTGTTTTCATCGTCCGGCAACGCCTTCCGGCAGGCGGTGCTGGTGCAGTACCCGCGCGAAGGGCTGTGGACCATCGCCTTCATCACCGGCGCGCCCGGCGGCGATGTGCGCAACCATCTGCCGGGCGATTACGTCAGCATTTACGTGCCGACCACGCCGAACCCGACCTCCGGTTTCTTTTTGATGCTGCGCCGTTCCGACGTGATTGAACTGGAAATGTCGGTCGACGAAGCGCTGAAGTATATTATTTCGATGGGGGTGGTCGCGCCATCCTGACGCGCCTCCCGTTTTTGCAATCTTCACAACACAAGCAACACCGAATCTCACACAGGTAACAGACATGTCCATGCGAACCAACTACTGCGGCCTCACCACCGAGGCACTTCTCGGCCAAACCGTCAGCCTCTGCGGCTGGGTGCACCGCCGCCGCGACCACGGCGGCATCATCTTCATCGACCTGCGCGACCGCGAGGGTCTGGTGCAGGTGGTGTGCGATCCGGATCGGCCGGAAGTGTTCAAGAATGCCGAAACGGTGCGCAATGAATACTGTCTGCGCATCACCGGCACCGTGCGTCCGCGCCCCGAAGGCACAACCAACGCCAACCTGACCTCGGGCAAGATCGAGGTCTTTTGCGAACAGCTCGAAATCCTGAACGCGTCGGTCACGCCGCCGTTCCAGCTCGACGACGACAACCTGTCCGAAACCACGCGCCTGACGCACCGCGTGCTCGATCTGCGCCGGCCGCAGATGCAGCACAACCTGATGCTGCGCTACAAGGTAACGATGGAAGTGCGCAAATTCCTCGACGCCAACGGCTTCATCGACATCGAAACGCCGATGCTGACCAAATCGACGCCGGAAGGCGCGCGCGACTATCTGGTGCCGTCGCGCGTCAACGACGGCTGCTTCTTCGCGCTGCCGCAATCGCCGCAGCTGTTCAAGCAATTGCTGATGGTGGCCAACTTCGACCGCTACTACCAGATCACCAAGTGCTTCCGCGATGAAGACCTGCGCGCCGACCGCCAGCCGGAATTCACGCAGATCGACTGCGAAACCTCGTTCCTGAGCGAGCAGGAAATCCGCGACCTGTTCGAAGGCATGCTGCGCACGGTGTTCAAGAACACGATCAACGTTGACCTGCCGAACCCGTTCCCGGTGATGGATTACGCCACCGCGATGGGCAAATACGGTTCGGACAAGCCGGACATGCGCGTCAAGCTCGAATTCACCGAACTGACCGACGTGATGAAGGACGTCAACTTCAAGGTCTTTTCCGGCGCCGCCAACATGGAAGGCGGCCGCGTGGTGGCGCTGCTGGTGCCGGGCGGCTCGAAGGAAGGCTCTGGCATGCCGCGCTCGGAAATCGACGCCTACACCCAGTTCGTTTCGATCTATGGCGCCAAGGGGCTGGCCTACATCCGCGTCAACGACAAATCGCAAGGCGCGGCCGGGCTGCAATCGCCGATCGTCAAGAACCTGCATGACGCCGCGCTGGCCGCGATCCTGGAGCGCACCGGCGCGCAGGATGGCGACCTGATTTTCTTCGGCGCCGACAAGGCGAAGGTGGTCAACGATGCGATGGGCGCGCTGCGAGTCAAAATCGGCCATTCCGAATTCGGCAAGAAGAACGGCCTGCTGGAAGAAACGTGGAAACCGCTGTGGGTGGTCGATTTCCCGATGTTCGAATATGACGAAGACAGCGGCCGCTGGAACGCCTGCCACCATCCGTTCACGTCGCCGAAGGATGGCCACGAAGACCTGCTCGAATCCGATCCGGGCAAGTGCATCGCCAAAGCCTACGACATGGTGTTAAACGGCTGGGAACTCGGCGGCGGCTCAGTGCGGATCCACAAGGAAGCGGTGCAAAGCAAGGTATTCCGCGCGCTGAAGATCGACGCCGAAGAAGCGCAGCTGAAGTTCGGCTTCCTGCTGGATGCGCTGCAATACGGCGCGCCGCCGCACGGCGGGCTGGCATTCGGCCTCGACCGCATCGTCACCATGATGACCGGCGCCGAATCGATCCGCGACGTGATCGCGTTCCCGAAAACCCAGCGCGCGCAATGCCTGCTGACGCAGGCGCCGACGCCGGTGGATGAAAAGCAGTTGCGCGAACTGCACATCCGGCTGCGCAACGCCGAACCTGCGGTCAAGGCATAAGCGGCATTCAGCGGTAAAATCAAAGGAGCGGCATTTGCCGCTCCTTTTTTGTTACATGCAACCAAAATGGGCCACAAAATTCCCGAATCGATTCTGGTGGTGATTCACACCGCCGAGATGGAGGTGCTGCTGATCGAACGCGCCGACAAGCCCGGCTTCTGGCAATCGGTCACCGGCTCGAAGGATCGTGTCGATGAACCGCTGATCGAAACCGCTCAGCGCGAAGTGCGGGAAGAAACCGGCATTGCGGTGGTCGAGCGCGCGCCGCTGGCGGCGAGCGAAGTGCCGCTGGCAAACCTGCGCGACTGGCAACTGGCCAACATCTACGAAATCTACCCCAACTGGCGCCACCGCTACCCGCCGGGCGTGACGCACAATACCGAGCATGTGTTTGGCCTCTTGGTGCCGCGCGAGATACCGATAGTGCTGGCGCCGCGCGAGCATCTGCAATACGCGTGGCTGCCATACCGCGAAGCAGCCGACCGCTGCTTTTCATCGTCCAACGCGGAAGCCATCCTGCAACTGCCGCAGCGAATTTGACGGGGTATATAGCCAAAACACTACGCTGGGCCACATTTTTACTGGCTGTTTTTGGATACTGCCCAGAGTATATTTTTCAGCCTTATTGACCACAAAGTCATCTCGGTCAGTTATTTTGGCCTACACCAACCACAACCCATCCGCGCCGTACTGGCTACCGATGAATTCCGGCTGATTGATCCAGTTCGCCACCAGTTCCGCCTTGGTATGCGATTGCAGGTAATTTTCCCAGTATGCCCACCCCTCGGCATCCGGCGCACGGTGCAAGGTATTCTGGTACATCGCCGCCACGCAATCAATGTCGCTTAACGACCCGTAGAGCTCTTTGAATTCGGCCGAGTTAACAAAGCATGCGCTCATCTGCTCCGCGGTGATACTCTGCCCAGACCAGTACGCCACGCCTGCCAGGTCGCCCGCGCGTCCCAGCGCGATCTGGTACAGCAACCCGATATTTTGCAGCGTGCTGACGGATGTTTGCGTAAAGCTCAGATCGATCGTGCCATCGGCAAATGCGCCGTATTCGATGCCGCTGATGGTGTCGATGTCGCCCGTGGCCGTGTCGACTATCTTGATGCGGCCATAGTCGCCCAGCAGTATCTTGTAGCTTGAAAACTTGCCGTCGTATTGCACCGTGTCGATTCCGTCTCCGCCGTAGATGATGTCGTTGCCGGCGCCACCTTTCAGGGTGTCATTGCCACTGTTGATGATCCAGCCCTGTTCGCGCTGGAGTTCAGTTTCTCCCAGTTCTAGTCCATTCGCAGTTTGTGCGACGCTTTGGTGTTCGCTGCAGAAGGCAAAGGCTTTCAGCACGTCGGCGCGGCCGAGCTGGCTGGTGCCGCTGCCACTAAGCTGCCCGACCCAGTAATCAGCCCCGGCCTTATCGCCTGCCCGGCCAAGCACGGTCTGGTAGAGCGTTTGCACAAATGTCTCATTGTCCAATCCGTCCATTTTCCATTTCCACTGGGTGGTTTCCGTGAAGCACTGCGCGATTTTGTCGATGCTCCAGTCGCTCTGGGCCCAGTGATTCAATTCCACCAGTATCGCCGCACTCCCGTAGGCGGCGTGATAGAGCAACGCCAGCGAGGCCAGCCGTCCCGCGTCGGTGCCGCTGAAGCCAAGCGCCTCCACGGTGGTGTCGAGTTCGCTAATGGTGAAGGTTTCCCAGCCGGTTTGCGTCAGCTCGGCATTGTGCCGCGCAATGATCTGTCCATCCTTGAGGTAGAACTGCCATACGCCAGCGTCGCTTCGTCCGCCGAACAGGATGTCATCGCCAGCGCCACCGATGACGGTGTCGTTGCCGATGCCGCCGTACACGATGTCGTTGTCCGCGCCGCCGTCGAGATAGTCGTTGCCGCCGGCGCTGCCGATGATGTCGTTGCCGGCGCCGCCGAACAGGCTATCGTCGTCGGCGCCGAGGTAGAAGTTTTGCGAGTGGCCGTCACCGATGACGTAGTTCTGGCCGGCGCCGCCGGTGAGCGTGGCGTTACCGATGATGGCGGCAAAGCCGACATTGTTGAGCACAATCGAGGTGCTGCTGCCCAGTTGCAGGGTGTCGAGCACCAGCGCTGTGCCGCTTGAGCCCGTGAGGGTGATGCTCGAACCCGCGCCGCCACTGCCGGTGCCGCCGGTGAGTGCGAGGACGCCTGCAGCAAACGCCCCGCCCGTGCCACCTGTGCCGCCAAAGTAGCCTTGCATTCCCCCAAAGAGATCTGTCCCTCCCAGCACGCCGGCTATCTGGCCGATGGCGCCGCCTAGCGTGGTGATCGTCTGGCCTGACGTGAGCGCCACTGTCGGGCTGACGGCTTGCAGGCCGCAGCCGGTCGACAAGCCGACCAGGATCGATGAACTGCTGCCGGTCGGGCCAAGCGGGATGTCGGCCTGCGCGGTGTGCGCGGTGGTCGGGTCGTCCACCCGGCCGGCTGTGATGGTCGGCACCGTGATGATGGTTTGCGGAACACCCGTCTGGCTGTTGGTGGTCGTGGTCTGCTGCACCAGCGCGCCGTCGATGGTGGTGCTGGTCGGTGTCGGTGGCGTTACCTGTGTGTCACCACCGCCACTTGCGGCGACAACAAGCCCGAAGGTGATGCTGACCGAGGCATTGCTGCCGTCGGTCGCCGTCAGCCGTATGAGCAGGTTGCCCGCATCGCCATTGCCGGGTATGCCTGAGAACGAGCGGGTTGACGGGTTGAAGCTCAGCCAGCCCGGCAGCGCCGAGCCATCCGCCCGCGTTGCACTTAGCGTCAGCGTGTCGCCGGCATCGGGGTCGGTAAAGGTGTTGGCCGGTACGGCAAAACTGAAACCGTCATTTTGTGTGGCTGTCTGGGCTGCCAGAGCACCGCTCACAACAGGCGCATCGTTGACGTTGGTGACAACAAGCCCGAAGGTGGTGCTGACCAACGCGTTATGGCTGTCGGTCGCCGTCAGCCGGATGGTCAGGTTGCCTACATCGCTGTTGCCCGGCGTGCCTGAGAACGTGCGGGTTGCCGGGTTGAAGCTGAGCCAGCCCGGCAGCGCCGAACCATTTGCCAGCGTTGCACTTAGCGTCAGCGTGTCGCCAGCATCGGGGTCGGTAAAGGCGCCTGCCGGAACGGTAAAACTGAGGCTGCCGTTTTGCGAGATGCTCTGATCGGTCACCGGACTGGAAACAACTGGCGAAAGATTACTGTTGTTGGTCGTCAACCCGAAGGTGGTGCTGACCGAGGCATTGCTGCCGTCGGTCGCGGTTATCCGGATGTTCAGGCTGCCTACATCGCCACTGCCCGGCGTGCCTGAGAACGTGCGGGTTGCCGAGTTAAAACTCAACCACACTGGGAGCGCGGAACCATCTGCCCGCGTTGCGCTTAGCGTTAGCGTATCACTGCTGTCTACGTCAACAAACGTATTGGCCGGCACCGTGAAACTGAACGCCGTGTCTTTGGTTGCGCTTTGAGCACTGACCGAATTAACCACAGTGGGCGCATCATTCACACTGGTCACCACCAGCGACGCCTGGGCGCCATTAGTCGAGAACGCGCTGCTGCCGCCAGACGTCGACGTATCCGCCAGGCCCTTGCTGGCGCCCGCTGTTGCCGTACCGCTGTTTTGATCCCACGCTTTGAAACTCAGGGTTGCGGTTTCGCCATTGGCGCTGTCCGGCAAATAGCGAATCTGCGCCGTCGAACGAAGCAGCAGTGCCGATGAACCAGATACCGTACCGATATTGAACCAGTTGGCCCCGCTGTCGGTGGAGTATTGCCAGCCGCCATTCCCTGCCGTCGTGGTAATAGCAATGCCGCTGGACGCCCCGCTGTCTGCATCGTCATAGCCCGCGTTGCTGAGCAACGACGACACAGTGGTGGCGGACGACGTCGCATCTTCGTTGGTCGGAGTCAGTGCGACGGTCACGCCGCTGGACAACGTTGGCGCATCGTTAACCGGCGTAACATTCAGCGTCATGCTGCCCGTGTTGGCGGACAACGCCGTGCCGTCGCTGACCTTCCAGGTAAAGGAGGCATAACCCGTGCCGTTGGCATTCGCTGTCGGGCGGAAGGTCAATTTGCCGATATCGGCCGCGTTGACTACCGCCCCGTTGCCAAGCAATGTATCGCCGGCGCCGCGCACACCGTCGCCGTTGGCATCAATAAACAGCTCACCAGCGCCCGGCGCGGTGACGATAGTAATGGATTGCAATATGTCGCCGCTGTCCACATCGCTGAAACCGAAGTCCGAAGCCGTAAAGGTTTGGGCGCTATCCTCATTGAAGGTTTTGCTCACCGAGGTATTGCTGATGACCGGCACATAGTCGCTGCCGTTGGTGACGGTGATCTGCACGTCCTTGGAGGCGGTATCTATCGTTTTCTCGCCTCCAGTACCGCTGTTGGTGACGGTGACGGTGACAGTGATGTCGTACACGTTATCGTGGTTGCTGTCAGTCGGGGCTTCGAAATCGGGTGCTGCTTTGAAGGTTACCGCGCCGGTGCTGGCGTCGATGCTGAACAGATCTTTATCGGCGCCGCCGGAGAGGCTGTATGCGAGCGCCTGGGTGCTATAAACCTTCGTACTAAGGGAGTGCTCACGGTCGCAATCGGTGGCGGTGGTGGTGTAAACGGTGCCGGTCGTATTCTCGGTCACGGTGGCCGTGGCGGCGGAGGTGAAGATCGGCGTGTCGTTGGCGCCGTTGAGGGAAACCCACAGATCGGTCTGGCCGGTGGCATTAACGTTGTCCGTGGCCGTGACTTTGAAAATATCACTTCTCGTGGCGCCACCACCACTGTAGAAAAGCCCGAGCGCGTTGATCGCTGCGTCGTCGGGGTCATAGACGTAAGCGCCGGTCTGGCTGTTGACGTACAAAGTGCCGTAGGCGCTGGTTTTGGAGACGTCGTAAGTCACATCGTCAATGCTGTAAGTCCCGCTTGTTCCGCCGACAATGCCGTAGGCGCTGATGGGACTATTGGTGATGGCGGAAATGGTTGCCGTCAGCGTGCCATTCACATTGGCGAAGGTGTCGGCGGCTGCCGTGTCCCACACTGAGTCGGGGGAAGACGCGCTAACGGTAGGTGGCGACTGGATGTTGTTCAGGACAACATTATCGAAATACCAATTGAAAGATGATGAATCACTCGTTGTCAGCTTTACCCAGCTCACGCCTTGTGCGTTCTGATCCGTTGTTGTGACTGACCATGCATAACCTGTTTCTGATACTTCTCGATTGTATGTAACTTGACCTTTATCAGACGTAATTACCAAGGTTTGATGACTACCATCGGTATCGAATATTGCCAGCGACGACAAGTTAAAAAGCTTTCCGCCGGTTACAGTAATTGTTATCTCTGACTCTGCGCCAGAACCTGCTGGGCCTGCAATCGTGCCGGCCAGATATTGGTCATTGTATGTGATAAGAGAAGCATCTCCCAAAACCCAATCCATGCTTTTTGCCGTCAGAACAATCTCATCGGAACCGACAGTTTGTTTTACGGTTTTCGAGCCGTTACTTGTCGCGCCAGTCAGATCAAAAGTTGCCAGCACTTGCTGATATGACTGCATAACATCTAGAGACAAAGGTAGAACCGTCTCGACCGTGCCTGTGGTAGCTTCCAGCACCCAATCCCCACCCATCGCTGCATTTCCGGTCAGATCGGTCGACGCCGCCACATCGGCCTGCGTGATGCTGGCAATCTGCTGCACCAGCGCTTCGCCGGCCGCGCCTTGGGCCACGTTGCAGCCGTAGATCAGGAAATCGCCGCTGTCTTTCAGCGCAGCACCAATCGCCGTTAGTTGCGCGCTGTGGCTGGCGATGTTGTCTGCCGTCAGCGTGCTGCTGCCCGCCTGCACCAGCCCGGATGCACCATGCGACAGCAATTGCACCGAATCGAGGCCGGTTCTGCCCTGCAGATAAGCCGCCATCTGCGCGAAGCCGTCGCTGTCAGAATTGAGCAAAACATATTCGCTGCCGGCAGGAAGCGCTGTGATCAGGGTGTTGAAGTCAGAAACGGCGCTATCGATGAAGATGACAGAATTGGGCGCGGAGCCCGCTGGCGTGCAAATGGACATGATGGCTGGAGGTGGTTTACCTCAGAATTAAAATGTTTTGAACGTTACTCGCAAGCAATTCGGCTGTGATTTTACGCCTGTTTTGTCACCACCCGGTTACATTTGGCCGAAAAAGACGACGCAAAGACCGGCGTTAATGACTTTTACTGGAATCGGGTCAGATATTTGACTTTGGGGTCGGCAACAAACAGCCATTATGTATGAGTGCAATGTTCATGCCACCGCCGTCCGAGATAACACCCGGCGCAGCCAGCATCAGTGGCGATTGAGATGAAATCCTTGGGGGATCTGCGAGAAAGCACCCTCCGCGCGATACATTTCGCGGATTTTAAATACCCTTGGCGGTATTTTCGTGCGGGATTGCGCCGCCCCGGCTCAGGCTGGGCGCATCACGCCTTCGGCTTGCCGTTGGCGTCGGGATTGAACAGCTTGCGCAGCCAGTCGATCGAGCCTTTGAATTTGCAGCCGAGGATGTAGTTCAGCGTCGCCGCCTGTTCTTCGACCGCTTCGTGCCGGCGGCTGTCCCGGTCGCCCAGCGGCAGTTTCAGGTAGCCATCCACTTCGCCGTGGTCGCGGTGGATTTCCATCCCGGCCTTTTTCGCAATGCACAGCATCGGCTTGTTCGATGCCAGGCAATGGATGTACATCGTGTCGATATTCCTGTTGCGGCAGTGCACCACCGCGCGTTCGAACAACTTGGTGCCGACATTCAGCCGCCGCGCCGGCGCCAGCACCGAAACGCCGAATTCGGCGATGCTTTCGCGCCGTTCGCAGCCGGTCAGCACCGGCAACGCTTCCGGCTGCGCCAGCGACAGATGGCCGACGCCGACAATGTTGAGCGTGCTTTCAAACACGCCGAACATCGTATCGCGGGTGAAGTCGATGCTGTCGACATAACGCGCCACCGCTTCGTCGGTCAGCGCGCTGCCAAAGCGCAGATAGCGGTCGCTCGCATCCAGCGCCTTGAAATGGTTCAGCAGGAACGGGCGGTCGCGTTCGGTCAATTCCTTGATGAAGACAATAGCCCGGTTGTCCTCGTCGCCAAGGGTGTGGAATTCAAGATCTTCGTTTTCGGATCGGTCGGCTGGCATGGTCGGTCGGTTCGAGAAAGCGAGTGGCAACAGACATTATGCCTGCGGTTTGCCGCCGATTGTGCGGCAGCCGGAAATCTTTTGCGTTGTGAAAACTCAAGCCGTGGTTTCGCCCACATCCGGCGCGGGAACCGCCTTTCGCGCCATCGCCTGCACCGCCGCCACCCTCGCCTCGTGGATCGCCGGCGGAATGCGTGGCGGATTTTCCCGATTCGCTTGCGCAATCGCGCCGGCATCGACGCTGCGCGCCGCCGCCAGTGCCTCCCGCCAGTACGCCGCCTGCGGGTAGGGTTCGTTGACGAACGTGCGCTGTTCGCCGCTGCGGCCACGGAAATCGCATTCGGCCGCTTTCACCATGTCGAGAAAGCGTTCCGGCCGGCGAATCGCATCGCAACGCTCGAACACATGCACCATCGTCACCGGCCTCAACTGCAGTCCGCGACCGATGTTGTCGTGCTCGCGCGCGGTCATCAGCGCCAGATCGCGGCATTCGTTCGGCACCCGCAAGCGTTCGCAAATCGCCTGCACCAGCGGCACGCCCAGCGCCTCGTGCCCGTGGTGGCGCGGCCATTCGGCCTTTGGCGTCACACCCTTGCCGAGGTCGTGCAGCAGCGCGGCCAGACGCACCGGCAGCGGATGGCCGCTGGCGGCGGCCAGATCGACCACCTGCATCACATGCACGCCGGTATCGATTTCCGGATGGTGGATTTCCGGCTGCGGCACGCCCCACAGCGCATCGAGTTCCGGCAGGATGTGCGCCAGCGCGCCGCAGTCGCGCAGCACGGCGAACATGCGCGACGGCTTCGCTTCCATCAGCCCGCGTGAAATTTCCTGCCACACGCGCTCCGGCACCAGATGATCGACCTCGCCCGCGGCTACCATCCGCCGCATCAAGGCCAGCGTTTCCGGCGCGACAGTGAAATCGGCGAAGCGGGCGGCGAAGCGGGCCACGCGCAAAATGCGCACCGGATCTTCGGCGAACGCCGGCGACACATGCCGGAACAGCTTCGCCGCCAGGTCGCGCTGGCCGCCGAACGGGTCGATCAGTGTGCCGTCTTCTTCCTCGGCAATCGCGTTGATGGTCAGGTCGCGCCGGATCAGATCGTCTTCCAGCGTCACCTCCGGCGCGGTGTGGAAGGTGAAACCCTTGTAGCCGGGGCCGGTGCTGCGTTCGGTCCGCGCCAGCGCATATTCCTCGCGCGTGTGCGGATGCAGGAATACCGGAAAATCCTTGCCGACCGGCAGGTAACCGAGCGCCGCCAACTGCTGCGGCGTGGCGCCGACCACCACGTGGTCGCGGTCCTGCACCGGCAGCCCGAGCAGCCGGTCGCGCACCGCGCCGCCGACGACATAGGTTTTCATTGCTCGAACCGGTTGACCAGATAGCCGTGCGACGCCAGCACCTGCCGCAGGTTCGCGCCCTGCCACGATTCCGGCTCGGTCACGACCTTGGCCGCATCGTCGGCCAGCATCGCCAGCAGTGTGGCCACGCTGAAAGCCGCGCCGTGGCTAGCGAAGCCGTCGCCGACCACGCTGCAATGGTTGCAGCGCGCCGCCAGTTCGGCCAGCGCCTCGACGGTGGCGTGATCCAGTTCGAGTTCGATCTTCGTGCGGCCCATTTCCCTGCCCTTTCAGCGAAACTTAATGGGGTATATAACCAAAACACGATGCCAGGCCACAGTTTTGCTGGCTGTTTTTAAATACTGGCCCCAGTATATTTTTTGGCCCTATTGAACGAAAATGGCATTCCGGTCAGTTATCTTGGCGTGACGCTGCCCAGCCGCGCCTTGAGCGACTGCGGTTTGTCCTCGAACAGCGCGGCGTAATAAGTCGCGTTCGACAGCACGTTTTTCACGTAGCCGCGCGTTTCAGAAAACGGGATGGTTTCGGCGAAAATCGCGCCCTCGATCTTCCACGGCAGCGTCGTGCGCCAGTTCTTCGGCCGCTTCGGCCCGGCGTTGTACGCAGCCGAGGCCATCGCCTGCGAGCCGTCGAGCTGATCGAGCACCATCTTCAGATAATTCGTACCGAGCGTGATGTTGGTCTGCGGATCGTTGACATCATTGCCATTGAAACCGCCAAGACCGATTTTGCGCGCCACGTATTTCGCCGTCGCCGGCATCAGCTGCATCAGGCCGGACGCGCCGACCGACGAGCGCGCATGCATGATGAAGCGCGATTCCTGCCGAATCAGGCCATAGCTCCACGCCATGTCCAGTCCGAGCTTGCCCGTCGCATCCTGCATCAGCTTGCGGTGCGGCGTGGGGAAGCGCTGCGTGAAATCGAATTCATGTTTGGTGCGGTCGGAGCTGTTGACCATCCGGTCGAGCAACCCGATCTTGCGCGCGAATTCCGCCGCCGCCAGCAGTTCGCGGTCGTTCATCCGGCGCAGTTCCCAGTTCCATTCGCGCCCGCCATCGAAGCGCAGATCCAGCTCGTACAGCTTGCGCGCGCGGGCAAAGCCGCCGTTGTGCGCCATTGGCGCCAGCTCGGCTTCGCTCACCGGCTTCGCGCGCGGCGGAATGGTGATTTTCTGCCCCAGTTCTTCCAGCGCCAACTGGCCATAGAATTGCCGCTCATGGCTGATCGACTGGAACAGCTTGCGTGCCTGTTCGCGCTGGCCTTCGGTAGCGAGCGCGCGCCCTTTCCAGTAAATCCACGCCGGGTCGCGCTGCAAGGCAGCCGGCATCGCATCGATCGCTTGCTGCACCATCTTCCAGTCGCCGGCGCGCAATGCGGCGCGTACCTTCCACTGATGGCCTTCGTCGGACAACGGCGCGTTGCCAGCCTTCTTCCAGTACGACAATGCTTCAGGCGCAAGCGAAAACGATGCGCGCAACGCAATCTGCGACCACGCCAGCTCCTGCTCTTGCGCGCTCAACTTGCCAACCGCGTGCTGCAGCACGTAAGCCGCCGCCTGCTCGTGGTTTTTCCGCGCCAGACGGCCAAGCGCGATGATGAAGGTTTCATGCGCGGCGCGGCTCGATTGCGCGCCGCGCGCCAGCGTCAGCAGCGGCAGATCGGCCGCCCGGCCAACCTGGCGTTCATCCGCGCCCACCACCGGCGCCAGCCGCTCGGCCACGCCGGATGAACCGTATTCCGCCGCCTGCCGGATCTGGAACCATACATCGTCCGGCGTGAACTGGCCATTCTTCGCCAGCGTGGCAATCAGCGCCACGCAGCCTTCGCCGTATTTTTTCGGCTGCGTCAACGCCTCACGCGCCTCGGCCGCCACCGGCTGCCCCTTGACCGCACGCGACAGCAGCGCATAGCAAGTCACCTGCACGTCATCCTTGAGCACGAACTGCGGATACTGTTCGTCAAACCTGGCCCAGTCGCGCCGCTTGCCCAGCTCCAGCAGCCAGTCATTGCGCAGCCGGTCGGCGATCGCTGTGCCGGCATGGCGGTTCAGGAACGCACGGATTTCGCCGTGCGGCAAATCCTTCACCCGAGGCTTCAGACGGTAGTATTCGACGTACGACGGTATGGGATAATCCTTCAGCCTGGCCGCGAGCTCGGCCGCTTTGTCGACCTTGTCCTTGCGGGCGGCATCGCGCAGCGCGAGGAAGGTTTGATCGGCACCAGATTCGGCGGCATGAAGATGCGGCTGGGTCAGTGCCAGAACGCTGCCGGCGCACAGCGCCAGCGTGATGTTTTTGGGCCAGTGCAACACTGTACATCTCGGAAAATTGAACTTTAACGATGAGTTTACCACCAAGCATGACGGAAAAGGGCGCGTTGCGGCGCATGTTGCTGGCGGCACGACGTGCGATGGTCGAACCGCAGCGCGGCGCGGCCAACACCGCGCTGGCGAAGAACGTCGAAGCGCGGCTGCGCGCGCATGCGGTCAGGCATCTGGGCGTGTTCTGGCCGATTCAGGGCGAACCGGATTTGCGGCCGCTGTACGCGCTGCTGGCGCAGGCGGGCATCGCGCTCGCGCTGCCAGTGGTAATCGGCAAAGATCAGCCACTGGCATTTTCCGTTTGGCAGCCCGGCGACGAGATGGTCACCGATGCGTTTGGCGTACCGACGCCGGCCAATCCGCGCTTTGTGCCGCTGCCGCCGGCGCTGCTGATTCCGTGCGTCGGCTTCACCGCCGAGCACTTCCGGCTCGGCTACGGCGGCGGTTTTTACGACCGCACGCTGGCGCGCGAACCGTGCCCGCTGACCATCGGCATCGCGTATGCGTGCCAGCAGGCGGCGTTCGCCATCGGCCCGCACGACATCGCGCTGGATGAAATCGTGACCGAACTGCCACCGCCGGCCTGAAAGCAGCCATACTAGCAGGGGTATTTTTAAACCGCCTCGTAAAATCTGGGAAAAACCAGCGATTTCGCCACATACCCCTTCTTTTTCGGGCTGATTCCGGGCTGCGGCAGTCGAAATAACTGACCAGAACAAGCATTTCAGTCATTAAGGCCGAAAAATATACTCGTGCCAGTATCTAAAAACGGCCATCAAAATCGTGGCCCAGCGCCATGTTTTGGCTATATACCCCCGCGAAACAGCTTGCTTTGCCGCCCGCTGCCGCGCTCCCTGCCGTACAGTTCGCGCCAGTGGCGCAGCGCGCCGCGGATTTCTTCCTTCAGCTGCTCGTCGTTCCACGGCTTGGTCAGGAAACGGTAGGCCGCGCCCTTGTTGATCGCGTCGGTGACGGTGGCGATTTCGGAAAAACCGGACAGCACGATGCGCACCGTTTCCGGATACATCATCCGCGCCTGCGACAGGAATTGCGTGCCGGTCATTTCGCTCATGTGCTGGTCGCACACGATCAATTTGACCGGTTCCTTCGCCAGCAGCGCGAAACCATCCTTGGCACTTTGCGCAGTCAGGATGGTGTAACCCTCGCGCCGCAGCGTGCGCTTGAGCGCCGACAGGATGCTGGTTTCGTCATCAACCAGCAAGATCGTGTCGCGCGCCGGCGCTTCGCTCTTTGGCACCGCGGCAATCCGCCGATCCTGCCGCAGCATGCGCGCGATTTCGCCCGCCGGCACCGGACGCGAAAAGTAGTAGCCCTGCATTTCGTCGCATTCGCTGCGCCGCAGGTAGGTCATCTGCTCCAGCGTTTCGACCCCCTCGGCCAGCACTTTCTTGCCCAGCTTGTGCGACATCGCGATGGTCGCCTTCGCAATCGCCGCATTGGCCGGATTGGTGGTGATGTCGCGCACGAACGACTGGTCGATCTTGACCACGTCGATCGGAAAGCGCGACAGGTAGGCCATCGATGAATAGCCGGTGCCGAAATCGTCGAGCGCGATGCGCACCCCGAGTTCCTTCAGTTGCCCCATGTTGCGCACCGCCGCCACCATGTCCAGCATCATCGCGCTTTCGGTGATTTCGATTTCGAACAGGTTCGGATCGAGCCGTTGCGACGTCAGCGCCAGCGCAATCGAACCGGGCAGCGTTGGCTGGCGGAAATGCCGCGCCGCGAGGTTGATCGCGACCTTGATCGGCGGCAGGCCGCCATCCTGCCACGCGCGCATCTGGCGGCAGGCTTCGGCCAGCACCCATTCGCCGATTTCGACGATGTGGTTGCCTTCCTCGGCCAGCGGAATGAACTCCGACGGCGGCACGAGCCCGCGCACCGGATGCTGCCAGCGGATCAGCGCTTCAACGCCGACGATCGCGCCTGAATACAGGTTGATCTGCGGCTGGTAGTACAGCACCAGTTCGTTGCGCTCGATCGCCTGCAGCAGTTCGCGCCGCCAGTTCTCGTCGCTCGCCATCGCCGCTTCGAACACGCGGATGTCGTTGCCGCCACCGTTTTTCGCCCGCAGCGTGGCGTTCATCGCGTTGCCGAACAGGTCGTCATTGCCTTCGGCGTCCGGATAGCGGGCAATGCCGATCGAGGCGGTGATCGTAATCGTCTGGCCCGCGTGCAGGTATGGGCGGCGGATCGCGGCCAGCACGCGCCGCGCGATTTCGATGCTGTCGGCCTGCACCTCGCTTTTGCCCGGCCCGATCAGAATCGCGAATTCGTCACCGGCAACGCGCGCAGCCACGTCGTGTTCGCGCAGGATTTCCTTGATCCGCACCGCCGTTTCGGTCAGCACTTGCTCGGCCGCGTCGCTGCCGATGGCGCGGTTGGTTTTTTTAAAATCGTCGAAATCGATATGCAGCAACGCAATCTGCTGTTTGCCCAGCCGGGCCGATTCCTGCGCCGCCGCAATCTCGCGCTGGAACGCGCCCAGGTTCGGCAGGCCGGTCAACTGATCGAACATCATCAGCCGCTCGATCTGCTTTTCATATTCCTGCCGTTGCGTGATGTCTTCGCCAATCGCAAAGTAATACTGCACTTCACCGTTTTCATCCTGAATCGCGGCGATGGTCTTGCTTTCGACGTACAGTTCGCCATCCTTGCGGCGGTTGATGAATTCGCCTTTCCACAACTCGCGCCGCGCCAGCGCATCCTTGAGCTGATGGTAAACCTCGACTGGCGTTTTGTCGGAACGGAAATCCTTCATCGAGCGGCCGAACAGTTCGCCGATCGGATAGCCCATGATGCGCTGCGCGGCCGGGTTCACATACAGGATATGCGACTGCGCATCGGTGATCACGATGCTGCCGCTGTAATTTTCAGCCACGCTCTGGAACAGCGCGATCGCTTCCTGGCTGTGGCGAATCGCAGTCGCATCGAACCCCAGGAGCAAAATGCCGGATTCGCCGCCGACTTCTATCGCCGGCTGGTCCAGGTTCCACAGTATCGGTATCGTCTGGCCATCGCGGCATTGCAAATCGAAGGCAAACGCCGGCGGCATCTGGCCCTGTTCGAGCAGCTTCAGCGCCGCCGCCAGACGCTTGCCATCCCACTGCCCCGGCGGCACCAGCATTTCGAGCGACTTGCCGACCAGATCTTCGGCATTCGCATAGCCGAGAACGGCCATCCCGGCGCGGTTGATCGAGCGAATGCGCCATTGCCGGTCGAGCAGCAGGTGCACGAATGCCATCGAGTGGAAAATGCCGCCGTTTGCCGTTTGCGCGTTCATCGTCTTTCGCCGCCTATTTGCCAGCCGCCGCTTCGGCCAGCGGATCGAGCGGCAGCACGACGCGGAACATGGTTCCCCGCCCCGGCTCCGAATCAACCTCGATCCTGCCGTTGTGCCGCTGCACGATGCCCCATGACAGCGACAAGCCCAGCCCGGTGCCGTGACCGACCGGCTTGGTGGTGAAAAACGGTTCGAACAGCCGCTTCATGTTTTCCGGCGCGATGCCAGAACCGTTGTCTCGCACCTCGACCCAGATCTGATCGCCGTCGCGGCCAGTGTGCAGCGTCACCTTGCCCGGCCCGTCGATCGACTGGGCCGCGTTTACCAGCAGATTCAGGAAGACCTGGTTCAGTTGCGCCGGAATGCAGCGCACCTGCGGCAGTTCGCCGAATTCGCATTCGATCACCACTTCTGGCCGAATCACGCTGCGCACGATGCTCAGCGTGCTGGAAATGCCTTCATGCAGATCGGCCCATTGCCAGCCGGTTTCGCCAACACGGGAGAAATTGCGCAAGTCCTGCACGATCTTGCGCACGCGCTCCAGCCCTTCGCGCGACTCGGCAATCAACTGGTGCAAATCGCCGATGATGAATTCATGCCCGATCGCCTGCTTGAGTTCGCGCACGTGTCCGAATTCCTGCGGCAGCAGTTGGCCGTGTTCCTTTTCGATGTCGGCATAGGCGGCGTCGATAGCCAGCAGATCGTCGAGGTAGCTCGACAGCGATGAAAAATTCGACTGGATGAAGCTGATCGGATTGTTGATTTCATGCGCGATGCCGGCCGACAACTGGCCGATCGCAGCCATCTTTTCCGACTGCGCCAACTGGTTGTGCGTTTCTTCCAGCTTCTGGTTCAGCGTCCTGAAATCCGCCAGTTGCTGCTGCATCGCGGCCTCGACCCGGCGATGGCGCGCGATGCGGCACAGATCGTTGCCTATCAGTTGCAGGGTGACTATATCGGCGTCATCATAATCGGCCGGTTTGTTGCCAACGCCGAGCACCATCCGCACCAGGCCATCCTCGATCACCGGCACCGTCACCAGCCGGATCAGACGTTCGCCACTCTGCGGCAGCCCGCGCGCGATGCCGGCGCGGTAATTGTTGAACAGCGCCACCCGCCGGCTGGCAACGCAATCGGCCCAGATGCCGGCATCGCCAACCAGACAGCTGCCGCCATCCGCCACGCAGGCAATCGGGTGCGCTTTTTCACTGCAGGCGGTCACTTCAACCGTTTGCTGATCATCGCTGATGAAGTGCAGAAATGACAGCGTGCTGCCGGTCAGCCGCTGCGCGATCGCCAGTCCGCGATTCAGGAACTCCGCCTCCGACATTTCGATCCCAAGCTCGTTCAGCTCCAGCAGCGCCTGCTGGCGCGCGCCCAGCAGATGGCGCTGGGTGACATCGATCGTGATGCCGCCGATCATCTTGCCGCCGGTTTCGCTCTCGATCACGAACTTGGTCGTTTCGAAGTGCCGGCAGTCCAATTCCTCTCCCAGCGTTTCGGTTTTGCCGGTCGCCAGCACGCGCCGGTCGTCGTCGCTGATCTTGCTCGCAAACGGTTCCGGGAACAATTCGCGGTTGGTCTTGCCGATCATGCTGGCCGGGTCGATTCCGAGCACGGTCTTGAAGCCGCGGTTGGCCAGCAGCACCCGCAAATCGCTGTCCTTGATGAACGCCGCGCCGGGCAATTTATCCAGAAAATGCTGCACCAGCGCCTGTGCGCTGCGCGCCTGCTGTTCGGCCAGCTTGTGGGTTTCGTCCAGTTCGAACCGTTCCAGCGCAAAGCTGACGTCATCCGCCATTTCCAGCAGCAGCTCGCGCGCCAGTGAATCGAACGCATTGGTTCGGCCCGCATATAGCGTGATCGCGCCGATGACCGCGCCCTTGCGCAGCAGCGGCAGCGAGGCGCTGGCGCGCCAGCCATATTGCTGGCCGCTGTCATGCCACGGCGAGGTGGCAGAATCTTTCCCGAAATCCTGGCACCAGACGGCATGCCGCTCGCGGATTGCGGTGCCGGTCGGCCCGCGCCCCCAGGGTTCATCGGCATGCACCGTGACGCGAAGGTTCGCCAGATATTCGTTGCCAGCACCGTATTGCGCCACCGGCCGCACCTGGCCAGTGGCCGGATCGACGAATCCGACCCAAGCCATCCGCAGGCCAGCATGTTCGACCGCTGCGCGGCAAACAGCGGCAAACAGCGTCTGTTCATCTTCGCAATGGACAATCGCCTGATTGCACTGGCTGAGCGCCACATACAGATGGGTCAGGCGCAATGCATTTGCCTGGTGCCATTTGATCAGCCGATGGAGCAAGGCGGCCGTGACCACGACGAACAGCAATCCCTTGCCGACCTCGAGGTAGCCCTGCAGCGTCTGATCCTGCATCGAAATTGTCAGAAAGGCGCCGGATGCGATGATCCACAGCGCGGCAAACGCCGCATACGCGAGCACGACCCGCATCGGGCTGCTTTGCCGCTCAATCAGTTCCTGACTCGAAGGGGGAATGTGTTTCATCGGCGCACTGCTTGCAAGGAAAACCCGTCACATCCATTGGTGGGCATATCGCCGCATTCTGTCAGAAAAGCGTCCGGTTGTGTCTGTCTTGCATCAAACCTGCGGCAATGCGCCGTGCTCGGCCGAAGCGGCAAAACATACTCGGGCCAGTATTTATAATTTTCCGCTAAATATCTGGCCCGGCAATCGCATTTACGCCCATACCCCCGTTTTGTTACTTCCCAGCGGAAAACAGGCGTTGCCAGATTGCAACCGTTGGTGCGGCCCGGTTCAGGCTGTAAAAGTGAAAACCCGGCGCGCCACCAGCCAGCAGCCGCTGGCACAATTGCGTCACCACGTCGAGTCCGAATTCGCGGATCGATTCGAGGTCTTCGCCATAGCTTTCGAGCCGCAAACGGACCCAGCGCGGAATCTCGGCGCCGCACATTTGCGAAAAGCGCGCCAGTTGCGTGTGGTTCGTGATCGGCATGATGCCGGGCACGATCGGGATCGTTACGCCGGCTTTGCGCGCTTCATCGACGAAGCGGAAATATGCATCGGCGTTGTAGAAATACTGCGTGATCGCGCTGTCGGCGCCGGCATTGGCCTTGCGCACAAAATTGGCCAGATCGGCCTGCGGCGAAACCGCCTGCGGATGCATTTCCGGGTAGGCGGCCACGTCGATCTTGAACCAGTCGCCGGTTTCCCGGCGGATGAATTCGACCAGTTCATTCGCATAATGGAATTCGCCCTGCGCCCGCTCTTCGCCCTCGGGCAAATCGCCACGCAATGCGACCAGATGGCGGATGCCCTGCGCCTTGTATTCGTGCAGCCGGGTGCGCACATCGTCGCATTTCGAGCCGATGCACAGCAGGTGCGGCGCCGCCTCGCGGCCCTCTTTCTGGATTTCCGTCACGGTATCGTTGTTGCCATACCGCGCCGATCCGCCCGCGCCCAGCGTGACCGAGTAATAAGTTGCGCCGATTTCCGCCAGCCGGTTGCGCTCGCCGCGCAGGTTTTCCACGCCCTCCGGCGTCTTCGGCGGGAAGAATTCGATGCTGAATGTAGGTTGTGCCATTTATTCTTTCAAAATCAGGGTCGACAGTGCCCACGAAATGACGCTGTACAGCAGCGCGCCGCCGATCGCCGACCACAGGCCGGCGACCTGGAAACCGCTGACCAGTTGCGCCACCAGCCAGAACGTGATGCCGTTGATGACGAAGATGAACAGCCCCATCGTCAGGAAAGTGACCGGCAACGTCAAGACCAGCAGGATCGGCCGGATCAGCGTGTTCACCAGCCCGAGGATCGCGGCCGCGACCAGCGCGGAACCGATGCTCGCCACCTGCACCGAATCCATCAGATATGGAATCGCCAGCAGCGCGGCGGCATTGATGGCCCAAAGTATCAGCAGTCGCATCGTTTGCCTTTCGTGTGCCCTGTCGCAAATTGCAGGTATTGCCCCCTGCCGCGCACGGCAGGGGTCGTGCTTGAAATCAGTAGCGGTAATGATTCGGCTTGTACGGGCCATCGACCGGCACGCCGATGTAAGCCGCCTGTTCCGCCGTCAGCCGCGTCAGTTGCGAATTCAGCTTTTTCAACTGCAGCAGCGCGACCTTTTCATCCAGATGCTTCGGCAGCGTGTAAACGCCAACCGGATACGATTTGGTGTTGCTGTACAGTTCAATCTGCGCGATCGTCTGGTTCGCGAACGACGAGCTCATCACGTAGGACGGATGGCCGGTGCCGCAGCCAAGGTTCACCAGCCGGCCCTCGGCCAGCAGGATGATGCGGCGTCCGGTCGGGAAGATGATGTGATCCACCTGCGGCTTGATGTTTTCCCATTGGTACTGCTTGATCGAAGCGACATCGATTTCATTGTCGAAGTGGCCGATGTTGCACACAATCGCCTGATCCTTCATCTTCACCATGTGATCGTGCGTGATCACGTGGTAGTTGCCGGTGGCGGTAACGAAAATGTCCGCATGTTCGGCCGCATAATCCATCGTCACCACGCGGTAGCCTTCCATTGCTGCCTGCAAGGCGCAGATCGGGTCGATTTCAGTCACCCACACCTGCGCCGACAGCGCGCGCAGCGCCTGCGCGCAACCCTTGCCGACGTCGCCATAACCGGCCACGATCGCCACTTTGCCGGCGATCATCACGTCAGTCGCGCGCTTGATGCCATCGACCAGCGATTCGCGGCAGCCATACAGGTTGTCGAACTTCGATTTCGTGACCGAGTCGTTGACGTTGATGGCCGGGAACGCCAGCTTGCCTTCCTTGTGCATCTGGTACAGGCGGTTAACGCCGGTAGTGGTTTCCTCGGTCACACCCTTGACTTCGGCCAGACGCTTCGAATACCAGCTGCCATCCTTGGCCAAATAACGCTTGATCGAATTGAACAGGCAGACTTCTTCTTCCGAACCCGGATTGTTCAGCACCGATGGATCGGTTTCCGCGCGCGAACCCAGGTGCAACAGCAGCGTCGCATCGCCGCCATCGTCCAGAATCATGTTCGAATAGCCGCCATCGGGCCAGTCGAAAATGCGGTGCGTGAATTCCCAGTAGTCGTCCAGCGTTTCACCCTTGACCGCGAATACCGGCGTGCCGCCAGCGGCAATCGCGGCCGCGGCGTGATCCTGGGTCGAGAAAATGTTGCACGAGGCCCAGCGCACCCGCGCGCCGAGCGCTTCCAGCGTCTGGATCAGCACCGCGGTCTGAATGGTCATGTGCAGCGAACCGGTGATGCGCGCACCCTTCAGCGGCTGGCTGGCGGCAAATTCCTCGCGGATTGCCATCAGGCCCGGCATTTCGGTTTCAGCGATGCGGATTTCCTTGTCACCCCATTCGGCCAGGGTGATATCGGCGATTTGGTAGTCGTCTTTGCGTGCAGTCGTCATCACGCTTCTCCTTTCATTATCAACCAGAAAAAAGTTACGTGAGCGCCGTTGCAAAAGTTAAGTTCCCCGAGCCTGGCACGCTTGCTGCGCGTGTCGCAACGCTCCTCGGAGATTCGCCATCATACCATCGTTGCCGCCATCGTTCACGGACAGCCCTTGCCGTCTTGAGCAAGGTCAATCGGCCGCCTTGCCTTTGGTGTATTTGCTACCTTCGGTGCCATCGGCGGCAACCAGCATGTCCTTGGCGGCAGTAAACGCGACCGCCTGCTTGTGGCGCACGTCGAAGAAAGTCGCAACCACGCCGCTGGCGATGATGATCGTCATGCCAAGCCAGCCCATCCAGCCGAGGCTGTCGTCCCAGATCAGGATGCCCCAGATGCTGGAAAACACGATGCCGGTATATTGCAGGTTCGCCGTCACCAGCGTCTTGCCCAGATGATAAGCGCGTGTCATCGCCATCTGACCGCCGGCGGCAAACACGCCAATCGCGGTCAGCAGCATGAACCCGCGCCAGTCGTGCGCATGCCAGACCACGCCATCGCTGCCCGGCAGGATCGCTCCAATCCAGCATGCAATCGCGCCACCGACGGTGCCGGTGATGCAGAAGTAGAACACCACCCTGTCTTCCGGTTCGCCCAGAATGCCAAGCTGGCGTACCTGCAGATAGGCCAGCGAAGCCAGCATGCCGGAGCACAGGCCTATCGCGCCCCACAGCAATTGATCGGCGTGGATCGACGGCTTGAGCAGCAAAGCCACGCCAACAAAGCTGGTCAGCACAGCCGCCACCAGCCGCCATTCGAAATGCATCTTGCCGCGCCACCAGCCTATGCCGAACAGCATTGCCGCAATCCAGATCGGCGACATGTAATTCAGCGTCATGGCCGTTGCCAGCGGCAGCTTCGCCACCGAAAAAAACCACAGGCCGAATGCAGTCGCGCCAACCACGCCGCGCCACAGGTGCGCCAGCGGAAAGCGGGTTTTGAAGGCCGCGCCGCGCACCGCCATCAGCAAACCGATGACCACCACACCTATCAGGCTGCGGTACATCACGATTTCGACCGTGGAATAGGAATCGGACACGAACTTCACGCACACGCTCATCAGCGAGAACAGGAAGGTGGCAAACAACATCCAGAGTGATTGCATGCGATGCGACGGAAATGAAGGAACGGTGAAACGCGGCACACGCCAGAAGCGGGCTGAAAATGCGGAAATCGCCGATGATACTCCGATTTTCGCCGTTTACTGCGACAAAAACCATCAAACTGGTGCCAGTCGGTCAAAGTCGGCCTATAATGTCAGGTTGTATTATCCCTTTGTATTACAAGCCAAACGTATCATGAACAACCGCATCAAGTCTGCTCTGGTCCATTTGTACAAATGGCTGGGCAGCAAAAGACCGGATCACCGGATCTATTGAATCCTGCCGATCTTTCTGGAACCTAACCGGTGGCGCGAATTGTTTTACAATGGCCGCCTGATTCTGTTTTAGCCGATTATGTCCAGAAAATCCGCCGCCGGTCAGCCAGCGTCATTTGAAGACGCGATGAGCGAACTGAAACAACTGGTTGCACGCATGGAAGCGGGCGAACTGCCGCTGGATGCGTCTGTCGCCGCCTATCAGCGTGGCGCGCAACTGGTCAAATACTGCGCGGTACAACTGGAAAAGGTCGAAAGCCAGGTCAAAGTGCTGGAAGGCGAGATGCTCAAGCCATTTGCAGACAATGCCGGAGCGGAAGAATGACGAACGGTCAAGGTTTCAACGACTGGATGCTGTCAAGCCAGCGTGCGATGGAAGGCGCGCTGTCGTCTTACCTGCCATCGGCGCAGGCGGTGCCCGCGCGCCTGCATGAAGCGATGCGGTATACCGCGCTAGATGGCGGCAAGCGCGTGCGGCCATTGCTGGTATTTGCCGCTGGCGCGCTGTTCGATGCCGATGCTGGACTGCTGGCGCGGGCCGCCTCGGCGGTCGAAATGATCCATGTATATTCATTGGTGCATGACGACATGCCGTGCATGGACGACGATGCGCTTCGGCGCGGCAAGCCGACTGTGCATGTGAAATACGATCAAGCGACCGCACTGCTGGTTGGCGATGCATTGCAGGCGCAGGCGTTTACCGTGTTGTCCGAAGGCAGCGGCGATCCGGCGCGCACGCTGGCGATGGTGCGGCTGCTGGCACAGGCGGCTGGTTCCGCCGGCATGTGTGGCGGCCAGGCGATCGATCTGGCCAGCGTCGGAAAATCACTGGCCCTGCCAGAACTCGAACAGATGCACCGACTGAAAACCGGCGCGCTGCTGCGGGCTTCGGTATTCTTGGGCGCTCTGTGCGGCAAAACACTGACCGCTGAGGAAGAAGCCGCGCTCGACGCCTATGCCAAAGCGATCGGCCTGGCTTTTCAGGTGGTCGATGACATTCTCGACGCCACCGCCGACTCGGCTACGCTCGGCAAAACAGCGGGCAAGGACGCGGCCGACAACAAACCAACCTATGTTTCCATCCTTGGCCTGGACGCTTCGCGCCAACTGGCGGAAAAGTTGCTCGAACAAGCGCAATCCGCGCTGCTTCCGTTCGGCAGCAAGGCCGAACGCCTGCGTCTGATTGCGGAACTCATCGTGCACCGGAATGCCTGAACATGAAACTGCTTGAAACCATCAATGACCCGGCTGAACTCCGGCAGCTGACGCAACCGCAACTGGTCCAGCTGGCCGACGAGTTGCGCGAATACTTGCTGCATTCGGTATCGAAAACCGGCGGCCATCTGTCGTCGAACCTTGGCGTGGTCGAACTGACTGTCGCGCTGCATTATGTGTTCAATACACCGGAAGACCGCTTGATCTGGGATGTCGGACATCAATGCTATCCGCACAAGATTCTGACTGGCCGACGCGAACGGATGCACACGCTGCGCCAGTTCGGCGGCATGTCCGGTTTTCCGAAACGCGATGAAAGCGTTTACGACGCCTTCGGCACCGCGCATTCGTCAACCTCGATTTCAGCCGCGCTCGGCATGGCGCTGGGGGCGCGCAGCAAGGGTGAAAACCGGCGCGCGATTGCCGTCATCGGCGATGGCGCGATTACCGGCGGCATGGCGTTCGAGGCGCTGAACAACGCTGGCGTGTACGATGACATCAACCTGCTGGTGGTGCTGAATGACAACGACATGTCGATCTCGCCACCGGTCGGCGCGTTGAACCGCTATTTCTCGCGCCTGATGTCGGGCAAGTTTTACGCCGCAACCCGCAATGCCGCCAAGGCCATGCTGCCCAAACCAATGGCCGACATTGCCAAGCGTATCGAAACGCAGGCGAAGAAAGTGATCGCCCCCGCGACCGTGTTCGAGGAATTCGGTTTCCGCTATTTCGGCCCGATTGACGGGCACGATCTGGATGCGCTGATCCCGATCATGCAAAACATCCGCGACATCAAAGGCCCGGTTTTCCTGCATGTGGTAACGAAAAAAGGTCAGGGATACAAGCTGGCCGAAGCCGACCCGATTGCCTATCATGGTTTGGGCAAATTCAGCCCGGACAAGGGTATCCAGCTTGCGCCAAGTCCCAAACTGACCTACACCGAGGTTTTTGGCCACTGGCTGTGCGACATGGCAGCGACTGACCAGCGCCTGGTTGGCATCACGCCGGCGATGCGCGAGGGTTCCGGCATGGTTGAATTCGAACAGCAATATCCGGATCGCTATTACGATGTTGGTATTGCCGAGCAGCATGCTGTCACTTTTGCCGCCGGCCTCGCATGCGAAGGCATGAAACCGGTGGTCGCCATCTATTCGACCTTCCTGCAGCGCGCCTACGATCAGCTGATACACGACGTGGCGCTGCAAAATCTGGATGTCACGTTCGCGCTTGACCGCTCCGGCCTGGTCGGCGCCGATGGCGCAACCCATGCCGGCAACTACGACATCGCGTTCCTGCGCTGCATCCCGAACATGGTGATCATGGCCGCGTCGGATGAAAAAGAGTGCCGCCAGATGCTTTCGACCGCATTCCACTATAATGGCCCCGCTTCGGTACGTTATCCGCGTGGTGCTGGCATTGGCGCCGTTCCCGACAGCGATTTGCAAACCATAGCTGTTGGCAAGGGAGAAATCCGCCGCAACGGCCAGAGGATAGCCATTCTGGCATTTGGCACCATGCTCGAACCCGCGCTGCAAGCAGCCGACAAGCTGGATGCAACCGTGGCCAACATGCGCTTTATCAAACCGCTGGATACCGCGCTGGTTATGCAGCTTGCTCGCAGCCACGATGTTATCGTAACGGTCGAGGAAGGCTGCATCATGGGTGGCGCGGGTGAGGCGGTGGCCGAAGCGCTGGCGGAAGCCGGCATTGTCAAACCTATCCTGCATCTGGGGCTGCCGGACAAATTCATCGATCATGGTGATGCTGCCCATTTGCTGGCGCTGTGCGGGCTGGATGCCAACGGAATCGCGGCTTCGATCCAGCAGCGGTTCATGAATGGCGAACCCAGGCTGGTTGTCAACCATTGATTTTTTTCGGGTTGCCCCAACCCTGCATTTTGAGCGAAGGCATAATGAATTCCCGCGATTGCAGCTTTACCTGTGATGAACACCCGTTGGATACCGAGAACAATACCAACAAGCAAAATATTATTGTGAATCCTGTCAAAACCAGCATACCTGACGTACAAAACCTGTCTGATACCCGAAAAATTGCTATCCAGCAAGTAGGTGTCAAGGGCGTGCGTTACCCTATCCGCCTGAAAACACCGAGCGGAATTCAATCCACCGTCGGCACCTGGAACATGACCGTGCGCCTGCCTGAATCGAAAAAAGGCACGCACATGTCCCGTTTCATCGCATTACTGGAAAAGCTTGGTGATGCCGATGCTGCGCCGCTGGATATTACTGTGCTCGACCAGATGCTGCGCAAGATGCTAACGCTGCTGGAAGCAGAAGCTGGCCAGATTGAAGTGTCATTCCCGTATTTCATCAACAAGACCGCGCCTGTTTCCGGCGTACAAAGCATGATGGATTACGAAGTTGCGCTGACGGGCGACATTGCCGAAGGCGAAGTTGAAATCACGCAGACGGTACTGGTGCCCGTCACCAGCCTGTGCCCATGCTCGAAAAAGATTGCCGCCTATGGTGCGCATAACCAGCGTTCGCACATTACAGTCAGCGCACTGCTGGCAGAGAATATCCCGTTTGACGAGATGATTGCCAAAATCGAAGCACTGGCTTCATGCGAACTGTATGGCTTGCTGAAGCGTCCGGATGAAAAATTCGTGACCGAGCGCGCCTACGACAACCCGAAATTCGTCGAGGATCTGGTGCGCGATGTGGCCGGCATGCTTAATGGTGACAACCGTATCGTCGCCTACACGCTGGAAGCGGAGAATTTTGAATCGATCCACAATCATTCTGCTTACGCGATGATTGAATGCGACAAGCGCGATTGAACGCAATTTGAACTCCCAAAAAAAACGGCGCCATTGATAGCGCCGTTTTTTTATCGGTACATTTCTTCGCGCAATTTTTCCCAGTATTCCTCATCGCGCGAAGCGCGCTGATTAAGAACCCGCGCCAACACGAATAGCCAGTCGGACAAACGATTCAGGTATTGCCGCGCCGGCTCGCTGATTCTTTCCTTGCTGTGCAAACGAACCAGCGATCGTTCCGCCCGCCGGCAGACCGCGCGGCATACATGGGCCTGCGCCGCTGCCCTGCTCCCGCCCGGCAAAATGAACTCTTTCAACGGTGGCAAACCAGCGTTTGATTCCTTGATCCATTGTTCAAGCCGCAACGCATGTTCCTCTTTCATCACCTGATGGTCAGGGATTGATAATTCAGCCCCCAGATTGAACAGATCGTGCTGTATTGCCAGCAAGGGTTCGCGTATGCCAGCTGGCAAGGATTCGCACAGCAGCAGCCCCAGGTGGGAATTCAGCTCATCAACATCGCCAATCGCATCAATGCGCGCCGTGCCCTTGCCTAGCCGGCTGCCATCGCCAAGCCCGGTCGTGCCATCATCGCCGGTACGAGTAACAATTTTAGAAAGACGGTTGCCCATGTCAGTCATTAACAAATTCGGTTAGTGGAATCATGGTAAGGCTGAACCATGCGTAGAAACCCGTTTAAGCTTTATGGATTGTTGTTTTTTAGTAATAAATATACTGGGTAGTGTATTTTAAAATATTTATTTTTCCTATATGCAACACATAAAATTTGCTTATACCACGCTTTTTTTGACGAAAATCCGACAAATTCGTGCATTTTTCGTGCTCAGAGTAAAATTGTGCCATCTTTAACCAAGGAAATAACATGTCCAGCCAGAACACACAGCAAATTACCCTGACCCGCCCAGATGACTTTCATTTGCACCTGCGTGATGGAGCCGGTCTGAAAAGCGTGCTGCCTCATTCAGCCAGACAGTTCGCGCGCGCAATCATCATGCCGAACCTGCGGCCGCCAGTCACAACCACCGAGCAGGCAATTGCATATCGTGAACGAATTCTGGTGGCATTGCCAGCGGGCATGTCGTTTGAACCGTTGATGACGCTTTATCTGACAGACAATACAACTGCCGAAGAAATCAAGTACGCGAAAGAAAGCGGTTTCATCCATGGGGTTAAACTTTACCCGGCTGGGGCAACCACGAATTCGGATGCCGGCGTGACTGACTTGAAGCATTGCATTAAGGCGCTGGAAATGATGCAGCAAGTTGGCCTGCCATTGTTGATGCATGGTGAAGTGACTGATCCTGATATCGACCTGTTCGATCGCGAAGCTGTTTTCATTGATCGCGTGCTGTTGCCGTTGCGCAAGACCATGCCTGAATTGCGCATCGTTTTTGAACACATCACCACCAAAGAAGCAGCGCAATATGTAACTGAAGCTGAAGGTGAAATTGCAGCAACGATTACTGCTCACCATCTGCTGTACAACCGCAATGCGATTTTCCAGGGTGGAATCCGTCCACATTACTACTGTTTACCAGTGTTAAAGCGCGAAACCAACCGGCAGGCGCTGGTGGCAGCAGCCACCGGCAACAGCAAACGATTTTTCATTGGTACGGATTCAGCGCCACATCCGAAGGAATTGAAGGAACATGCGTGCGGTTGTGCAGGTTGCTATACAGCCTTGCATGGACTGGAACTGTATGCGCAGGCATTCGATCAGGCTGGAGCAATGGATAGGCTGGAAGCATTCGCCAGTTTCAATGGTGCAGATTTCTATCGTTTGCCAAGAAATCACGACAAGGTAACGTTGAAACGCGAGCCATGGATATTGCCTGAACAGGTGCCATTTGGTGAATCCATGGTTGTGCCGTTGAATGCTGGTGAAACGATGTCGTGGCAACTGGTTGGTTAAGTCGTTATTGGTTATTAATGTTTTTTATATATAGAAATTGATGATGATACGCGGCAGTTTTGGTGGATAACCTGAATATTCCGTTGAATTTCAACATGATGAGAACCGCATAAGCGATGTAAATTTTCATGCTCGAAGTTGGACAAAAATTGAGCCTGCCGCTTTTCGGTGGTAAGGCACATATAGTTAAGAGGATATCCACAAAGCTGTTCACAACGTTTCACGTGAAACAGAAAACAGGTTTGCTGGAATGGTTTTATAATTCGCCTCCTGTAGATTTGCTAAAGAAGTGAATGCAATATCCAATTACATTTGATGTCATCGTCATTGGCGGTGGACATGCAGGAACAGAAGCCGCACTGGCAGCCGCTCGTATGGGTCTTCAAACCCTGTTGTTGACCCATAGCCTGGAAACCCTGGGGCAGATGTCGTGCAATCCGTCGATTGGCGGTATCGGCAAGGGGCATCTGGTTAAGGAAGTGGATGCAATGGGGGGTGCAATGGCGATTGCGGCAGATGAAGCCGGCATCCAGTTCCGCATCCTGAATTCATCCAAAGGGCCAGCGGTGCGCGCGACCCGGGCGCAGATAGACCGCGTGCTGTATCGGCAGTCCATCCGTGGTCGTCTGGAAAACCAGCCAAACCTGTGGCTATTCCAGCAGGCGGTGGAAGACTTGCTGTTCGATGGCGATCGGGTTACGGCCGCTGTGACTCAGGCCGGCATCATTTTCAGTGGCAAAACAGTGGTGCTGACAGCCGGCACTTTCCTAGATGGAAAAATCCACGTTGGCTTGAATAATTATCCTGGCGGTCGAGCGGGTGATCCGCCAGCGGTTGGTTTGTCGCACAGGTTGAAGGAACTCAGGCTGCCACAAGGCCGATTGAAAACAGGTACGCCGCCAAGGATAGATGGGCGCTCGATTGATTTTTCCAGGATGGAAGAACAGGCTGGCGACCTTGATCCCGTACCGGTATTTTCCGTCATGGGTAATGTGCACATGCATCCGAAGCAAATGCCGTGCTGGATTACGCACACCAATGCGCATACGCACGACATTATTCGTGGTGGCCTTGATCGTAGCCCGATGTTTACCGGCGTGATTGAAGGTGTCGGCCCGCGTTACTGCCCGTCGATTGAAGACAAGATCCACCGTTTTTCCAGCAAGGATTCGCACCAGATTTTTCTTGAGCCGGAAGGGCTGACCACACATGAATACTATCCGAACGGCATCTCGACCAGCCTGCCGTTTGATATGCAGCTCGATATCGTGCATTCGATGGTCGGGCTGGAAAATGCGCATATCCTGCGTCCGGGTTATGCGATCGAATACGATTACTTCGATCCGCGCGGCTTGAAAGCCTCGTTGGAAACGAAACAGATACAAGGCTTGTTCTTTGCCGGCCAGATCAACGGCACCACCGGCTACGAAGAAGCGGCGGCACAAGGGATGCTGGCCGGCATCAACGCGGCATTGCTGGCGCAGGAAAAAGAAGCATGGACGCCACTCCGCAACGAAGCTTATTTGGGGGTGATGGTTGATGATCTGGTGACGCAGGGCGTGACCGAACCATACCGCATGTTTACTAGCCGGGCTGAATACCGTTTGAGTTTGCGCGAGGATAACGCTGACATGCGGCTGACCGAAATCGGGCGCAAGCTCGGTTGCGTCGGCGATCAGCAGTGGGACCGATTCAGCCGCAAGCGAGATGCTGTTTCACGTGAAATCGAACGGCTGAAATCAACCTGGGTCAATCCGAACATCATCGCTGCGGCCGAAGCCGAGCGGGTGCTGGGCAAGAATATCGACCATGAATATGCGCTGGCCGAGCTGCTGACCCGGCCCAACGTACGTTACGACCAGCTGCTGACGCTGACCGGTGTCGATGGCCACAATCTCGGCGGGCCGGGCGAACCGGAAGCCGATGTGCGCGAACAGGTTGAAATACAGATTAAATACGCCGGTTACATCGAACGGCAGGCGAAGGAAATAGAGCGGCACCGCAATTTCGAAAACATGCTGCTGCCGGACGCTCTCGATTATGCCGACGTGGCGGCGCTGTCGATCGAGGTGCGGCAAAAGCTGGCGCAGCAGCGGCCGCAAACGCTGGGGCAGGCATCGCGCATATCCGGCATCACGCCGGCGGCGATTTCGCTGCTGCTGGTGTATCTGAAAAAACGCAACTGGGTCGGCTTCATGCAGGAAGGAAACAAATGAACCGATTTGATCGCCCTGCCCTGACACGCCTGCTGGCTGATGGCATTGCACAATTGCCGTTTGCGCTGGCCGATGCGCAGCAGGAAAAACTGCTCGATTATCTGGCGTTGCTATCGAAGTGGAATGGCGTGTACAACCTGACTGCGGTGCGCAATCCGGAACAGATGGTGGCGCAGCACCTGCTCGATTCGCTCGCGGTCGTGCCGGCATTCGCACAGGTGAAATCGGTGCTGGATGTCGGTTCTGGCGGCGGTCTGCCCGGCATCGTGTTGGCGATTGCGCGGCCAGAAATGAAAGTGTCGCTGATTGACACAGTGCAGAAAAAAACAGCGTTTTTGACGCAGGCAAAAGCCGAACTGGGGCTGGCCAATGTTACAGTGCATGCTGGCAGGGTCGAAACACTGCCGGCGGAGGAAAAATTCGACGCGATCACGTCGCGCGCATTTGCCAGCCTAGCGGATTTCGTTTCGCTGTCATCACATCTGCTCGCGCCCGGCGGCTGCTTCATTGCGCTCAAGGGCGTCGTGCCGGAAGATGAAATCGTGGCTTTGCCGGCTGGCTGGAAAGTGGCTGAAATCAGGCCGGTAACGGTGCCAGCCTTGCAGGCCGAACGACATTTGATATTCCTGATTCGGGAAAAAACATGAGACACCGATTCCTGCCGTTGGTCATGATGTTGCTGCTGGCTGCGGCTGTGCAGGCACAACCGTCTACAACCGAAGTTGCCACGGTAGCGTCGGTCGATGTCGACCGTTATGCAGGAAAGTGGTACGAGGTGGCACGTTTCCCCACTTGGTTTCAAACCAAATGCGCCGGCGATGTTTCGGCCGACTACCGCAAGCTCGATGATGGCTCGCTGGAAGTCGTGAATCGGTGCAGAAAGGCGGACAATACGTTTGAACAGGCAGTGGGCCAGGCGGTGATTGTGGATCCGGCCAGCAATGCAAAATTGAAAGTCCGGTTTGTGCCGGCCTGGCTGTCATGGTTGCCGCGAGTCTGGGGCAATTACTGGATCATTGCGTTGGCGCCGGATTATTCTTATTCGGTCGTCGGCGATCCTAGCCGTGAATTTCTGTGGCTGCTGGCGCGCACGCCTACCCTGCCCGAACCGGTTTACCAGCAGGCAGTGCAGCAAGCGGCCAAACAGGGGTTTGACGTAACGAAGCTGGTCAAGACCCAGCAGCGATTGCCCGCTAATGTGCTGAAGGCTTCCGCCGAGGTTGGAAAGCAATGATGTCATTACCCTTTTATGGCATAACAGACGTGTGGCAACTGGTTATTGCCGCCATGATATTTCTGATGCTGCCGGGACCGGGTACATTTTGCGTGCTGACCTGCACCGGCCAGCACGGTCTTCGCGGCGGTTTTGCCGCCTGTGCCGGCTTGATGCTCGGCGACGCAGTGCTGATGCTGATGGCAGCAATCGGCGTGGCGGCGCTGCTGCAGGCGCACCCGCTGCTGTTTCAGGCGGTGCAGTATCTGGGCGCTGCCTATCTGGTCTATGTTGGGTTGAAACTGTTGCTGAATAACAGCCAGACACCGGCGGCGGCGGTGCCGTTCGATGACATGGCGGATTTCCGCCGCGGTTTCCTGGTGACGCTCATCAATCCAAAGGCGATAGTGTTTTATATGGCGTTTTTTCCGTTGTTCATCGACCCGGCACAGCACCGTGGCAGCATGACTTTCATGCTGATGGCGGCCATCATTTCGACCTGCACGCTGCTGTATGTCAGCATGCTGGTGCTGGTTGGCAACACCGTTGCCAAACGGCTTGCGCGTAATCGGCGCATCACCGGTTTTGCAGCAAAAGCGGCCGGTTTTTTCCTGATTGGATTCGGCATCAAACTCTCGTTCAACTGATTTCACATGGCCAAAATCTTCTGTGTCGCCAACCAGAAAGGCGGCGTCGGTAAAACTACCACCACCGTCAATCTCGCCGCCGGTCTGGCAAGATTGCAGCAGCGCGTGTTGCTGGTTGACCTCGATCCGCAAGGCAATGCCACCATGGGCGCGGGCATCGACAAGTCCGGCCTGTCGGCTTCTACCTATCAGGTGCTGCTGGGCACGCGCAACATTCCCGGCGCGCGCCAGCTATCGGAATCCGGCGGTTTTGATGTCTTGCCGTCGAACCGTGAACTGGCCGGGGCCGAAGTCGAAATGGTCGATCTGGAACGGCGCGAGGCGCGGCTGAAGGAAGCCTTGGCCGAAGTGAGTGCCGACTACGATTTCGTGCTGATCGACTGCCCGCCGGCATTGTCGATGTTGACCCTGAACGGCCTGTGCGCCGCGCATGGCGTGATCATCCCGATGCAGTGCGAATATTACGCGCTCGAAGGCTTGTCCGATCTGGTGAACACGATCAAAAAGGTGCATGCGAACCTGAACCGCGAATTGCAGCTCATCGGGCTGCTGCGGGTGATGTTCGACCCGCGCATCACACTGTCGCAGCAGGTATCGGCCCAGCTCGAACAGCATTTTGGCGACAAGGTGTTCAAAACCATCATTCCGCGCAATGTGCGGCTGGCTGAAGCGCCCTCGTACGGCATGCCGGGCGTCAGCTTCGACCCTGCTTCGCGCGGCGCGAAAGCCTACATCGAATTCGGCGCCGAAATGCTGGAACGAATCAAGAACATGTGAACAGGGAAAAGCGAATGGCGACCAAAAAACAAAAAGGGCTGGGACGCGGGCTGGATGCGCTGCTGGGCGGTCCGGCGGAATTTGCCGAAGCGGCAGTGCAAGGCACCACCACCACGCTGCCGATGACGCAGTTGCAGGCTGGCCGTTACCAGCCGCGAACCAGGATGGATGAAGGCGCGTTAAACGAGCTGGCGGCCTCGATCCGCGAACAAGGCGTGATGCAGCCGATTCTGGTGCGTCCGCTGGGGCAAAAGAATGGCGCCGACGCGTATGAAATCATCGCCGGCGAACGCCGTTTCCGCGCGGCGCAACTGGCCGGGCTGGCCGACATGCCGGTGCTGGTGAAGGAAGTGGACGACCAGACCGCGGCCGCGATGGCGCTGATTGAAAACATCCAGCGCGAAGACCTGAATCCGCTGGAAGAAGCGCAAGGCATCCACCGGCTGATCACCGATTTCAGCTTCACGCACGAGCAGGCGGCGACCGCGGTCGGCCGCTCGCGTAGCGCGGTGTCGAACCTGCTGCGTCTGCTGAATCTGGTCAAGCCGGTGCAGACGATGCTGATGGCCGGTGACATCGACATGGGCCACGCGCGCGCGCTGCTGGCGGCGGACAGCGCGATGCAAATCACGCTCGCGAGCCAGGTGGTGGCCAAGCGGATGTCGGTGCGCGAAGCGGAAAAGCTGGTGACCAAAAGCCTGAGCGACAAATCGGCCGCGAACCGCAAGCGGCAAAAGGAAAAATCGGGCGACATCGCCAACCTCGAACAGGAATTGTCCGACCTGCTGGCGACCACTGTGTCATTCAAGGTCGGCGCGAAAGGCAGCGGCCAGATGATCATCGACTTCGCCAACCTGGATGTACTCGATGGCGTAATTGCCAAACTGAAGGGATGATGTCGGCGCTGGCTGGCAAAGCGTGAGCTGGCTGCGGCAGCGACGGAAAATGCCATCCGAGGCCGGCAAGGCCAAAATAACTGACCCAAACGGCGTTTGAGTGAAATAAGGCTGAAAAATATACTCCAGGCAGTATTTTTAAACAGCCAGCAAAAACGAGGCCTGGCGGGGTGTTTTGATGGTATACCCCCGCAAGTCAAGCCTCAAATCGTCATGCTACGCCGTATTTCTGCCGGTAGGCGGCCACCGCCTCCTTGTATTGCGCCAGTTCCGCGCCCGCGCCGGAGCCGGACAGGTAGCCCATCAGGTCGTTCAGGTTGGCGATCGGGATCACCGGCATGTTATACAGCTTGCTCACTTCCTGCACCGCCGAATTGGCCGACAGCGCATCATCCTTGCCCGAACGCTCCATCCGATCGAGCGCGATCAGCACCGCGCATGGCGTGGCGCCGGCGGCGCGGATGATTTCGACCGATTCGCCGACCGAAGTGCCCGCTGAAATCACGTCATCGACAATCACCACCCTGCCCTGCAGCTTCGCGCCGACGGTGGTGCCGCCTTCGCCGTGGTCCTTCGCTTCCTTGCGGTTGTAGGCGAACGGCGCGTTGCGTCCCTTGCCCGCCAGCGCGACCGAAGTGGCAGCGGCGAGCGTGATGCCCTTGTACGCCGGGCCGAACAGCATGTCGAACTCAACCCCGGAATCGAGCAGCGCCTGCGCGTAGAAACCGGCCAGCCGGCCGAGCGTGGCGCCGTCGTTGAACAGACCGGCGTTGAAGAAATAAGGCGACTTGCGCCCAGCTTTGGTGATGAATTCGCCGAAACGCAGCACGCCGGCGTCGACTGAAAACTGGATGAATTCCTGTTGCAGCTTGCTCAAGATGAACCTCGAAGATCGAAAATCAAAGCGCCATTGTAGCGCGGATGGTAGCGCGATTTACGCTACGTGCTGGATAATGCCGGCATGAAAAAAATCATTACCGCCAACCTCAATGGCATCCGCTCCGCCGCGCGCAAGGGCTTTTTCGACTGGATGGGCGCGCAGCAGGCCGACATCGTGTGCGTGCAGGAACTGAAGGCGCAGGCGGCCGACATGACGCCGGAATTCCTCGCCCCAGCCGGCTATCACGGCCATTTCCACTATGCCGAAAAGAAAGGCTATTCCGGCGTCGGGCTGTACAGCCGGGTCGAGCCGGATGCGGTGCAGATCGGTTTTGATGGCGGAGAATTCGATGCCGAAGGCCGCTACGTGCGCTGCGATTTCGGCCAACTGTCGGTGGTTTCGCTGTATGCGCCGTCCGGCTCATCCTCGCCCGAGCGGCAGGAAGCCAAGTTTCGTTTCATGGATGCGTTTCTGCCGCATCTGGCGCAATTGATGGCCAGCGGGCGCGACGTGGTGGTGTGCGGCGACTGGAACATCGCGCACAAGGAAATCGATCTGAAGAACTGGAAAAGCAACCAGAAGAATTCCGGCTTCCTGCCGGAGGAGCGTGCGTGGATGACGCAGGTGTTCGATGGCCTCGGCTGGGTCGATGTCTATCGCCGGCTGCATCCGGAGGCGACCGGCGAAGCGTACACCTGGTGGAGCAATCGCGGCCAGGCATGGGCCAACAACGTCGGTTGGCGCATCGATTATCAGGTGGCCACACAGGGCATGGCCGCCAGCGCACAAACGGCCAGCGTGTTCAAGGAGCAACGTTTTTCAGACCATGCGCCGCTGACCGTCAGCTACGACCGGCTGGTTTAGCGCGCTGCCGCATGGTGGGCGCAAGCTATTTTGCCGGGGCATCAAGAATGGCAGCCCCGGCAAATCAGCGCCTCGCGCACATCCGGCTTGGCTACAAGGCCGCGGTCAGAATGGCATTGATGACGTCGCGGGTATAGATGTCCGCGATGCCGAAGCCGTGGGCATTTCCCACCGCGTTTTCAACGATGGCAGGCAAATCCGCTGCCTTGATTCCCAACTGCGACAGGCGCGTGGGCGTGCCAATCTGGTTGAACCACGCTTCCAGCGCGGCGATGCCTTTCTCGCCGCTATCGACGCCAAACACGTTTTTGGCGAAACGCGCGAACTGGGCTGGATTACGGCTGGAATACCACTTCATCCACGCCGGCATCACGACCGAAAGACCGGCGCCATGCGGCACATTGAACAGGGCCGAGAGCGAGTGTTCGATCGCGTGGTTGGGATAGCTGAAGGCGCCGGCGCCGGAAGACGTCAGGCCGTTCAAGGCCAGCGTCGAGGCCCAGGCGAACTGGCCGCGGGCGTCATAGTCCGCCGGGTTGGCAAGCAGCGCCTCGGTTGTTTCGATGACCGTATTGATGATCGATTCGACCAGCCGCGACAGCAGCGCGGGATACGTGCTCGCGGTGAAATAGACCTCGATCACATGCGCGATCACGTCCGAGGCGGAATACACCAGATAGTCCCGCGATACGCCTTGCATCAGCGCCGGATTGACAATCGAAACCTTGGGGAAGATGGCCGGCGCCGAGATGAAAAACTTTTCCTTCGTGGCTTCATTCGTGACCACGGCGCCGCAGTTCATTTCGCTGCCGGTGGCGGCCAGCGTCAGAATATCGAATAGCGGCAGCGCGGACTCGATGTCGGCCTTGCCGACAAACAAATCCCACACATCGCCGTCGTAATTGACGCCGGCTGCAATCGCCTTGGCGCTGTCGAGCACGGAACCGCCGCCCACGCTCAGGATGGCATCGACCCGGTGCGAGCGTGCCAGTGAAATGGCTTCGCGCACCTTCGAGATGACCGGGTTGCTGATGATGCCGCCCAGCTCGACCCATTCGATGCCTTGCTCCGCCAGACTGCCGCTCACGATGGCAAAAAGGCCTTCGCGCTTGATGCGCTCGCTGCCATAACAGAGCAAGACTTTTTTAACGCCGGATTGCGCCAGAATCTGGCCGATCTGCTTTTCCTTGTCGATCCCGAATTCGATTTGGGTCGGATTAAAAAAGGTAAAATTTTCCATGATGTTCCTTCCGCTTGTGGTGTGCCGCTTCGGAGCGGGGTTTGCCGGTCATGGCATGGTGCCAGACGGCATGAGCCTGCCAGCTCCGCGCTGCAGGATGATGACTGCCGATGCCTATTTTCCCGAAGACGAAACAAATCCAATAGAACAATCCTGCGGATATCTTGCCTAATCCGACGAGCGAGAGGATTTCAGGCGCGTAATCTGGCATCATTGGAGGCCTCGTTGCCATGAAATGCCCTGGAGGTCGGCATGCCATTACCAGACCAGACTCAACCGCGCCACCGCCCGCCGCTGGTCGAACTGCACATGATGCTGGTGCCCATCATCGAACGATGGACGCGCGGGGTGGAAGATTGTTCAACCCCGATCGCAAGCCTTACCTTCTTCCGGCGCGAAGCGCCAACCGAACCGGCAATCTGCCTGGTGGAACCGAGTGTCGTTCTCGTCGTTCAGGGGAAAAAGCGGATGTGGCTGGGCGGCAATGCCTATGACTACGATACGGGCCACACCCTCATCACCTCGCTTGAACTGCCTGCGAATTCGGAAGTGGTCGTTGCCAGTCCGGCGCAACCCTGCCTCGGTTTGGCGCTGAAGCTGGATTTGCGCGTCATGGCCGAGCTGGTCGCGCATAGCGGGCTGCCTTCGCCACGGGGAAAATTGTCCGACAGCGGCATGGGAATTGGTGTGCTCACGCCGCAGGTGCTGGAGCCATTCCAGCGTCTGCTCGATTTGCTGGACGAACCGGAAGCGATCGAGGTGCTGTCGCCGCTGATCCTGCGGGAAATCTACTATCGCCTGTTGATGAGCGATCAGGCGGCGCGGTTGCGGCAGATTGTTTCGGTCGGCAGCCAGAGTCACCGCATAGCCAAGGCGATTGACTGGCTCAAGCTCAACTACAGCACGCCCTTGAGCATTGATGAACTGTCTGGCCGGGTTCAAATGAGTTCGTCATCTTTTCACCATCACTTCCGTCAGCTGACCGGCATGAGCCCGCTGCAGTATCAGAAATGGCTGCGCCTGAGCGAAGCGCGGCGATTGATGCTGGATGCGCATCTGGATGCGGCCAGCTCAGCGTATCAGGTTGGCTATGAAAGCCCTTCGCAGTTCAGCCGCGAATACAGCCGGCTGTTTGGCGCGCCGCCTCGGCGCGATATCGAAAATCTGCGGCTGGCGGTGGCGCACGGTGAAGCCTGACGGGCTGGCATGAGCCTTGCAACAGCCTGCGTGACCTAACACCACTGGAGAGAAGCATGAAAGTACACGTTTTGCAGCATGTGCCGTTCGAGGGGCTGGGCAGCATCCAGTCGTGGCTCGATGCGCGCGGAGCGACCGTCGGCTGGACCCGGTTTTACGCTGATCCGCTGCTGCCGGCGCTGGCCGAAGTCGATTTCCTGATCGTGCTCGGCGGGCCGATGAGCGTCAACGACGAAACCGCCCTGCCGTGGCTGGCCGATGAAAAGCGGTTCATCCGGAAGGCGATTGGCGCCGGTAAGCCGGTGCTGGGCATCTGCCTCGGCGCGCAACTGATCGCCAGCGCATTCGGCGCGCGCGTGTATCCGAACCGGCAAAAGGAAATCGGCTGGCTGCCGATTGAAAACGTGGCCTCGGGCATCGCCTCGCTGTTCCAGTTGCCGCCCTTTGCCCGGGTATTTCACTGGCATGGCGAAACCTTCGATTTGCCGCCGGGCGCGATCCGGCTGGCATCAAGCGCCGCGTGCGACAACCAGGCCTTCCAGCTGGGCCAGAACGTAATTGGGCTGCAGTTTCATCTGGAAACCACGCCGGAGAGCGCCGACGCGATCATCAGTCATTGTCGTGACGAACTGGTGTCGGCCGAATTCGTGCAGACCGAAGCGGCCTTGCGCGCCGTGTCGCCGTCGAGCTATGCCGAGGTGAACCGGATGATGGCGGCGCTGCTCGATTTTCTGGCGGACCAGCAGGCGCGGCCGATGCGGGCCTGAAGCCGTTTACCGCTGCCGCCAAGATGTCTGCCGCTACGACGCCTGTTGCTGCGTCAGGACGGAATCCGGCGCGCTGAAGCATTCGGAGAGGTTTGCCTGCCGGGGTTAAAATAACTGACTGATGGGCCGTTTTCGGTCAGTAAGCCAGAAAAATATACTCCTCCCAGTATTTTAAAACAGCCAGCAAAATTGGGGCATGGCGTATGGTTTTGGTTATATACCCCCAATCTATTTCAGGCTGTGTCGCATTTAACGGTTGAAAAAGCGGACGGCGCACGCTGGCGTTGGTAATGCCGGGTTGGTGCTGCCTGCGCGGCCATTCCAGCGCAGGCTGGAATCCATTGCCGCATTTTGGCGTGGCACCCGCCCGTCTAATGCGACAGCATGCCGGCGTTTTTCAGGTGGGTGGTGAAATCTTCTGCCGTCATCGGCGCGGCGAAGTAGAAGCCTTGAGCTTCATCGCAGTGGAACAGGCGCAGCCGGTCGAGTATGAGTTCGGTTTCGACTCCTTCGGCGATGGTTTTCAGGCCGAGGCTTCTGGCCATCTGGATGATGGCGCGCACGATGGCGGCATCTTCCGGGTCGCTGGTCAGGTCGCGGATGAAGCTGCGGTCGATTTTCAGCTTGTCGACTGCAAACTGCTTCAGGTACGACAGGCTGGAATAGCCGGTGCCGAAATCGTCAATCGACAGTTTCACTCCGAGCGCCTTCAGCCGCCGCACGGTGTCGAGCACGTTTTCAGTGTTGTCGATCAGGATTGATTCGGTCAGTTCCAGTTCCAGCAGCCACGGGTTGATGCCAGAACTTTCGAGTGCCGCCAGCACCGACTGTTCCAGGTCGCCGCGGCGGAACTGCACAGCCGACAGGTTGACCGCCATCACCATTAGCTGCGCGCCGGCCAGATGCCATTCGACCGCCTGCCGGCAGGCTTCGCGCAACACCCAGTCGCCAATCGGCACGATCAGGCCGCTGTCTTCGGCCAGCGGAATGAACTGGTTGGGCGGGATCATTCCCTTGTCCGGATGGCGCCAGCGGATCAGCGCTTCGGCGCCGATGATGGCGCCGGTGGCCAGATCAATTTGCGGCTGGTAGTGCAGCTGGAATTCGTGCCGTTCGAGCGCGCGCCGCAAGCCGTTGGCCATGCCGAGCTTCGCCTGCGCATCGACATCCATCGCATCATCGAAGAAACGGTACGAGTTGCGGCCGGAATCCTTTGCGTGGTACATCGCGATATCGGCATTTTTCAGCAGCGTGTCGAAATCCATCCCGTTATCCGGATAAAGCGCGATTCCGACCGAGGCCGAGGTGGTGAATTCGATGCCGTTGATGCTGAATGGCTCCAGCAGGCAGCGCATCACCTTGTCCAGCGCCGGCATGATTGCATCGTGATTCGGCAAATCGGGCAGGATGATCAGGAATTCGTCGCCGCCCTGGCGGCTGATGGTATCCATTTCTCGCAGGACTTCGGTCAATCGCGAGACAACCGCGCGCAGCAGGCCGTCGCCAGCGGAGTGTCCTAGCGAATCGTTGATGGTCTTGAAGTTGTCCAGATCGAGAAACAGCATCCCGACCTTACCGCCTTCGCGGTCCGCGTGCGCAATCGCCTGCTCCATCCGATCTTGCGCCAGCAGCCGGTTCGGCAGGCCGGTCAGCGCATCGTGGAACGCCAGGAAATTGATCCGTTCCTCGGTCGCGCGGCTTTGCGTGATGTCTTCGATCGACGACCAGATGAATTGCTCGCCGCGGCGTTCGATCAGACGGCCGGACAGGCGTACCGGCACCCGCTTGCCGGATTTGTGGATGTATTCCTTTTCATACGGGCCGTAGTGGCCGGTGGCTTTCAGGTTGTTGAGTTGCTGTTGCTCGCGTTTGGCGTATTCTGGCGGCGTAATTTGCCAGTAGGTCAGTTTCAGTGTTTCGGGGACTGTACGGCCGATGATGTCAGCGAATGCCTGGTTCACATCAACCAGCGAGCCATCCATCCGGCACAGCGCCAGACCAAGGGGGGACGTCTCGAACAGCATCCGGCCATCACGCTCACTCGCGCGCAGCGCTTCTATCGCCGACGAGAGTTCGGCCGAGCGAGCGGATACCTTGCGCCGCAAAGTCCAGCTTAGCAGCAGCAGAGAAACAGCAATGACAACAACGCCCGGTATGATGTAAAGGAAGTATCTGGGGTAGCGTAGCTCCAGCCATTTTGACAGGGAACTCCCCTTCCAGCGCTCCTCGATTTTTTGACGCTCGGCATCATTAATTTTTGCGAACCCCTGCTCGACGAGTTGATACGTCGCACCATCACCCTTGCGCGTGGCCCAGTGCAACTGTCCGGCAAACAATGCTTCAGAAAAGCGGAATTCGTCTCCCAAATTGTTTTTGTACAGATAATGAATTGCTATCGGCTTGCCCATACAGAACACGCGCACCTCACCTTGCCCAGCAGCCTTGATCAATCCTTCATAACTCGCATACTTGCGCAGGTTGGTGATGCCGCCCGTCTGCAACCACTCCACTGCCGCGTCTCCATCCACAACTCCAATGGTAAATCCGCGTAAATCAGTAACGTTGTGAATGCCGCTGATCGATGAGTGGAAGAATGCAGGCACTTCGATGGTCGCGTATGGCTGAGAATAATTCAGTAACTTCTCGCGCATCGGTGTTTTGAAAATATCGTCAATGACGTCGGCTTGCCCGGAATACATCTGTTGCTGCGCCTTGCTCCATTCTTTTGCGACAAGCGTCACCTTGATCCCTGTCTTGGCCGACCACAGATCCCACATGTCCTTGCGTATCCCCTGTGGCTGGCCATCCTGATTACGGAAAATATAGGGCGGGTAGTTATCATCGATCACAACCGTGATTGACGACGGAAGCTGGGCATTCTGCGCGTAGGCGGATTGCGCGCACAGGCTCAATGCCAGCAGAAATGCAATGGTCATGCGCCCGAAAAGCGAGCAGAATTCCGAACGAATAACACGAGATAACAGCATTGCAGTGATGGTTAATTTCTGGTTGGTGCTTGTGGCTACACGTCGCGCCCGGTTGAAAGCAATATACTGTCAAACAGCTGCCCGAAGGATAGCTATTATGTGATTTGTTGCTTTATAACAAACGCTCAAAGCCTCAGCAGATGCTCGAACGCGCTCAATGAGACCTTGGCGCCGGCGCCTATCGCAATGATGATTTGCTTGAACGGACTGTTGCTTGCATCGTCGGCGGCGCTGCTCGATTTTCTGGCCGAGCCTAATAACTGACCGCAAAGTGCGGTTTTGGTCAGCAAGACCGAAAAATATACTCCCCCCAATATTTGAAAACTTCCACGGAAGTATTAATCCTGCTTAATGGTTGGGTTATATACCGCACCTATAACGCAGCAGCCTAATGCGACAGCATGCCGGCGTTTTTCAGGTGGGTGGTGAAATCTTCTGCCGTCATCGGCGCGGCGAAGTAGAAGCCTTGAGCTTCATCGCAGTGGAACAGGCGCAGCCGGTCGAGTATGAGTTCGGTTTCGACTCCTTCGGCGATGGTTTTCAGGCCGAGGCTTCTGGCCATCTGGATGATGGCGCGCACGATGGCGGCATCTTCCGGGTCGCTGGTCAGGTCGCGGATGAAGCTGCGGTCGATTTTCAGCTTGTCGACTGCAAACTGCTTCAGGTACGACAGGCTGGAATAGCCGGTGCCGAAATCGTCAATCGACAGTTTCACTCCGAGCGCCTTCAGCCGCCGCACGGTGTCGAGCACGTTTTCAGTGTTGTCGATCAGGATTGATTCGGTCAGTTCCAGTTCCAGCAGCCACGGGTTGATGCCAGAACTTTCGAGTGCCGCCAGCACCGACTGTTCCAGGTCGCCGCGGCGGAACTGCACAGCCGACAGGTTGACCGCCATCACCATTAGCTGCGCGCCGGCCAGATGCCATTCGACCGCCTGCCGGCAGGCTTCGCGCAACACCCAGTCGCCAATCGGCACGATCAGGCCGCTGTCTTCGGCCAGCGGAATGAACTGGTTGGGCGGGATCATTCCCTTGTCCGGATGGCGCCAGCGGATCAGCGCTTCGGCGCCGATGATGGCGCCGGTGGCCAGATCAATTTGCGGCTGGTAGTGCAGCTGGAATTCGTGCCGTTCGAGCGCGCGCCGCAAGCCGTTGGCCATGCCGAGCTTCGCCTGCGCATCGACATCCATCGCATCATCGAAGAAACGGTACGAGTTGCGGCCGGAATCCTTTGCGTGGTACATCGCGATATCGGCATTTTTCAGCAGCGTGTCGAAATCCATCCCGTTATCCGGATAAAGCGCGATTCCGACCGAGGCCGAGGTGGTGAATTCGATGCCGTTGATGCTGAATGGCTCCAGCAGGCAGCGCATCACCTTGTCCAGCGCCGGCATGATTGCATCGTGATTCGGCAAATCGGGCAGGATGATCAGGAATTCGTCGCCGCCCTGGCGGCTGATGGTATCCATTTCTCGCAGGACTTCGGTCAATCGCGAGACAACCGCGCGCAGCAGGCCGTCGCCAGCGGAGTGTCCTAGCGAATCGTTGATGGTCTTGAAGTTGTCCAGATCGAGAAACAGCATCCCGACCTTACCGCCTTCGCGGTCCGCGTGCGCAATCGCCTGCTCCATCCGATCTTGCGCCAGCAGCCGGTTCGGCAGGCCGGTCAGCGCATCGTGGAACGCCAGGAAATTGATCCGTTCCTCGGTCGCGCGGCTTTGCGTGATGTCTTCGATCGACGACCAGATGAATTGTTCGCCGCGGCGTTCGATCAGCCTGCCGGACATCCGCACCGGCACCCGCTTGCCGGACTTGTGGATGTATTCCTTTTCATACGGGCCGTAGTGGCCGGTGGTTTTCAGGCTGTCGAGCTGCTGCTGCTCGCGCTTCGCATATTCGGCCGGCGTGATTTGCCAGTAGGTCAGTTTCAGCATTTCCGGGATGGTGCGGCCGACGATATCGGCGCACGCCTGGTTGGCATCGACGATGGTGCCATCCATCCGGCACAGCATCAGGCCCAGCATCGAGGTTTCGAACAGCATCCGGCCATCACGCTCACTCGCGCGCAGCGCTTCCATCGCCGACGAGAGTTCGGCCGTGCGAGCGGATACCTTGCGCCGCAAAGTCCAGCTCAGCAGCAGTAGCGCGCCGGATACCAGCGCGCCGACGACCAGCGCAATGACGGTGTAGCGGATATAGCGTTCGTTATCGATGTTTCTCATGCTGCTGCCGAGCCAGCGGTTTTCGATGCGCGCCCGCTCGCTGGCTGAAATCAGTGAAAATCCGCGCTCTACCCGCTGGTGCGTCGCGACATCTCCTTTGCGCGTGGCCCAGTGGAACTGGCCGGTGTATTGCGTATCAGAATAACGAAAATCGTTTTCCAGCCCGTGCTTGAACAGGTAATGCAGCGCCGGCGGCTTTTCCATGAAAAACACGCGGATTTCATCGTTTGCCGCCGCCCGTATCAACGCTTCGTAGCTCGGATATCTGCGCAGTTCGCCAGCGCCTTTCGCGGCCAGCCAGGCAGAGGTTGCGCCGCCTTCCTTGACCCCGACCGCGAAACCGCGCAAGTCATTCACGCTCTGAATGCCGCTGATCGTCTTGTGGAAGAAGATCGCGGTGTCGAGTTTTGCATACGGCTCGGAAAAAACGAGCTTTTGCGTGCGATCGTCGGTTTTGTACAGTGTGTCGAGCACGTCTGCATGGTTCGCCTGCATCACCTGCTGCGCCCGCGCCCAGTCGGTGGCGATGAAGCGCACCGCAATGCCGGTCTTGGCCGACCACAGATCCCAGATATCCTTCTGGATGCCCTGCAGCTGACCGCTTTGGTTGCGGAAAATGTAAGGTGGAAAATTGTCGTCAAGCGCGACCGTGATCGTTTTCGGCTGATCCTGCGGCGCCGCGTGCGCCAGCATCGACCACGCGAACAGAATAGCGCCCAGCCATGCCCGGGCGATCGTCGGGCGGAAGCGGAAGAATCGGATGGACGCTACGTTCATGTCGGTATCATGACATACAAAAATGACAGGAATCCGGCACGGATTCCCGTTCTGGTTCATTTGCCATCAGGCAGCGGACGCTATTCAGACATGCGATGAAGGAAGCAAACCGCATGCCGGACAAGCCGGCGCGGGCGATGATGATAACCGGATTTTTTGCCGGGATGAACAAAACCCGGCCAAGCAGATGTCAGCTTAGCGGTTTGCGTTGCGCGGTTGTTGATTTAACACAATCGTGTTGCTGGCAGCCGCCCAGCGGTCAGTGCCGCAGCAGGTATTCGAATGCGCTCAGCGAGGCCTTGGCGCCGTCGCCCATCGCGATGATGATTTGCTTGAACGGGCTGTTGCTGGCGTCGCCGGCGGCGAACACGCCCGGCACCGACGTGCGGCCGTGGCCATCGACCACGATTTCCTCGTGTTCGTTCAATGCCACCGCGCTGCCCTTGAGCCAGGCGGTGTTTGGCGACAGGCCGATTTGCACGAACACGCCTTCAAGTTCGAGCTGGCGCGGGCTATTGGTCGAACGGTCGAGATAGGTCAGGCCGCTGACCTTGCTGCCATCGCCAGTGATTTGCTGGATCACGGCTTCGGATACCAGCGTCACGTTCGGCAGCGCCAGCATTTTCTGTTGCAGCACCTTGTCCGCACGCAGTTGCGTGCTGCGGATCAGCACCGTCACATGGGTGACGATGGCGGCCAGATCGATCGCCGCCTCGATGGCAGAATTGCCGCCGCCGATGACCGCCACCCGCTTGCCCTTGAACAGCGGGCCATCGCAGTGCGGGCAATAGGCGACGCCGCGCGCGCGGTATTCGCGCTCGCCCGGCACTTCCAGCTCGCGCCAGCGCGCGCCGGTGGCAAGGATCACGGTTTTGCTTTTCAGTGAGGCGCCGCCAGCCAGCTTCAGCTCGATCAAATCGCCCGGCACCAGCGCCTGGACTTGCTGCAGGTTCATTACATCGACGTTGACCGCTTTCACGTTCTGTTCCAGCGTCGCCGCCAGCGTCGGCCCCTGAGTTTCCTTGACCGCGATCAGGTTCTCGATCGCCAGCGTATCCTGCACCTGGCCGCCGAAACGCTCGGCCACGATGCCGGTGCGGATGCCTTTCCTGGCGGCGTAAATCGCGGCCGACGCGCCAGCCGGCCCGCCGCCGACCACCAGCACGTCGAACGGTTCCTTGGCGGCGATTTTTTCCGCTTCGCGCGCGGCCGAGCCGGTATCGAGCTTGGCCAGGATTTCATCGACCGTCATCCGCCCCTGGCCGAACGGTTCGCCGTTCATGAAAACCGTCGGCACCGCCATGATCTTGCGGCGGTCGATTTCATCCTGGAACAACGCGCCATCGACCATCACGCTGCTGATGGCCGGGTTAACCGTGGCCATCATGTTCAGCGCCTGCACCACGTCCGGGCAGTTGTGGCACGAGAGCGAGATGTAGGTTTCGAAATGGAACGGCCCCTTGAGCGCGCGAATCTGATCCAGCACCGCCGGTTCGGTCTTCGGCGGATGGCCGCCGGTTTGCAGCAGCGCCAGCACCAGCGACGTGAACTCATGCCCCATCGGGATGCCGGCAAAACGGATGCCAACGCTGCCGTCGCCGCGATTGAGCGAGAACGACGGCTTGCGTTCGGCATCGTCGCGCCGTTCGGTCAGCGTGATTCTGTCGGACAGCGCGGCGATGTCGCGCAGCAACGCCAGCATCTCGTTCGACTTGCCGCCATCGTCGATTGAGGCAACGATGTGAACCGGTTGCGTCAGTTTGTCGAAATAGGCGGCGAGTTGCGTTTTGATGTTGGCGTCGAGCATGGCATGTCCGTTATTGTTGTTGATGATGGCCCGGCTGCACCGGGCACTGCGGTCTCAGATCTTGCCGACCAGTTCCAGTGACGGCGCGAGCGTGGCGTCGCCTTCCTTCCACTTCGCCGGGCAGACTTCGCCCGGATGGCTGGCCACATATTGCGCCGCCTTGACCTTGCGCAGCAGTTCGGTCGCGTCGCGGCCGATGCCGCCGGCATTGATCTCGACCAGTTGAATCTTGCCCGCCGGGTCGATGACGAAGGTGCCGCGCTCGGCCAGGCCGGCGGCCTCGATCATCACTTCGAAGTTGCGCGAAATCGTGCCGGTCGGGTCGCCCACCATCGGGAATTTGATCTTCTTGATCGTGTCCGACGTATCGTGCCATGCCTTGTGGGTGAAATGCGTGTCGGTCGAAACCGAATACACTTCAACCCCCATCTTCTGGAATTCCGGGTAGTTGTCAGCCAGATCGCCCAGTTCAGTCGGGCAGACGAAGGTGAAGTCCGCCGGATAGAAGAACACGATCGACCACTTGCCCTTCAGGTCGGCGTCGGTGACTTTAATGAACTGGCCATTATGGAACGCCATTGCCTTGAACGGTTTGACTTCGGTATTAATAAGGGATGCCATTGTTTTTCTCCTTGAGTTGTCGTTATGCGAGGCGGGCGCTACCTCCTTTGTGGGGAGGTGCGCAGGTCATCGCGGGTGCAGCAGGTACCTTGGAAAACGCGTTAAATTCTGCAATCAAACGTCGAATCGAACATTGATGAAATTCATTAAAACACAGTTCAAAAATTCATGCAGACCGCAAAATGGCCGGATCAATCGCTTTGGCAAGCCCTAGGCAGATGAAAACGGTTCTCAATTGGGTGTTTGGGAGGCGTCGGGGGCAAAAAATATACTGGATGGTGTATTTTTATACAAGCAGGAAAAATGTGGCTTGGCATCATGTTTTTGCAATATACCCCTGCAAATAACAGCAAATTCGAGCGTGATTTGACGTTTCGATCAGCTAGGCGCGGCAAAAAAATCGCCGGCAAAAAGCCGGCGAAAAAATTTTAAAAAAGGTTGAATTTTTTTGCGGTCGACCGTCCAGAGTTGGCTCAGACCCAAGCCGGGTCAGAACCAGAAGCGCGGATAGTTGCGCGTCTTGGCGGACGACAGGTTGTTCACCACCAGCGCCACCACCAGCATGATCAGCGCGCCGATCAGCACTGGCGAAAGCACGTAGTAAAAACCGAGGCCGTGAATGCTTGGCCCGCCAATGACCGCGATCAGCGCCGACGCGCCGCCCGGCGGATGCAGCGTGCGGGTGAAATGCATGCCGGCGATCGCCAGCGATACCGCCAGCGCGCCGGCGAGCGCGACATTGCCCGGAACAAGCTGGTGCATCAGCACGCCAACTGCGGCCGAGATCAGATGGCCGCCGATGAAATTTCTCGGTTGCGACAGATCGCCGGATGGCGCGCCATAGACCAGCACCGCCGACGCGCCGAACGAGCCGACGAAATACAGGTTCTCATGTTCCGCGATGCCGAGCCAGCCATTAACCACATACACCGCATAGATGCCGATGAACGAGCCGAGCCACGACCAGGCGATTTCCGAAACCGGGCGGCGCGGCAACGGTTGCTGCCCGGGTTCGCCGCGAAATTTCTCGAAATAGTGTTTCATCGCATTTCCTCGTTGTGAACGCAGGCCGGCATTATAGCGGCGCACCCGTTCAGACAAATCATTTTCGGTATTGGTTCAAACAGCCAGTTCGACCATGACGTCGCTATGCGCGCGCGTGCTGCAGGCGAGCGCATAGCCAGCGGCAATATCGTCCGGCGTCAGCGTTTCGGTGCTGATGCGCTCGACCTCGCCTTCAATGACCTTGCACTTGCATGAACCGCAGACGCCGGAACGGCAGGCGCCGATGATTGGCAGTTCCTCTGCTTCCATGATTTCAAGCAAGGTCTGGCCGTCGGCAATCGCCGCCGTCTTGCCGAACGATGGCACGGTCAGCTGGAACACGGCGCCGCTGGTTTCCGCTGGCGGCAGTTCGGCCGGGGTGAAGCTTTCCTTGGACAACGCATCGGCCGGCAAGCCACTGGCCGCGAACCAGTGCTCGATCATCGCCATGTACGCATCGCTGCCGCACAGGAAAAACCGGCTCTTGTCCGCATTGCCGCCGGCTTCGGCCAGCAGCGCGTCGAGCCGTTCAGGCGTCAGCCGGCCGGTGTGGCAGGCGATGGTTTGCTCCGGCTGCGTCAGGAACAGGTCGAGCCGGAAGTTGGCTTGCTGCGCCAGCGCCAGCAGTTCATCGCGAAAGATAAAGTCTGCCTCGCATCTGGCGCTGTGAATGAAGTGGATGCGCACGTCGCTGCGGCAATCACGCAGCCAGCGGACGATCGACATCATCGGCGTGATGCCGCTGCCAGCCGACAGCAGCACGATTTTTTCCGGCACGTCGGCCGGATCAAGGCAAAAACTGCCGGCGGGCGCGCTCGTTTCAAGCTGGCTGCCGGCGTGGAAATGATCCAGCAGGTGATTCGATACCAGACCGCCATCGACCCGCTTGACCGTGATCGTCAGTGATTCCGGCCGGCTGGGGGAGGATGAAATCGAATAGGCGCGATATTGCCTGCCGCTGGCGGTATCGACGCCGATAGTCACGAACTGGCCCGGCTTGAAGTCAAACCGTACCGGCGTGCCGGCCGCCAGCACGAAGCTGGCGCTGTCGGCTGTTTCATCGCGCCGTTCGAGGCAGTCGAGCGTGCCGCCCTGCCATGCCGGATAAGATTCGGAATTCATCATCGCATTCATGTCTGTTCTGTTGGTTGTCGCGTCGCGCGTTCGCTACCGCTGGCGCGCGACGCGGGAGTTGCCTACGCTGCCTGCAGGATGTCTTTCAAGTCCTGTTCGACGGTCGAAATCAGCTTCAGGCCGAACTGTTCGTTCAGCACCTTGACCAGATTCGGCGTCAGGAAGCCCGGCGCGGTCGGGCCGACGCGGATATCCTTGATGCCCAGCGACAACAGCGTCAGCAAGACGACGATCGCCTTTTGCTCGAACCACGACAATACCAGCGACAGCGGCAGCTCGTTCACGCCGCAGTCGAACGCCTCCGCCAGCGCCAGCGCGAGCTGGATGGCCGAATACGAATCGTTGCACTGGCCCACGTCGAGGAAGCGCGGGATGCCGTTGATGTCGCCGAATTCGAGCTCGTTGAAGCGGAACTTGCCGCAGGCCAGCGTCAGGATCAGGCTGTCGTCCGGCACGGCCTTCGCCAGATCGGTGTAGTAGCTGCGGCTGCTCTTGTCGCCGTCGCAGCCGCCGATCAGGAAGAAGTGCTTGATGTTGCCCGCCTTCACCTGATCGATCACCGCCGGTGCAGCGGCCATCAGCGCCTTGTGCGCGAAGCCGGTGGTGGTGTAATGCGGCGGCTCGTCCTTGTCAAAGCCCGGCATCGCCAGCGCGGCGTCGATGGCGGCGGAGAAATCGCTGCCTTCGATGTGGGTCGCGCCCGGCCAGCCGACGATGCTGCGGGTGAAAATGCGGCTCTTGTACTGGCCGACGTCCGGGTTGATGATGCAGTTCGAGGTCATCACGATCGACCCCGGGAATGCCTTGAATTCCTTTTGCTGGTTTTGCCACGCGGTGCCGTAGTTGCCGACCAGATGCGGGTACTTCTTGAATGCCGGATACGCATGCGCCGGCAGCATTTCGCCATGGGTGTAAACGTTGATGCCCTTGCCGGCCGATTGCTGCAGAATCAGTTCCAGATCGTGCAGGTCGTGGCCGGAAGCCAGGATCGCCTTGCCCTTGACCGGGCGCATGTTTACCCGCGTCGGCTCCGGGTGGCCGAAGGTGTCAGTTTCGCCCTTGTCGAGCATTTCCATGATGCGGTAGTTCAGCGTGCCAATATCCATCGCGGTCTGGAACAGTTGCCCCATGTCGGTCGGGTCGGTCGCCAGATAGGCCATCACGTCATGGAACTTGCCGGCGACTTCGACATCGGTCTGGCCAAGCACGCGCGCATGTTCGATGTACGCGGCCGCGCCTTTCAAGCCGTACAGGCACAGCAGGCGCAGGCCGATCACGTCTTCGCCCACTTCCTTCTTCTGCCGGTTGAGCGCGAATTGCAGCGCATCGCTTAACATCACGGTTTTCGCGCTCGGCAACTGGTAATCGGCGGCAGCCGGCAGTTTTTCCGGCACCATGTTCTGCGCCTTGCAGGCGGCTTCGTATTGGGATTTGAGGCGGTTGCGCAATGCACCGGCACGCTCCGAAAACGCGATGATGCGCGCCGGATCGAAGTTCACGTTGGTCAGGGTCGAGAAAAATGCCTGCGGCACGTATTCATCGATTTCGGCATCGACGATGCCGACCTTGCGCGCGGCCTGCGCATACAGTGATACCGCCTGCAGCAGGTGGACCAGCATGTCCTGCAGGTCGGATACTTCGGCCGTTTTGCCGCACATTCCCTGCGCAAAGCTGCAACCTACGCCTTGCGGGGTCCGGATGGTATGTTCGCATTGGACACAAAACATTTTGCTATCTCCTGATAAAGTTCAGATAAAATGACCTCCATTGCTTTGCGAGAACCGTGCCATGTTGTAACGTGTTGATATTCAAGAATTTTTTATTCTTGCGCCAACCTGGTGGGTATAAATCACACTGGCTGTGATGGTAAATTGCACCGCGCAAAGGTATTTCTTACAGCGATATGCGCCCGTCACCGTGGCTACCTTTTCATCCGGCAACGTTTGTATTTTGTCAAATCAATCGCCGGCCATAACCCTATAATTTGCACACGCTCAGGAGGACACTCAATGACAACCACCGGCAGTGACTTGAAGGCTTCGCATTCCGCCGCCGTTGAGCCGGCGGGCATGACCGGAATCAACCGCTTTGAAATGCTGCTGTTCCGGCTCGGTGCGAAGGATGGCGACGAGCGTTCCGAACAGTACGGCATCAGCGTGTTCAAGGTGCGCGAAATCGTGCCGATGCCGAACGTGACCAAGATCGCCGGCGCGCTGCCGCACATGATGGGCGTGGTCAATATCCGCGGCCAGATTATTCCCGTGATCGACTTGCCGGCAATGATCGGCTGCCGTCCGAAGACCGGGCTGAACATCATGCTGGTGACCGAGTTTGCGCGTTCGGCGCAGGCCTTCGCGGTCGAAGCGGTCGAGGAAATCGTCCATCTCGACTGGGGGCAGGTCTTGCCGGCCGAAAGCGGCGTTGGCGATGGCATGGTGACCAGCATCGCGCGGCTTGATGCCGATGTCGAAAGCTCGCGGCTGGTGCAGGTGCTCGATGTCGAGGCGATCATGCGGCATTTCGCGCCGCCGGGCAGCGAGGAAGTGAAGCCGGAAAACATGGGGGCGAAAGTGTCGCTGAAACCGGGCAGCGCGATTCTGTTCGCCGACGATTCGGCCGTGGCGCGCTCTCTGATCGAGCAATCGCTGGAAGCCATCGACGCGCCTTACATCACCACCAAGAGCGGCAAGGAAGCGTGGGAGCGGCTGCAGCAGATAGCGGCTGATGCTCAGGCCGAAGGCAAGAAGGCGCGCGACAAGATCGCCATCGTGCTGACCGATCTGGAAATGCCGGAAATGGATGGCTTCATGCTGACCAAGCAGATCAAGCGCGATGACCGTTTTGCCGGCATTCCGGTGGTCGTGCATTCATCGCTGACCGGCATGGCGAACGAAGAACATGCGAAAAGCGTTGGCGCGGATGCCTATGTGGCCAAATTCGTGGCGGAAGAACTGGCAGACGCCATACGCAAGGTAGCCATCGCCTAGCAATGTTGTGAATCTGAAACAGAATGTGGCAAATCTGGCGGTAATACGCACGATCTTCATCTGATCGGGCAATATGACATGGCGCCAGTCAACCGTGACGCGCTGTTTCAACATCTCCGAATCGCAAGGGGGAAAGACGATGGCAAGTACGTATAACGTCCAGCAGGAAATCGATGAGCGCACCAACCTGACCAGCACCAACAAGTTCGAGTTGCTGCTGTTCCGCCTCGGCGGCGATCAACGGGGCGAACGCAACGAATTGTTCGGCATCAACGTGTTCAAGATACGCGAAATCGTCGCGATGCCGCAGGTGACCGCGATTGCCGGCGCACAGCAGCACATGATGGGCGTGGTCAACATTCGCGGTCAGGTGATCCCGGTGATCGATTTGCCATCCGTCGTCGGATGCATGCCTAAGACCGGCCTGAACATCATGCTGGTGACCGAATTTGCGCGCAGCGTGCAGGCGTTCGCGGTCGAGGCGGTCGAAGACATCGTGCGGCTGGACTGGAACCAGGTATTGCCGGCCGAGGGTGGCGTGGCCAACGGCATGGTGACCAGCATCGCGCGGCTCGATAGCGAACTCGACAGTCCGCGTCTGGTGCAGGTGCTCGATGTCGAAACCATCCTGCGGCGCATTTCGCCCGATGGCGGCTCCAACCTTGAAGTGGACGAAGTGAATGCGCGTCCACTGCTCAAGCCGGGCAGCCTGATTCTGGCGGCGGACGATTCGGCGATTGCGCGCACGCTGATCGAGCAGGGGCTGCAAAGCATGAACCTGCCGTTCGTGATGACCAAGTCCGGCAAGGAAGCGTGGGAACGGCTGAACCAGTTCGCGAAGGAAGCCGACGAGGAAGGCAAGCCCGTGGGTGACAAGGTCGCGCTGGTGCTGACCGATCTGGAAATGCCGGAAATGGATGGTTTCACGCTGACCAGAATGATCAAGCAGAACCAGCATCTGGCGAAAATCCCGGTCGTGATCCATTCGTCGCTGACCGGCACCGCCAACGAAGCGCATGTGCAAAGCGTCGGCGCGGATGCCTACGTGGCCAAATTCGCGGCCGAGGAATTGTCAGCCGCCATCCAGAAGGCGTTGTCGAAATAATCCGACGGCGCGAGCGGCATATGGCAGGCGCAAACTGCGCCTGCCATTTCTTTTTTTACAGCCCCAGCTTGGTGGCGACGAAATCGGCGTCCTTGTCGCCGCGTCCGGACAGGTTGACCAGAATCGTCTTGTCGGCCGGCATCGTTTTCGCGATCTTCATCGCATACGCGACCGCATGCGAGCTTTCCAGCGCCGGCAGGATGCCTTCAATGCGCGACAGCGTCATGAACGCATCCAGGCATTCGTCGTCGGTGATCGCTTCGTACTGCACGCGGCCGATATCCTTCAGGTAGCAGTGCTGCGGGCCGACGCCCGGATAATCGAGGCCGGACGCGATCGAATACACCGGCAGCGGCTCGCCCTTGTCATCCTGCAGCGTGTAGCACTTGAAGCCGTGGAGCGCGCCCTTGGTGCCCTTGCTCATCGTGGCCGCATGGTCCGGCGTATCCAGACCGTGGCCGGCCGGTTCGACCCCGACCAGTTTCACCCCTTCGTCCGGCAGGAATTCGGTGAACATGCCGATTGCGTTCGAGCCGCCGCCGACGCAGGCGGTGACCACATCCGGCAGCTTGCCTTCGCGCTCGAGGAACTGCGCCCGCGCTTCCTGGCCGATGATGCTCTGGAAATCTCGCACCATTTTCGGGAACGGATGCGGACCGACCACCGAGCCGATCGCGTACAGGAAATTCACCGGGTCCTTGATGTATTCGTCGAATGCGCTATCGACCGCATCCTTCAGCGTCTTGGTGCCGCGCGTGACCGAAATCACGTTGCAGCCGAGGATCTTCATCTTGGTGACGTTCGGATGTTCCTTGGCGATATCGATCTCGCCCATGTGGATTTCGCATGGGATGCCGACCAGCGCGCACGCGGTCGCCAGCGCCACGCCATGCTGGCCGGCGCCGGTTTCTGCCAGCACCTTGGTCTTGCCCATGTACTTCGCCAGCAGCGCCTGGCCGAGGCAGTGGTTGATCTTGTGCGCGCCGGTATGGTTCAGATCTTCGCGCTTGAGGAAAATGCGCGCCCCGCCCTGCCGTTCTGTCAGGCGCTTGGCAAAAAACAGCGGGCTGGGACGGCCAACGTAATGGGTGTACAAGTCCGCCAGTTCGTCCTGGAATGCCTGGGTCTGCCGCACTTCTTCATACGCGACACTGATCTGATCCATGATGGCTTTCAGCTCGGGCGGAATGATCTGGCCGCCGTATTCGCCGAAATAGCCGTCCTTGTCCGGCATTTCCAAAAACTGGTGTGACATGTGTTTCTCCTTGAAAGGCTTGAACGGATTGCGCTGACGCGAAAAATGGGTGAATTGTATGCCAAAAAATACTGGTGGGAGTATATTTGAAGGGCCAGTAAAATCGAGGCCCGGCGCGGCAAAACAGCTTATACCCCCGTCACCCTGCCGGTTTTCAATCCCGCTCGCGCCACGGCGCGATCTTCGGCAGCATCAGCATCCCCGGCAGCGCCAGCACGAAGCACAGGTTGAAGAACATGAACCAGCCGGTCTGTTCGACGATGAAGCCGGCTGATGCATTGATGAAGGTGCGTGGCACCGCCGACAGGCTGGTGAACAGCGCGAACTGCGTGGCGGAAAAGCGCGGGTCGGTGGTGCGTGCGATGTAGGCCACGAACGCGGCCGTGCCCAGCCCGACGCCGAAGGCTTCGAAGCCGATCACGCCCGCCAGCAGGATCGGGTTCGCACCCGCCTGCGCCAGCCAGGAAAAGCCGAGGATGGCGATCGCCTGCACCACGCCGAAAACCCACAGCGCGCGGTTGATGCCGAGCTGGAGCATCCATATGCCGCCAACCAGGCCGCCGATGATGCTGGCCCAGAAGCCAGTGGCTTTCGCGATCACGCCGATCTGGGTCATCGAAAAGCCGGTGTCGAGGTAGAACTTGGTCGCCAGCGCGGTCGCCAGGCTGTCGCCGAGCTTGTAAAACAGGATGAAGGCCAGCACCAGCAGCGCGCCCTTCCAGCCGTCGCGCGCGATGAATTCGGAAAACGGCAGCACCACTGCTTCGCGCAGGTTCGCTGGCGGCTTGCCGTAGATTTCCGGTTCCTTGATCAAAAACGTGCAGGCCAGACCCGGCAGCATGAAGGCGGCGGTGATCCAGAACACCAGCGACCACGGCAGCATGTCGGCCAGAATCAGCGACAGCGCGCCCGGCACCATGCCGGCCACTTTGTACGCATTGACGTGCACCGCGCTGCCCAATCCCTGCTCGTTGTCTGGCAGCAGTTCGCGCCGGTAGGCGTCGATCACGATATCCTGGCTGGCAGACAGGAAGGCGATCAGCGACGCCATGAACGCGATCGCCGGCAGTTGCTGCAGCGGGTCGAGCATCCCCATCGCGCCAATGGCCACGAACAATGCAATCTGCGTTGCCGCCATCCAGCCACGCCGCCGGCCCAGTGGCCCGAAGCTGTAGCGATCCATCAGCGGCGACCACAGGAATTTCCACGTGTACGGGAACATCACCAGCGCGAACAGGCCCAAGGTTTTCACGTTCAGGCCGAGTTTGGCCAGCCAGGCTTGCAGCAGATTCAGCAGGATGAACAGCGGCAGGCCGGAGGTGAATCCGAGGAAAACGCAAATCAGCGTGCGCCGGTTGAGCGCGCTTTGCCAGCGCGGTTTGGCATCATCCGGCGTGGAATTATCGGTAGCAGTCACGTTATTTTCCGAGGCGGAACACCGCCAGCGAGCCGCGCAGGTTGGGCAGGAAATGGACCGGCTTGCCATCCTTGAGCGCGACGCAGTCGAGCACGCGCAGGCCGACATGGTTCGCCAGTTCGGAAAAATCGCCGATAGTGGCGCAGCGCAGGTTCGGCGTGTCGTACCACTCGTATGGCAGCGATTTCGAAACCGGCATCCGGCCGCACAGCAGCGACAGCCGGTGCGTCCAGAAAGCGAAATTCGGGAACGACACGATCGCTTCGCCGCCGACGCGGGCGATGTCTTTCAGCACCCCCTCGACGTTTTCCATCATCTGCAACGCCGACAGGCACAGCACGGTATCGAACGCGCCATCCGGGAACAGGCCGAGGCCGCTGTTCATGTCGTGCTGGATTACGTTGATGCCGTTTTTCGTGCTGGCCAGCACCCGGTCGTCCTCGATTTCAATGCCGTAGCCGGTGCAGTGCTTGGCCGCCTGCAGATGGGCCAGCATCGCGCCGTCGCCGCAGCCGACATCAAGCACATGCGCGCCCTGTTTCACCCAGTTGGCGATGAACGCCAGATCGGCGCGCAGCGTGGCGGATTCCTGGGGTGTCATGCTTTCCTCCCGAGGTCTTGCCAGATGCGGTCGTAATAGGCGGCTATCAGGCGGTGGTAGCGCTCGTCTTCCAGCAGGAATGCATCGTGCCCGTGCGGCGCGTCGATTTCGGCATAGCTGACGTCGCGCCGGTTTTTGATCAGCGCCTGCACGATGTTGCGGCTGCACTCGGGCGAAAAGCGCCAGTCGGTGGTGAACGATGCCAGCAGGAATTTGGCCTTCGTGCCGGCCAGCGCGCGGGTCAGGTCGCCATCATGCGCGGCCGCCGGATCGAAATAATCAAGCGCCTTCGTGATCAGCAGGTAAGTGTTGGCATCGAAATATTCGGAAAATTTGTCGCCCTGATAGCGCAGGTAGGATTCGATTTCGAAGTCGATGCCGAAGTCGTAATGATATTCGCCCGAACGCAGTTCGCGCCCGAACTTCTCCGCCATCGCGTCGTTCGACAGGTAAGTGATGTGGCCGATCATCCGCGCTACCCGCAGGCCGCGCTTCGGCACCACGCCGTGCGCATAAAAATCGCCGCCGTGGAAATCCGGGTCGGTCAGGATCGCCTGCCGCGCGACATCGTTGAACGCGATGTTCTGGGTCGAGAGCTTGTCGGTCGAAGCAATGACGATGCAGTGCCGCAGCCAATCCGGGTACAGCGTGCTCCATGCCAGCGCCTGCATGCCGCCAAGCGAACCGCCCATCACCGCCGCCAGTTGCGTGATGCCGAGCGCCTCGATCAGCCGCGCCTGCGCGTTGACCCAGTCCTCGACCGTGACCACCGGGAAATCGGCGCCGTAAGGCTTGCCGGTGGCCGGGTTGGTGTGCATTGGCCCGGTCGAACCGAAGCAGGAGCCGAGGTTGTTGATGCCGATGACGAAGAAACGGTCGGTATCGAGCGATTTGCCGGGGCCGACCATGTTGTCCCACCAGCCGACGTTATTCGGCTCGTCGGCATACACGCCGGCTACGTGGTGTGATGCATTCAGCGCATGGCACACCAGCACCGCGTTCGACTTGTCGGCGTTCAGCGTGCCGTAGGTTTCATACATCAGCGTGTAGCCGGCAATGCTCGCGCCGCCTTGCAGCGGCAGCGGGTCGGCGAAGTGCATCGCCTGGGCGGAAACAATACCGATGGAAGCCATGATGTTCAGTTCAAAAAAGCAAAAAGCCCGAATGCGGCGGGCATGTCGGGCTGTAAAGCTCGCTTTAGCCGCATTTGTCAGGGAAGCGTTCTTGCTCCCCACGCGCCCGCAAGCTGTTCAGTTCAAATCGGCGCGAGTGCCTAGCATAACCAACTCGGGCAGGGTCGTCAAATCGGTCCAGTGGCTGGTCCGTGCGAAAGCCATCATTTCTTTTGCCAGCACTCATGGCGATTATCATACGCCAACAGGTTGTTTGGGAGGCAACATCTTCGTTACACTGTCGGGCAGGAAACCTTATCCCATCTTTACGATGGAACCACTTGCTGTTGTTCCTTCGCCCGAGATGCAAACACGGCCACTTTGGAGTCTAAATCCATGAAAACCTTCCAACCGGTTAAAGCGACAAATTTCCGTTGCAGGCGCTGGCAGGTTCCCGAAATTTGCCTGCCTGTATTCCTCTCAATGCTGTTGCTGTTTACGGCATGCATACCGGCCATCGGATGGTGCAACGACGAATACAACCAGCTCGGCAATCTTTTCGGCTCGGAGGGACGGAACATGGAAGATGTCGCCACAAAAATCATCTCCCTTCCGGGTGAAAGGAGGAATTGGGTAAAGGGTCTTGATTTCAGTCCGGATGGCAAATACCTCGCAACCGTGACGCACAAAGACGGCGTAAAAGTATGGGACTGGCAGAATGCTCGGGTTGTGCGTACCTTGGGCAGATTGCAAGGTAGCAATATTGGCCTTGTCAGAGAGTTGCTCAAGTTCAGTCCGGATGGGCATATGCTTGCCACTTGCCATGACTTAGCTACGAATCGTGTTGTGATACGCATATGGCGCACGGATACCTGGGAGGTATTGCACGAAATCACAGATCCGATGCCTGGCTCAGGATGCAATGCGATCAACTTCACTCCGGACGGAAAGCATCTGGTGCGAATTGCGCACCACAATCCCAAATATTCCACTGATATTTTGCATGTGTACGATACGACGACATGGGAAACCATCTGGACATTACAGTTGTCACCTTTCCGTCCGTACGCTTTAGCCATCAGTCCAGATGGCAAATGGGCTGCAATCGGTGGATACGCATACGGCGGTGGAATAAAACATCAGAGCATCATCGTTGACATGGAAAAGCGCATGGCAACCAGAACGATTCCCAATACGGTTGATTTTGCATTTGGCCATCTTGCCTGGAGCCCTGATGGGGCGCGCCTGACAGCCATTGGCCGACGCGGATGGGATGGCTTGGCTTATACCGGCGGACCGGAAAATATCATGACATTCGATGCGCACTCAGGCCGGTTGCTGGCAGCCTACATCTGGGGGCGGGTGAGCTTGCTGTATGTGCGCTATACGCCTGACGGCAAATACCTGATCGAAAGCGACATGAACGATCGCGGCACTGCTTTGGGCGCCCGGATATGGGATGGTACGCACAACAAGCAATTGCAGCACATTCCGGGAGCGATCAGCAGTTTGGCGGTGTCGAGGGATAGCCGTTATCTGGCGACCGGGAGTGATAGGGACACAACCATCTGGAAGCTGAAACAACAGTGACCCGAATGGCCCGTATTTTTTCTCACTCCGTTGTCAGCTGGCGCAAGGTTTTTGGTATTTTGGTGCTCGCGCGCAGTAGTGCTTACGCATGCTTCATGCCCGAAATCACATCGCCCGCAACTGTTCCATCTCGTGCTCGATGGCCGAGGGTTCATACAGGTTGATGATGCGCTTCGAGCGGGAAGCGATTTGCTGCAGGTCGCAATTCAGGATTTCCTGCTTCACCGCCAGCAGTTGCGACGGGTGCATCGAGAATTCGCGCAAGCCCATGCCGAGCAGCAGTCGCGTCAGTTTGGCGTCGCCGGCTACTTCGCCGCACATCGAAACAGGGATGCCGGATTTCGCACCGGCGCGGATGGTCATCGATAGCATTTGCAGGATGGCCGGATGCAGCGGGTTGTACAGGTGCGCGACTTCGTGGTCACCGCGGTCGATCGCCAGCGCGTACTGGATCAGGTCGTTGGTGCCGATCGACAGGAAATCGAGCCGGCTGATGAACATCGGCAGGGCCAGCACCGCTGCCGGAATTTCAATCATCGCGCCGACTTCGATGTCGGCATCGAATTTGTGGCCGGTGTTGCGCAGTTGGGTTTTCGCCTGTTCGATCATCGCCAGCGTCTGATCGATTTCGAATGCGTGCGCGATCATCGGCACCAGCAGTTTCACCTTGCCGAAGGCCGAGGCGCGCAGTATCGCGCGCAATTGCGCCAGGAACAGTTTGGGCTCGGTCAGGCAGTAGCGGATCGCGCGCAGGCCAAGCGCCGGGTTCAGCGTGTTTTGGTCAATGGCTTCGATCTGCTTGTCGCCGCCGATGTCGAGCGTGCGAATCGTCACCGGCCGGCCGCGCATCGCTACCACTGCCTTCCGGTACGCTTCAAACTGTTCTTCCTCGCCCGGCAGCTTGGGCGTGCCGGGCGGGCGGCTCATGAACAGGAATTCGGAACGGAACAGCCCGACGCCTTGCGCGCCGACATCAAGCGCAGCCGGACAGTCTTCCGGAAACTCGATGTTGGCCAGAAGCGTGATCGGCGTGCCATCCTTCGTGATAGCCGCCGCTTTTTTCAGTTTGCTGAGTTTCTTGCGCGCTTTCAGCAGCGTGTTCTGGCGGTTGCGGTAATAATCGAGCACCAGCGGCGACGGATCGACGATCACCACGCCGGCATCGCCATCGATCACCACCCAGTCGTCCTGCTCGATCAGATCGGAAGCGTGCGACATGCCGACCACCGCCGGAATGTCGAGACTGCGGGCGACAATCGCCGCATGCGAGTTCTGCCCGCCGAGGTCGGTCAGGAAGCCGCTGAACGTGTGTTCGCGGAACTGGATCATGTCGGCCGGCGAAATGTCGTGCGCGACTACGATCATGTGCGCGCGGTCATGCTCGGCGCTTGTCGGCAGCAGCGTCCTGGCGGTGCCGGTCAGCACTTTCAGCACGCGTTCGCCAATCTGCTGGATGTCGGCCTTGCGCTCGCGCAGGTAGGCGTCGTCGATACCGTCGAAATGTTCGGTCAGCTCTTCCAGTTGCGTCACCAGCGCCCATTCGGCGTTGTAGCGCCGCTTGCGGATGATGTCGAGTGGCGCTTCCGAAATCAGCGGATCGGACAGGATCATCGCATGCACGTCGATGAAGGCGCCAAGCTCGACCGGCGAATCCTTCGGCAAGTCGGCCCACAGGTTTTCCAGTTCCTTGTGTGCGGTGGTGATTGCATTCTCCAGCCGCTGCACCTCGGCTTCCACCTGTTCCTGTTCGATCAGGTAGTGCTGCACATCCATCGCCGCCGGCGCGATCATGTGCGCGCGGCCGATGGCAATGCCGCGTGATACCGGGATGCCGTGCAGTGTGAATGAATAAGCCATGTCTGGATCGAAGGGGGCTGAATTGGTGTTGTAGCGTCTGAAGCGAAGAACCTTAACTGGCTATCTTACCCGTTTTGGCAGCAGCTGAATTACTCATCTTCCCCAAATTTGTCATTGATCAAACCTTGCAGTGCGGCGATGCATTCGTTTTCATCCTCGCCCGTCGCCTCGATAGTGACGATGGCGCCCTTGCCGGCGGCCAGCATCATCACGCCCATGATCGATTTGGCGTTGATGCGCTGCTTGTTGCGGCTCATCCAGACTTCGCTCTTGAATCTTGCCGCCAGCTGCGTCAGCTTGGCTGATGCGCGCGCATGCAGACCGAGCTTGTTGATGATTTCGATGTCGATTTTTGCCATGCTTGTCAGTGTGTGCGTGATTCGTATGTCAGTGGTTGGTCAGCAATGATCGACCCGGACCGCGCCGCTCTTGCCGCCGGTCAGCGCCTTTTCGACCACGGTTTCCAGATCGCTGTCGCGGTAGGTCAGCGCGCGCAACAGCATCGGCAGGCTGCCGCCGGCGATGACCTCGACATGGCTGTCGGTGAACAGCGTGTGGCAGCAGTTCGAAGGCGTGCCGCCGAGCACGTCGGTCAATACCAGCACGCCGGAGCCGTCATCAAGCCGCTCGATTGCCTGCCGTGCCTGTTTGTGCACTTCGTACGGTTCCTGATCGGCGATCACGTCGATCACCTCGACCCGTTCGAGTTTGCCGGAAAACATGTGCGTGGCGGTGGCCATGAAAGCCTGCCCGAGCGGCGCATGCATGATTAAGAGTATGCCAATCATGGTTTCTATTGTAATGGCTTGGCGTTCAAACGGCGCGTTCGAGCGCATCGATGAACATCGCGGCGACGTCGAATCCGGTCTGCTGCGTGATTTCGCGGAAACAGGTCGGGCTGGTGACGTTGATTTCGGTCAGGTGGTCGCCGATCACGTCCAGTCCGACCAGCAGCAGTCCGCGCTGGAACAGGATCGGCGCCAGCGTTTCGGCGATTTCGCGGTCGCGCGCCGACAGCGGTTGCGCCACGCCGGTGCCGCCGGCTGCCAGATTGCCGCGTACTTCGCCCGCTTGCGGGATGCGCGCCAGCGCGTACGGCACCACTTCGCCGCCGATCAGCAGGATGCGTTTGTCCCCGAGCGCGATCTCGGGGATGTAGCGTTGCGCCATGATGGTGCGGGTGCCGTTGGCGGTCAGCGTTTCGATGAGCGCGCCCAGATTGATGCCATCTTCGCGCACGCGGAACACGCCGCTGCCGCCCATGCCGTCGAGCGGCTTGAGGATCACGTCGCGCTGTTCGGCATGAAAGGCGCGCAGCCGTGCTTCGTCTGACGCGACCATTGTCGGCGCGGTGAACTGCGGGAATTGCGCAATCGCCAGCTTTTCATTGTGGTTGCGGATCGCCGCTGGCCGGTTGAATACGCGTGCGCCCTGCAGCTCGGCCAATTCGAGCAGGTAGGTCGAATACACGTATTCCATGTCGAACGGCGGATCCTTGCGCTTGATGATGGCGTCGAACGCAGTTAGCGGCTGTGCTACCGGCGCGTCGGCAACGTACCAGCCTTCGTCCGGATGCTCGCTGCCGGTGAGCGCGATTTTCGACACATTGGCGACGATGGCGCCGTTCTCCATCGCCATGTGCTGTTGTTCGAACGCGTGGATTTCATGGCCGCGTCTGGCGGCCTCGGCCATCATGGCGAAGGTCGAATCTTTCCAGACCTTGAAGCTGGACAGCGGATCGGCGAGGAACGCGAGTTTCATCACGTTTCCGGGTTCGGATCGGTTTTTTCGAGTTCGATCGCCGCTGCCAGCAAGGCCAGGCGCGCCACCACGCCGTACATGTAGAAGCGGTTCGGTGCATTCGTGCCCGGTGCGGCGCGGAAATCCGGAATTGCGTGCTGCTGCGCGAATGCCAGCGGCACGAAATGCGCGCCTGGCGCGTTCAGGTTCTCGTCGATGTCGCGATCGGCATGCACGCGGTAGAAGCCGCCGACGACGTAGCGATCCATCATGTACACCACCGGCTCGGCCACGGCATCGTTGATGCGCTCGAACGAATGCACGCCTTCCTGAATGATGACGTCATTCACCTGCAAGCCATCTTTCACCACTGCCATCTTGTTGCGCTGCTTGCGGTTCAGATCCTTGACTTCGCTCGCATCCTTGACCGACATGATGCCCATGCCGTAGGTGCCGGCATCGGCTTTCACGATCACGAACGGCGTTTCGTTGATCTTGTATTCCTTGTACTTGCGGCGAATTTTGGTCAGCACCGCGTTCACCTGGGCTGCCAGGCATTCCTCGCCGCTGCGCTCGGCGAAATTGATCTCGCCGCAGCGGGCGAAGAACGGATTCAGCATCCATTGATCAACCCCGATCAGCCGGCCAAAGCGGCGCGCGACTTCATCGTAGGCTGCGAAATGGTTGCTTTTGCGGCGCACGGCCCAGCCGGCATGCAGCGGCGGCAGCAGCGTCTGTTCGTGCAGGTTTTCCAGAATCGCCGGAATGCCGGCGCTCAGGTCGTTGTTCAGCAGGATGGTGCAGGGGTCGAAATCCTTCAGCCCGAGGCGGCGGCCATTTTTCGAGCGCACCAGCGGTTCCAGCAGGATGGTCGAGCCGTCCGGCAGCGTGACTGCGGTCGGCTGCTTGATGTCGGGCGAGAGCGAGCCGAGGCGCACGTTCAGGCCGGTCTGGCGGAAAATCTTGATCAGGCGCGCAATGTTTTGCAGGTAGAACGTGTTGCGCGTGTGGCTCTCCGGAATCAGCAGCAGGTTTTTTGCATCCGGGCAGTATTTTTCGATCGCCGCCATCGCCGCCTGCACCGTCAGCGGCAGCATTTCATGCGCGAGGTTGTTGAAACCGCCGGGGAACAGATTGGTATCGACCGGCGCCAGCTTGAAGCCGGCATTGCGCAGATCGACCGAACAGTAGAACGGCGGCGTGTGATCCTGCCATTCGAGCCGGAACCAGCGCTCGATGGCAGGCGTCGCGTCGAGGATTTTCTTTTCCAGGTCGAGCAGCGGGCCGTTGAGCGCCGTAACGAGATGGGGAACCATATGATCCTTGTTATTGTGAGTGTGATTTTTCAATGATGCGGTCGAACGCGGTATTAATCAAGAGCAACGTGTTAAAGTGACAAGCAAATCAGCCCGCCATTTTGATGATGCACAACATCAACATCTATGCCGCGCCGGCCACGCAGGCGCAACTGGAATCCTGGCGCAGGAATAACAGCGCCAGGCTGTTTGCCTCTTTTGCTGTCTGCATCGGTTCGTTTTTGTTTTTCGGGCTGATGCATGATCGACTGGAACCGGCCATCTGGCTGGTGCCGGCTGGCATCGTGCTGTTTTGCCTGTTCAGTTTCGTGCGCCTGATGAAGCGGGCGCGGCGGGTTGACACCTGCGGGCCGGAAACCCCGGATGCGCTGATCTGTTCCGGCATTCCGGCTGTGGTCGCGTATTGCAACAAGGTGAAGCAGCAGGGAAGGATGCTGACCTACAGCGAGGCCGAGGCGATGCTGGCTATCTGCGCCGCCGACCCGGAAGCGCTGAAGCGGGTGCAGCTCTCGTACCATGCGTATGACGAAGCCCATCCGATCAGCGCCATGTTTGGTTTCTGGTCGCATTAATCCTTCACCCACCGAACCCTTCCCCGCCAGCAAAAAAAGCGCCCCCGAGGGGGCGCTGAGAAGGCCTGTTCGCGCAGGCATGGGGGATTACAACATGAGAACCCTTACAGCTTGTAGGCGGATTCACCGTGGGTGGTGATGTCCAGACCTTCGCGTTCCTCGTCTTCCGACACCCGCAGGCCGATGACCATGTCGATCAGCTTGTAGGCGATGATCGATACCACGGCCGACCAGATGGCGCAGATGATCACGGCTTGGAACTGTACCCACACTTGGCTGGCAATCGAGTACGGATCGGTCGAAGCTTTGTTGATCACGTAGTCGAAGATGCCTTGGCCGCCGAGCGACGGTGCCGCAAACACGCCGGTCAAGAGTGCGCCCATGATGCCGCCGACGCCATGCACGCCGAATACGTCGAGCGAATCGTCTGCGCCCAGCAGTTTCTTCAGGCCGGTGACGCCCCACAGGCAGACCAGGCCAGCCAGCAGGCCGATGACCAGCGCGCCCATCGGGCCGATGAAGCCGCAGGCCGGGGTGACGGCTACCAGGCCGGCCACCGCGCCAGATGCGCCGCCGAGCATCGACGGATGTTTCTTGATGAACCACTCACCGATGACCCACGAGCAGGTGGCGGCGGCGGTAGCCAACAGCGTGTTGACGAAAGCCAGCGCAGCGGTGTCGTTTGCTTCCAGCGCGGAACCGGCATTGAAACCGAACCAGCCCACCCACAGCAGCGCAGCGCCAATCATCGTCATCGTCAGCGAGTGCGGCGCCATCGAATCCTTGCCCAGGCCGATGCGCTTGCCGACGAAGTAGGAACCAATCAGGCCAGCGATGGCGGCGTTGATGTGAACCACGGTGCCGCCAGCGAAGTCAAGCGCGCCCTTCTGGAACAGCAGGCCGGCTTTTTCGGTTTCGGTCGCCAGCGTGGCCGCATCCTTGATCGCATCCGGACCGGTCCAGAACCAGACCATGTGCGCCATCGGCAGGTACGAGAACGTGAACCACAGGATGATGAACACCATCAGTGCGGAAAACTTGATGCGTTCGGCGAACGAGCCGATGATCAGGCAGCAGGTAATGGCAGCGAATGCGCCCTGGAACACGACATATACGTATTCTGGCAGTACCACTCCCTTGCTGAAAGTGGCGGCGGTCGAGAACGATGCCTTGGCCGAATCGAAGATGCCGTTCAGGAACAGGCGATCAAAACCGCCGATGAAGCTGTTGCCCTCGGTGAACGCGAGCGAATAGCCGTAGATGCACCATAGCACGATGATGAGGGCGAAGATCGAGAACGACTGCATCAGCACCGACAGCATGTTCTTCGAGCGCACCAGGCCACCGTAGAACAGCGCGATGCCGGGCAGGCTCATCAGGATCACCAGCACGGTGCAGACCATGATCCACGCGGTGTCAGCTTTGTTCGGTGTTGGTGCAGGCGCTTCGGCAGCAGCAGCTGGTGCCGCGGCCGTGACGGCAGCCGGGGTGGAAGCGGAAGCCGTGGATACTGTCGCCGATGCCGAAGGCGTAGTCGGTGCATCGGCTGCCAGTGCCGGCAGCGAGAATCCCAGAGCGGCCACGAGCGCAAAGATTGCGGCCATGCTTGCGATAATCTTTTTCATGTCAATCTCCTAGAGGGCTTCCGAGCCCGTTTCACCAGTACGGATACGCACCACTTCCTGCAGTTCCGAAACGAAAATCTTGCCGTCGCCGATCTTGCCGGTACGCGCCGCCGAAACGATGGCTTCGATCGTGCGCTCGACGATGGCATCGTCAACCGCGGCTTCGATTTTGGTTTTCGGCAGGAAATCAACCACGTATTCCGCGCCGCGATACAGCTCGGTGTGCCCTTTCTGCCGGCCGAAGCCCTTGACCTCGGTCACGGTCACGCCGTTCACGCCGACGCTGGCGAGCGCTTCGCGCACCTCGTCGAGCTTGAACGGCTTGATGATTGCAGTAATCATTTTCATGTCACGTTCTCCATCAGAATGTTTTGGTGGCGGTCAGTACCAGCGCTTTCTTGCCGGTGAACTTGCCATCCGGCGTCACGTACAGCGCCTTGTCCGCATCGGTGCCAATCGCTGCCAGGCTGAAGCCAACACCGAAGAATTCCTTCGATACGCCGATCTTGTAATCGGTGTAGTTGTAGGCGGAATTGTTCTTGATCCACTGATGGCCGGCATGCAGGTTCAGCGTATAGCCGCTGCCCAGATCGATATCGGCGCCCGCGTCCAGATAGCCGCTGTTCTTGCTGTCAACGTAACCGAACAGGTTGGTCAGCGAATGCGAATACTTCAGGTAGGCCGGGCCGTAGCCGACTTTGCCGTACAGCTCGAACGTGTTGGCGTTCTTCGCCAGCGTGCTGTAGTTGTTGTTCGGGTACCAGTAATACAGGCCGCCGACGTCATAGGTGAAGCCGCCACCGATGTCGCCCTTCTTGCCCGCATACAGATCGACCTCGACATCGCCCTTGCCGTTGTAGCCGCCGATGGTGCCGGCATCTTTCAGCCACTTGATGGTAGAGAACCAAGTGCCGGCATACAGGCCGGTCGGATTGTGGGTGTAATCGACGCCACCCTGCAGCGCCGGATCCATGCGCGATTGCGAAATGCCACGGTAACGGTATTCGCTCGCCACGCCGAGGTTGTAGCTCACTTCATGGTCGGGCTTCTTCGCCTCGGCCGCCGGTGCAGCCGGCGCTACTTGCGCTTGCGCAAAGCCTGAAGCGAGGGCAGCGGTAACAGCGGTGGCAAGAATCAGTTTCTTCATATCGTTATTTCCTCTCGTTTGCTTGTTTGAATGATGAATATTTGGAACCGCGCTGGTTTCAGACTCAATAAAGCATGACTTGTGCCAGCCTCGAAAACGAGCATGCGCCCCAGAATGAAGAAAATTTTGCCAGCCGGCATGGCGGCGGCTATGATGGAGACGGCACAATTGAAAAAATATGCACCAAATTGAATGCCTGCATTGCAATGCATCAAGATGGTGCGGACAGGAGGCGCATGGAAACGAAACAGTTTTTCGACGACTTGCAGGCCAAGCTCGGCAAAGTGCTGGAAGACTCGCCGGCGAAGGACATCGAGAAAAACGTCAAGGCGCTGCTGACGCAGGGATTCGCCAAACTCGATCTGGTTACGCGCGAGGAATTCGATGCGCAGGCATTGCAGCTGGCCAACATCCGTGCGCGGCTCGACCGGCTGGAAAAGCGCATCGAGGAACTGGAGACGCAACTGCGACAGGCCCAAGTGCGGCATTGAAAGGGTTGGGGCAGATTCCAAAATGGGGCATGCTGTGCGCGGTTGGTGCCGCTGGTTTGATCGCTTGAGGTGCGCGGCACTGCCAGCATGATTGCGCGGGTAGTGGCGATATCGGTTCCAGATGGCGCAAAGCGGCCATTATTCAGACGACGACTGCAGCGTGTTGCGCCCCGATTTTTTGGCCCGATACAGCCCCCAGTCTGCTTGCCGCAACAAGTCTTCCGGTGTGTGGTCGAGTGACGGCACGATGCTGGCCACGCCGATGCTGACGGTAATGATGCCGGGGGAAGTTTGCGTGTGCGGCAGTGCCAGCGACCATACCGCCTGTTGAATGCGCCTGGCCGTTTCCTCCGCTTCACCTTCATTCACTCCCGGTAACAGCGCAACGAATTCTTCGCCGCCGTATCGCGCCACCAGTTCTCCACCGCGCCGCATGGTGGCGGTCAGTGTCGTTGCCAGCGTTTGCAGGCAGGCATCGCCGGCCAAGTGGCCGTACAGGTCGTTATAGTGTTTGAAATGGTCAACGTCGAGCATTAGCAGTGACAGCGGCAACCCGGCGCGTCTGGCACGGTTCCACTCTTGCTGCAACTGGTGATCAAAGAAGCGCCGGTTGGCGATGTTGGTCAGCCCATCGGTATTGCTGAGTCGCTCCAGTTGCTGGTTGGCGTTTTTCAGCGCCTGGGTGCGCTGCTCGACCAGTTCTTCCAGCTCACGGTTCCGTTCATGCAGGCTCTGAAGCGGGTATACCTCGCCTGGCGTTGCCTGCCGGTAGGGAACCGAGATGCCGCTGTGGACGATTTTCCACTCATTGTCCTCAAGCCGGAAAACCAGCACCAGTCGCGCCGTGTCCCGTGACAGGAAGATGTCGGGAATCGGCAGGTGGATATGGAAGAAGGCGGTGGTGATGACCACATCGTCGCTAAGATCCTGCATCGACAGATCCAGCATTTCGATACGAATCCTGCCGGGAACTTGCGCAAAGTCCTGCCGCGTGACCTTGATCCATTCGTCCCGATCCTTGACCAGGATATTGCTGCTGCCGGCATAGCCGCTGAAATTATGGCTGAAGCGTGTTGTCAGACGGTCGTCGCGCGACGCATACATTTCGATGTATTCGTCAAATAGTGCGCGAATCAGTTGCTGACGTTCTGAGCGCATGAGCGGAATGGATAAGATTAGTGAATGCGGCTGGAATGAAGTTGGTGCGTTAATTCAGGGCAATAAGTTTACAGGCAAATGGGCACGCCTGCTTTTCTTTCTCGATAGTTGCGGCAAGATTGGCGCGTGGCGGCGTACTTCTTGTATATTGCATACTGTGCATCAATGGTGACCTTGCAGGGGATTTTGTCGAGGCGATGGTGGTGGTGGCAAGCGTACCGTTTTCCAGAGGAGATTGAAGTGGTCTGCCGAAAAATGCTGTCAGGTCTTGGGCTATCTCTCGCCGCACTGATGCTCGTCGGCTGCGAGCAGATGAATGTTGACGAACAGGTGGCCGCGCTGTGCCGGCAGGATGGCGGAATCAAGGTGCATGAAAAGGTGCTGCTGCCGAGAGAGCAACTGAGCCCGCACGGCGACCCGAAATTTTTCAAATCCTGGAATGAAGAAAGCGGCGATTACCTGTTTCTCGCCAAAAATGAAAAAATCAAAACCAGCTCGCCGACGATAGACAAGACGACCTACACCATCGTGCGCGAAAGCGATGGCAAGACGCTCGGCACCTATGTGTCCTACCTGCGGCGTGGTGGCGACATCCTGCCGCGCCTGGGGCCGGAATCGGCCCGGGCCTGCCCGCAATACACCAGCGACCGGCTATTTGTCCGCACCGTCTTTGCGAGCAAGGATTGACCGCATACCGATGACCCTTGCCATCCTCAAAAGCCGCGCGCTGGCCGGCATGCATGCTCCCGAAGTCACGGTCGAAGTGCATCTGGCCAATGGCTTGCCCGGGCTGACCATCGTCGGCCTGCCGGAAGCCGAAGTGAAGGAAGCGCGCGATCGGGTGCGGGCCGCGTTGCAGAATTCGCGCTTCGAATTCCCGGCGCGGCGGATTACGGTTAACCTCGCGCCGGCCGAATTGCCGAAGGAATCGGGCCGCTTTGATTTGCCGATCGCGCTCGGCATTCTGGCCGCTTCTGGCCAGATTCCGATTGAACGGCTGGATGAATATGAGTTCGCGGGCGAACTGTCGCTCTCCGGCAAGCTGCTGCCGATTCGCGGTGCATTGGCGATGACGTACGCGATGCAGCAAAGCGCCGCCCGCCAGGGCAAGACGCGCGCGTTCATCCTGCCGCGCGGCAGCGCCGACGAAGCGGCACTGGTAACGGGCGCCGCCGTGCTGCCCGCCAGTTCGCTGCTCGAAGTTTGCGCCCACTTCGCCGCTACGGAAGAAGATTCGAGGCTGGCGCAGATGAAGCTGGTGCAGGATGCGGTCCGGCCATCGTACCCCGATTTGGCCGAGGTCAGGGGCCAGCAGCAGGCAAAGCGCGCGTTGGAAGTGGCCGCGGCTGGCGGCCACAGCGTGTTGATGGTCGGCCCGCCCGGTAGCGGCAAGACGATGCTGGCCTCGCGCTTTGCCGGCATCCTGCCGCCGATGACCGATGGCGAAGCGCTGGAATCGGCGGCGGTGCAATCGCTGGCCGGCAGTTTCAACCCCGCGCGTTGGAAGGTCAGGCCATATCGATCACCTCATCACACTGCTTCCGCGGTCGCGCTGGTTGGCGGTGTAATATCTAAATTTATTTGCAATGTTCCATCGGTAAATGTAAATTTCTAGCATATTTTGCTTAATGCGCTTTGCGGATGGCGACGCGAAAATACAAAAAACTAGCAAAACATGCCGGCATTTGGAGAGTCGATGGTGTTGGCTATCTTAGAGACTCCGAACATCCGGGGTCTCGAACAGTAATTCATTTCTCCGGCCTTAACGGCGTTGGGCCTCACTTAGATCCGTACCACTCGCTTGCCTCTAATGGGGAACACCTACACTTCCCCGTTCATACAGCTTCACTACATCATTTCAGGGTTGGATCTATATGGCGTGATGGTGAGCGTATTTTGCGCTCAATTTTGCTAAGCGATAGATATGAAATCGATGCGAGTCGAGCCAAGCTGGTAACGTTGGATGAAGAAATAATTCTTAATGGGCATGCGGTGTCGACCGTAGTGCCGGAAAAATATTTTTCTCTCGGCGAGAACCGTGATCATTTGGCAAAAACATACTATGTCATTGTGCCGGTATTGCGGAATTCAAGGACGAAGTGGCTCGTTATACCTGCGGCCGAAATGCTCCGGTTTTACTATGGAACTTCGACACGAATGCTGACCGCAACCCTTCGGAAGGCACTTGATAAATTATATGATCCCAAGAAAAGCCGGATGGAGGAAGGCGTTCCAATAATTCACCTTAAGAGGCCAATATTCAGGAAAGAAGCTGCCGTATTGAGCAGATTAGTTGCATCACAGGATGCCAGGGTGGAGCTCAAAAAAATACGTCAACATATTGAAGTTACTCACGCAAACAACAAGGCTAATAAGGACTCCGAGCAGAAACCGTTATCCATTAAAGTTAGTTTTCCTTTTAAGGGAATTACGACAGTGTATGTGCTTGGCAAACGCATGCCACTTACTGACGCCAAAACTGAATGGGCTGTGCTTGCTATGGAAATTATGTCCTGCTCGCGCCCATTCGGATTTTCCGAGGTTACGTACGAATTCGAAGAATTAAATTTCCGTGGACAAGGTGGCAGAACCGGCGGAGGCAGTGATATTCCTCCCAAGCACAGGGGTGTGGTTGATGATGAAACCGAGTCCGAATTAGCTGATGTGCCGGCAAACAAACGGATGCCTCGCTTGATTGTCAACCAGATATCAAATCCTTTTCCAAGCTTCAACCAAGTAAAGACTACATACCATGCCAAAGGGTCAGGTAATGGACGTCACTTTCAAAGGGTGGTAGACGTTGACGTCAATAAGCTGACAATGAATGGCGGCTCGAACTCAGAAGATGCGCAAGGAAATTTAGGAATAAACGAACATCAGGTCGGCCCAGGAAAAATTGAGCGAAAACTGAGTAATTTCATAGCCATGCTTAAGCATCTGCGCTCAGCGCTGAGCGGAGAATGGAATGTAACGACTAGGGAACTAGATGAAGGTGTGGTTGAGAATGGTGAATGGGTTACGTTCTTTCCATTGAAGATCGGCAAACGAAGAACGTGGCATTTAGTCCTTGGGGAAGACGGGATCAAACGGTCGCGCCAAGTTGTTTGCGTTGAAGTGCAGTCAAAAACAAAAGACCAATATTTTTATCTGCTAGAGATGGAGCTTAGACCCAATGAATCAGGGCAATGCACCATCTTGCTGTACTCGGGGGAACAAGCGTCAGTCGAAAATGACACCATAAAAGAACTTTTGTATTTGACCGCAATGCAGAACAGGTGGGCAAGCTCAGAAAACGAATGGAAAAATGATTCCGATGCAGCTCGGGCGAAAAAATTTTTTGCCAAAATCAAGATGGCAAGAATTAATCATCCGCCAGGTGCGCGCAAGAAAGACGATGGCAAGAATGCAATGCAAAGAGAGGAGCCAGATCCTAAAATTTGGAGCGAAAAGATCATTGAAGGAATAAAGGGCGAGATTCTTCTCGAGATATAAAACCTGTCCTTTGATGTGATGCGCTAAAACTGGCGATTCAGGCCAAAGTTTTTGATTTGGCCGCTTAACCTGTGCAGTTTTTAGGTCATTACGAGTAGGCATTACTGCTGCTATGGGGCGTAACAGTGCGCACTCGCTTTGCTAACATAGCAGGTGCGCGCGAGCTCAAGGTACTTTTGAGTGATCCAAATATTCCAGTCGCTTCGGTAGCCTGTCGTTATGGAGTTTGAAAACCATTGTTTTATAAATATGCCGGGGTTGTATTGCCGTCACGGATACAATCTAGCGCAAACTCCCGACCAGGCACAGCCATAGGAACAATCAGGGTATGACCGAAGCAGTACTCTGCAATTGTGAAATATGCATGGGCGCATGTCGAACTTGGGGGCGTCATCCATCCGACCCATGGGGCACGATATTTGGAGACTTTCATTGGCCTTTGCCCCTGCCACATGAGAAGACAATTGCCATTGCATCAGACAATATTACAAGGAACTCAACAAAGGCCATCATGACCAAAAAGACAACCGTGTTTGACGTGTTTGCAAAGTGCGTTCAGGCAAAAGAAGCCGGCGAGAACATCAAGCTGGAGCACAAGAAGGACAAAGAGTTTCATTTTCAGAACTGGTTTGAGAAGCGCTTAGAAGTTCTTGCCGCCCACTTTGAGGGGGCTGGGCGAAATACGTACCCTGATTTTTCTCTGGTTGAGTACACCGAAGGATACGAAATCAAGGGCTTGGCTTGGCCTGGACGGGAGCGTGACTACGACTCGAATAGCCAAGTGCCTACCGGCTATCACAATGGCCGTCAGATTTTTTACGTCTTTGGTCGCTATCCAAAGGATCCTGATGGCATGGAGTATCCAGTTGTCGATCTTGTGGTCTGCCACGGGGACTTCCTGAACGCTGACCATAACTATGTTCACAAGAACAAGAGCGTGAAGGGCTTCGGCACCTACGGCGACATCATGATTCGTGACCGGAAGATGTACGTTGCGCCGACACCGTTTGCGCTGACCGAGGGCTCGACTGGCTTGATGACCCTGATCCTGCCGGAGAATTTTGGAAGCGATGATCGCTACCAAGTGGTCGGCAATCTCACTCGCATCGAAGCTAAGACGCTAGTGGTTGGCTACAACTTTGACCTCCGTACGAACGAGCTTTGTGCAGACAGCGTGCCAAACCCTAATGCCGGCACCCAGCATCGGTTTGTGGCGTACCGACTCAAGGGCCAATCTAGTAAGCCCGTTTCGATGACTGGTGCTCTGGTTCAGCCTGACGAGAACTATCTGCCGGAAGACGGATGCGAATAAACTCCACCACCGACGAAATCGGGTTCGCTCAGTCAGCTGCAGCGACCGCGCTAGAGTGTGACTTCCCGCTGGTTGAGATTAGCCAGATTGCCGAGCAGGAAAGCTGGCGAAAGGAGATCAATCGGCCGATCTACCACATCCATAAATGGTGGGCGACCCGGCTCGGGTCGGTGTTTCGTGGCATCGTCCTGGGTGCGTTGAGCCAGCCTGGCACCAATACCTGGGCGCAGTTCTATCAGACGCACAATTTGGCAGACAAGGTGGTGCTCGATCCCTTCATGGGCAGTGGCACTACGCTTGGCGAGGCCGCCAAACTGGGGGCCAAGGTCATTGGCTGCGACATCAATCCGGTTAGTACTTTTCTTGTTCGCCAGGCGTTCACGCCGGTGTCTGAGGTTGAACTTCGTGCCGCTTTCGAACGGCTGGAACGTGACGTGGCACAGGAGATCCGGCGCTACTACCAAACACGAGATTCTCAGACGGGTGAGCTGATTCAGGTGTTGTATTACTTCTGGGTTAAAACGGTGACGACGCCCGAAGGCGAGGTCATCCCCTTGCTATCGCGGTACGTGTTTTCGCAGGATGCCTACCCGAAGAAGAAGCCGCGAGCGCAGATCGTGTGTCCCGGATGTTGGAGTGTGCTGGAGGACCGCTATGACGCAACCGACCTGTACTGCCAGCACTGCGGTCTCCACTTTAACCCGCAGGAAGGACCTGCAGCAGGTCAGTACGTCATCGACAAGAGCGGCCATCGCTACCGCATCAAGGAGCTGCTGCCCAAGGATGGTACGCCACCCTCCCATCGCATGTACGCGATGATGGCCTTGCGGGCTGACGGATCAAAGGTCTATCTGCCAGTACGCGATGAGGATTTGGCTCTCTATAAGGAGGCACAGGATCGACTCGCTACTGAGGCGCTGCCGCTGCCGGAAACCTTTGTTCGACCCGGCCACAATACTGACCAAGCGCGGGGCTACAACTACACTCAATGGCGCGACTTCTTCAATGCGCGTCAACAGCTGTGCCTTGGCTTGCTGCTTCGAGAAATTCTGACCATCGACGACCTTGCCGTCCAAGAGCAGATGCTGTGCTTGTTCTCGAGCACATTGGAGTTCAACAACCTATTTTGCAGCTTCAAAGGCGAGGGAACTGGGGCTGTGCGGCATATGTTCTCGAACCACATTCTCAAGCCAGAGCGCACTCCACTGGAAAACTCCGTTTGGGGCACTGGCAAGAGCAGTGGCACGTTCAGCACGCTGTTCGAGTCTCGCTTGCTGCGCGCGAAGCGTTACCTTGATGAGCCGTTCGAGATCGCCTTGGGGTATGACCAAGATGGCAACCGATCTGGTTCGCGTAAGACAGTGGCCAGCCATCCGATCCGTGCACGTCGTGTCGAAACCTGGCAGGAATTGGAGGTCGCGGATCACGGCCTCCTAATTCTCAACGGTGACAGCTCGAAGCTGCCGTTGCCCGAGGGATCGGTGGATGCCGTGGTGACTGATCCACCTTACTTCGACTTTGTTCATTACTCGGAGTTGAGCGACTTCTTCTTTGCTTGGCTTTCACCCGTGTTGCGTCAGCGCTATCCGTGGATGGCTCGCGAGGACTCGTCTGACCAAGGGGAGGTGCAGCACAAAGACGCGCGCGTGTTTGCCCGTCAGCTTGCTTCGGTGTTCACCGAGGCGTGCCGCGTGCTAAAGGACGATGGGGTATTGGTGTTTAGCTTCCATCACTCGCGCGCCGAGGGGTGGGCAGCTATCTATGAAGCGATCAACAAGGCGGGCCTAGCCGTGGTTGCTGCGCATCCAGTCCATGCCGAGTTGCGTGCGGCAAGTCCCAAGACTGCGGCAAAAGACCCGATTAGTCTTGATGCGATCCTTGTCTGCCGTAAGAAAGCATTTGCTTTGCCTCAGCCGCCTGTACTACAGGATGTCCGACAGATCGTTGATGCGCTTGCATCAAGGCTGGAAGCTGCTGGCCTTCGAATCTCGGCGGGCGACCGCTTTGTGATCGGCGCGGCGCAGACTTTGATAACACGAGCAGCCGAAGATATGAACTTTGATGCGATCAAGAATGACCTTGAGGTAGTCAGGCTGGCGGTGAGGCCGGAGGCGTGCGATGTCGACAATGAACCGGGAGATGGTGTTGCTGGCTTGGCTACAACGTGAGTCAGATTCGATAATGTGAGGAAGGGGTAGTTATGAGTGACAATTATTCAATTGCAATCGAAAACTGCAACAGCATTGAGAAAGCTGAAATCACGATTTCTAAAGGGGCTCTGAATATAAAGTATGGCCCGAATGGGTTGGGGAAGAGCACAATTGCGCGTGCAATTGTCGCATCGATTGCAAATGATGGTTCGCTCCAAAACTTGAAGCCTTTCAAATATCGAAGTATCGCTGGTCAGCATGAGCCGGTGGTGAGTGGGGCCGAGGATATTGGGTCAGTTTTGGTTTTTGATGATTCTTACGTTTCCCAGTTCGCCTTTCAGCGTGATGAAGTTTTAAAAAATAGTTTTGATATCTTCATTAAGACCGAAACATTTAAGGCGGCGATGCTTGATATTGAAGGGCTACTTGCAGGTATTAAGTCTGCATTTGATGGAAATGAGACATTGGCGAATGCGATCACGGATTTGAAAGAGGTTAGAGACGCCTTTGGGGTCACTAAATCAGGAGCCCTTTCCAAATCTAGTAAGGGCTACAAGGCATTTGGCTCGGGCAATAAGATTGAGAATATTCCACCGCAACTAATGCCCTTTGAAGCTTTCATCAAGAGCGATCAGCCAGCCAATTGGATTTCGTGGCAAGCAAAAGGCAATTCATTCTTGGAATTATCCGATAACTGCCCATTTTGCGCGTCAGACTTGCAAGAGCCAGAGAAGAAAGAAACGGTTAAGCGGGTTGCCAAGGAATACGATTCTAAGGCTGTTGAGCATCTAAATGTTCTTCAGGCGATTATTAAGAGGCTCGGAAAGTATTTTGAGCAGACGTGCCGAGAAAGTTTGGAGAAGATAACAAAATCCAAGATCGAACTTTCACTTGAAGAAGCCCATTTTTTGAGTGCTCTTCGAGGGGAGGTTGAGACCCTCATAACAAAGCTAGAGGCATTGAGGTCTATATCTTTCTTTGCACTTCGTGATGCGGATAAAATTGAAGACGAAATTGCAAAGTTAAAGGTTGATATTGGGCTGCTTGCAAAACTCAATTCCGCTGATACCAAGGCGGTAGTTGATCCGATAAATGAGAAGCTTCAAGAGCTCATAGGCAGAGTGGGCGAGCTAAAGGGAAAAATCAACAAACACAAAAATCAGATAGAGAAATCCATTGTTGAAAATCAGAAAAGCATAAACGGCTTTCTAAACTCCGCAGGCTACAAATACAGCGTAGTTATCAAGGCAGAGGCCGATTCCTACAAGATGAAGCTTGTCCATCGAGATTTCAACGAACATATTGAATCAGCTGCGCAGCATCTGAGCTACGGCGAGAAGAATGCTTTCGCTCTTGTCTTGTTCATGCATCAAGTGTTAAGTGAGAAGCCTGGACTTGTGATATTAGATGATCCAGTATCAAGCTTTGACAAAACAAAGAAATTCGCAATTCTGAACGAGCTTTTTCGCGGAAAGGCTAGTTTACGCGACATCACTGTTCTTATGCTTACACATGACATTGAGCCTGCAATTGATGTCATTCGCAGTGTGAAGCGTCTATTCCAGCATCCCAAGCCAACAGCTTATTTCTTGGCCTCAAAAGCGGGTATGGTTACGGAAACGAAAATCAAGGAATCTGATATTCAGACGTTTGCGCAGATATGCACAGAGAATGTCGGCAGTCTGTCTAATGAAGTAATTAGGTGCGTTTATCTACGTCGCAACTTCGAGATACTTAATGATCTCGGCGATGAGTACAACTACCTTGCTAATCTTTTGCATGCAAGGGCAGTTCCGATTCGCAAGACAGATGTTGGGGATGTTGCGATGACGGCGATGGAGATCAGTGTGGCTGTTGCGGGAATAAAAAAGTTCATTCCCGATTTTGATTATGGCGCGGTATTGGCAATTATCAATGACAAGTCGGAGATGAAACGCGGATTCCAGGAGGCAACTGCCGGCTACGACAAGTTACAGCTATTCCGAATCTACAAAGAGGTTCATCAGCCTGCCGATGATGATGATATTCTTCACAAGTTTGTGAATGAATCATTTCACATTGAGAATGAGTATGTAATGCAGCTCAATCCTCATAAATTTGATAATGTTCCAGAGTATGTTGTGCAAGAATGTGATCGAGTGATTTCAGCGAACTAGTGCTTCGCCGTGCATGAACGAAGATGGAGCGTGCTTCCAGCACCACTGTTTAAAAGTGTCAACGTAAATGTCTGCAAAAGGTGCGAAATTGCGGGGTAATCACGCATGAGAACAGCGTAGGCTCTTCGCAATAATGAAATGGGTGGGTGATGATCAATTTTGCTGTGTGGTGCGTGGAGTCTGAGGAGATACTTGCAAAACACAAGTTGCGCCAAATGACCATTAATGCCGCAACGCAGGCACAAGCGGTCAAAGCAATTGCGAAGGTTGTTCCCGACTACTACACAGACCCACAGCGCGTTGCGTCATTGCTGAAGAAGCTTGGTAAGCCGGCTGCTGCTGCACATATCGAGCAGAAGCTCCCAACGCAGCCTGCCATCCGCTCCGGAGATCTCGGAGAAATCCTTTGCAACGCTTACGTTAACGAAGCCACGCCTTTCAGTCGAGGAATCAAGCGCCTGCGCTGGAAAGACCATCGCAACATGTCGATGCGAGGTGAGGACGTGCTTGCCTTTGACCTCGGGCCAAAGAACAACGACCTGAAAATCCTCAAAGCCGAAGTGAAAAGCCGCGCGGGAATGGGCACAGCCGTCATAGCCGAAGCCAGAGCCGCCCTTTCCGCAAACAATGAACTTCCATCACCGCACGCGCTAGCCTTTGTCGCCGACCGTTTGCACCAGATCGGCGACACGATTCTCGGTGACATCCTGGATAAGGCTCAGCTAAAAGACGGCATCCGCTCATCGCAAGTTGCCCATATGCTCTTCACGTTTTCGGGCAACAATCCAGTAAAGCTTCTGAAGAAGAATCTCCAAGCCTATAAAGGTTCGGTGCCGCAGCACTATGTGGGTCTTCAGGTTCAAGGACACCAAGACTTCATTAAGGAAATCTTTGCGGCAGTGGGTAAATAATGGATGCGACACTTGAAGAACTCAGGGCCAGTATTGAAGCAGCCATAGTGCCGGGCTTCCGTGCTCGCTTGCTCGCACGGGGACAGGCACGCGGAATGATTTGGCGCGACGGCATCCTGCCGGAGGACGCTCCAAATTTCGGCATAGAGCTGTCGGATGACTTATTGTCCTATGGCTACTCACTGCTGCTGCATGGCATGCGTTACATCGACCTAGGAGGTGACGCAGCGATAGCGCGCAATGCCTTCGAAGTGTCTGCCGAAGCTCTCGAAGCTGTGGTCGAACGAGGAGGAAACAATGCCGAGAGCGACTTTCACCGTCTTGTTGCCGCAGCCGCCTACCACCTCGGCCGATTCTCGGCTCGGTCCTACTCGCTACTCTTCAAAGGACTCGCAGAGACAAATCTTTCAACGATGGAGAAGGCGCTGGCTAAGCTCATGCTCCGCGACCTTGATAGCTTGGCCGAGGATATTGGGGCGTGGTTCACCTCTGGACGAGGAAGTGAGGAGGCACTCGTCGCCGCGCTGGATCTGTCCAACGCGCAGGACAACAGCGTGGATGCAGGAGAAGAGAAACATGACGGGCAAATCGACGTTGTGTTCATCGCCCTCGAAGACAATTTCATGGCTGCACTGGCGACTGCGACGCTAGCGCTGGAGCGCGGTGATGAAGCGTTGCTGTTGAGAGCTCGTGGGCGACTACAGAATGGCATCGAGGTTGCCGCCGATCTTGAGTTCATACCTGCATGGTGGATTCATCGCCTGACTATCCATTTGTTGGGCGATCTCTGGGATACCAGCTTACACAAGGTACTACCGCAGAGCGGTCTGCCCGGCGCCGGGCTTGACGATTGGCCACGATTGCGCAAGCTCTTCATCGCCTCTCTCTACCGTAGAAGCAAAGCAGAGATAGAACTCTGGCCATCGCAACTTCAGGCAGCGCGACGCGTGCTCGATACGGGCATGAACTTAGTGCTATCGCTGCCAACCAGTGCAGGTAAAACTCGTATTGCGGAACTATGCATACTGGCCAGCCTCGCGCGTGGCGAAAGGATCGTCTTCGTTACTCCACTAAGGGCACTATCGGCACAGACCGAAGCCGGGCTACGGCGAACGTTCGCACCGCTGGGAAAGACAATTTCGAGTTTGTACGGCAGTATCGGCGTAAGTGGAGCTGACGTCGATGCTTTGCGTTCAACGGACATTGTTGTCGCCACACCAGAGAAACTCGACTTCGCACTGCGAAGCGACTCATCGTTGCTGGACAGCGTTGGCCTCGTGGTGCTCGACGAAGGTCACATGATCGGCTTGGGTGAGCGGGAAGTGCGTTACGAGGCTCAGATTCAGCGCTTGCTGCGGCGTTCCGACGCGGCCGAGCGGCGCATCGTGTGCCTCTCGGCGATACTTCCCGATGGGAGCCAGTTGGAAGATTTCGCGGCATGGTTGACATGCGACCAATCCGACGGACTAATTAAGGACGACTGGCGTCCGACGCGATTGCGTTTCGGTGAGGTTGACTGGAAAGGCCTGCATGCTCAGCTAAGCGTGAGCGTGGGCGACGAGAAGCCCTTCATCCCAAAGTTCGTGGTCGCGAAGAAGCCAAGCTGCGGTCGTGCCAGAAAGCTTTTCCCATCCGACCAGGCGGAGTTGTGCATCGCGACAGCATGGCGTCTAGTGGAAGAAGGCCAGACTGTCCTTGTGTTCTGTCCGATGCGTCGATCAGTGCTGCCGTTGGCCGCGACCATCATCAAGATGCACAAACGTGGCCACATTGATTCGGTGCTTGAGCAACCTGTGTCAGCGCTAGCTACGGCACTGGCGGTCGGTGCGGAGTGGTTTGGCCACGATCATGACCTTCTTGCATGCCTGAGGCTTGGCGTCGCGGTGCATCATGGTGCACTACCCACACCGTACCGTAAAGAGATCGAGCGGCTGCTGCGTGAGGGTGTGCTGCGGGTGACAGTATCGTCACCGACGTTGGCCCAAGGGCTCAACCTTGCAGCGACTTCACTTGTCTTCCGCGGTGTGAGGCGAGGCCGGGATCTCCTCGACATTTCAGAGTTCCGTAACGTGATCGGCAGAGCTGGCCGAGCCTATATTGACGTCGAAGGACTCGTGCTATACCCGATGTTCGATAACCACAGGCAGCGGCGAGCCGATTGGCAGGATTTGATCTCGAATCAGGGCGGTCGAGAAATGGAAAGCGGTTTACTCAGGCTGATAGTGGCTTTGCTTTCCCGAATGGCGAAGAAGCTAGACACGAGCGATATGGGCCAACTTCTCGAATACGTCGCCGGACAGGCCGCGTGGGAGTTCCCAGAAATTGCCTCTGAAACGGTTGAAGAGGCGACTGAAGAACGAAAACGATGGGATAGGTATTTGGCGAGCTTGGATACCGCAATCTTTAGCTTGCTCGGCGAATCCGTTGTGTCCTATATGGAGGTCGGGGCCAAGCTCGATGAGATGCTAATTGCCTCACTGTTCCAACGGCGCCTTGTTCGCTACAAAGAAGGCGTTCGCAAGCTGTTGCCTGCGGGGTTTCATTCTCGGGCCAAGTACATCTGGAACAATACTACTACTGCGCAACGGCGGGGTTACTTCCTCGCCGGTGTCGGGTTCACCGCAGGCCAAGCTCTTGATGAGCACGCATCGGAATTGGAGCATCTGCTTCTCGCGGCCAACGTGAACGTCGATCTCAACGACGACGAAGAGGCAATCACGGCGATCACGGCCTTCGCCGAAATCGTATTCAACATAGCACCTTTCAAGCCGGAAAATTTGCTCGTTAGCTGGAAGGCCTTGCTGAGGCGCTGGCTTCTTGGACAGACCGTGGCTGATGCCTCGTCTAGGAATAACGACGAGACCATCCAGTTCATCGAACAGGCGTTCGTCTACAACCTACCTTGGGCGATGGAAGCCGTTCGGGTTCGGGCCGAAGCTCATGAAGATCCATTCTCTGATGAAGTGAAATTGTCGGAGTACCCTCAGGCGCACGCAGTTGCGGCAGTGGAGACAGGTACCCTATCAGTCGCCGCTGCTATGCTGATAAAAGCTGGATTTGGCTCGCGTTTTGGTGCAATTCAGGCAGTCACGTCCACCGGTGCGAGTTTTGATTCAATGCGCGATCTGATGGCGTGGCTTGCGTCGGACGAGGTGGCAGCTCTGTCTGCAGCACTGGATTGGCCGACACCGGAGTCACATACGCTATGGGTAGAGTTCAACGAATCCGATAGCGCTCAGCCCCCTCAGACCTGGGATGCGACCGAATACACGAGCAATGTTACGTGGCACGACATTCCAATGCCCCCTGGCACCCCCCTGCGTATTGGCGGTGGGCCTGGTCGGGAGCGCAGCGTACTCACAAGTGATTTCCAAGAAGTTGGAATGCTCCGCTGGACGCCCAGTACCAAAGGCCTGATTGTTGCGACAGCGACTGCGAATGTTGAGAAATTCGATCTTGAGTACCTCGGCCCTGGCAAGGTGACTGGAAACTGAGTCCAACTAAGCACCGTTATCCTTTCCGTCAGCGCGGCCAGCAACCACGGGAGGTTGAAACAGATTTACTCGTTGTCTGGCTTGCGCTGCTCGATCTGCAAGCGCGTGTGACTTACATTAATAAATCAGACTATTTTTCGTTGAAACTTCCTCAAATACGAATGCCGGTAATGAAAAATATTAGTGAGGTCGGTAAGTCTGGCTGGTGCCAAATAAAAGCCTTGCTGTGCGCAATTCCGGTTGCTTTAGCCTTACTCATCCCAACAGAATCGATCGCAGACGTATTCGGAGAGATGCCACTGCATGATCTTCAGATAATATTTAACGCCATCATTATCAATAAATATACGGTCCTAGCGTCCGTATAATCACCGTTTGATCTATTGAGCATATGGAATCTCTTCTTCAGGCAATCGCCAACACGGCAACGGCTGCTAAGCAGATAGTGACACCAAAACACGTTGAAGAAGTCGAGGAATTCCTTCGGTCGTCTCTTTGTGAATTTCCGCTAGTCGCCGGCAATGACTTTCCAAACATTGGCAGTGGGCCAGGCATCTATTTCTTCGACATTCAGTTTCCTTTCAGAACTAGTAAGGATTTTCTCAATTTCATTGATATGTGGGGATCCAAAGGCACGGCTAACCCACAGAAGAGCACTTCGAGAGCCTATCCGAAGCGCGCAACATCCCATGTAAAGAAAGTCGAGGCAGGCGAGTTTGTTCCTTTCTACGTTGGGAAGCACAAGAATGTCAGAAGCCGCGTGATACAACATCTAACTGGTGCGGCCGAGTCAGGCACTTACGGACTGAAGCTGCTTTCTCGCGCGGAACTACTGAAAGGCTGCAAGCTCCGAGTGAGCGGAATAACATTCAATATCGCCCCTGATGCGTACTTCAGCATGGAGTTTTTGGAGGCTGCTCTTCGTGAGCGTCTCCACCCTATGGTTGGCAAGCAGTGACGATAAACAATGAAACGTATATTCCTCATCGCATTACTAGCACTATCTGCTGCTACCGTTCATGCCAGGAAAAACAACATCGACTTTGCCGAGCGCGTAGCTGATTATGCGCATTCGGTTACCGACAAGGCTCCTGCAACTGCTCAGATAGAAACCGGGTTTTCGCCAGATGGCGGAAGTGAGCGCCTAGTGCTAAAAATCATCAACGCCTCACAACGTAGCCTTCGGTTGGCCGCATACTCGTTTACCTCGCCATCGGTAGTTCGCGCCTTGCTGAATGCCAAGAAACGCGGCGCTGACGTTCGTGTTGTAGTTGATGAAAAGGGGAACCGCTCAAAAGCCAGCCTAGCAGCATTGAACCTCTTAGTGGGTGCAGGCATACCGGTCAGAACGATCTCAACGTATGCCATCCATCACGATAAATTCATCGTTGCAGATGAACTGCATACTCAGACAGGAAGCTTCAACTACAGCCAGGCAGCCGCCAAGAAAAACAGCGAAAATGTTATCGTGATTTGGCACAATCGAACTGTAGCGGCCTCATATTTAGAACACTGGCAAAACCGGTTTGAGCAAGGTATGGCTTATCGGCTGGGTTATTAAGAGAAAAAGAAAGTGATGGTAAGCGCAAGGAGGCCGGGTTTGTGAGTCAGCTGCTGCTACCGAGCTGTTTCCCTGCTAACCGTGCAATATCGTCGGTGCTAACAAACTCCTGATCCACGGCAAAGTGTTCGCAAAGGCGCAACAAATCCTGAACGTCTTTTCGATCCGTCTGAACGACCATTCGCCCTTGGCCGTCCTTGCCCACGGCCGAAACGTAAGGATGCCTGGTGTCATCGTGTTGGATCGCTTCGATCATCGGCAGATAGAGCGCTGACAGCGCGATAGAGGGCACCTTTGAGGCCAGGCGGCAATAGATCTGTATGCCGGCTGTATCCAGGTCGCCCCAGAACTGGATTGGCTGATGCTGCAGGATGTCGCGAAAAGTCGGTGCCACCCCAGCAGAACGGTTAAGCACATGGGCTTGCTCAGACTCTACGACCCCTGCAAGTTGATTCCCGTAGTCGTTCGTCAAGGTACTCAGGCCAAATCCGAACGTACAGACGAACAGACAATCACGAGCCGCCGCTGAATCTACGGCCATCTCGAAAGACACCGGATTTTCAATCAGGACAACCGCAATGGGGGATACCACATTGCCGCCCACGACCACATAGGCAGGGCGGGACAAGAAGCGGTCGATCTCAATACCAAAACTGCGTAATGCTTTTCCATCGAGGCTGGACAAGAGTTTTGAAGAACCCATGAGATATGCCGCGCTTACGGTGAAGACTTGCTCGCCAAAGTGTCGCATCTGGTTGTCGCGCAAGCGAATCAGCCCATTTAGCAGTGTAGCCATGTTTCCTGCGGACAACCCGTCCATTGCACTGCCGACGGTCTGTAGCGCCAGCTGGTCTTCATTTGAAAGGTTGGAGCCCGACAAGACTGCTACCCATGCATCAACGTGGGCAGGTACTTCCTGCTCAGGTCGAATGACTGTCATGAAGCCGCTAATGGGCTCTCCATGCTGGCCCGCTACGTACTCAATAAGTTGCTCTGCACGAAGGTGAATCAGCACCTTGCGTAGCGAGACTGGATCGTTAATTACCTCGTCACGAAGTTTGTTGAGTATCTTGTCACAACGGAGTTTGCCAGCGACGTTAGCCTTCGACTTCTTGCAAAGCCAAGCGTAGACGCGTTCGTGAAGTTCACGCATGATCGTCACGCCCGTTGGTTTCCTTAAAGGCGCTGGTGTAGGTAATCATCCCGTTACCTTCTTGCCATGGCTCAACGGTTACGAAACGGCGCCGTGCCCCTTCTTTGATCCCGACTTTTTTCTTGCCAACCAGATGCACCGGGAAGATGTTCTTGTTGTTGACATAGTACGGGTTGTGAATCAACCCAATTAACTGAAAGTTTTCATCCACATCCTTGAGTCCCTGGAAGGCGTGGTTGATATAGTCCTCGTTGCTGAGGTTCGAGAACAAACCATCGAAAAACATAATGCGCTGCGCGTTTTTCAAGGCCGCTTTTTGCTGCTTGCGGCTACCGTACATCAACGCTGCGCGAGTCAGCGAATACTCCGCTTGCTTGATTAGCCACATCATCATCAACGCCGTGCGCTGCCCAGTGGACAGTCCGCCGCCTTCTCCGGAAAGAGGTGATTTTGCGCCACTCCAGATTGCGGCGTGAGTGAAATACACCCGCTCCTTTGCGAAGATGTTCGCATATATCTGCTTGTGAATTTCAGCTTTGTATGATTGGTTGCGGCGTTCGATATCCTTGTTGAGATGCGCAATCGGATTGCGTTCACGAGCCGCTTGCTCGCGATCCTGTATTTCGATGATCAGCGACTCAATGATTCGCTTAATCGCATCTTCATCCGCCACTTCTGCTTCAACGTAAAACCGGGCCTCAGGGGTACGCGCCATCACGTCGTCAAGAATTTTCAGGTTGGTTGCAGCCTGCCGCGCAAATCGTACAAGGTTGTCGACGGTGGCAGCCTTATTGGTTTCCATCGTCTCGCGCAGCTTCGTCAGTTTCCCTGCGTATTCATCAATAGTGGACCTAATCTTGTCCCGGATCTGATGAATCGACCGCAGTTGTTCGAGTGTGGATGCCTCTGCAATCCTATCAATCTCAGGAAGCTGCAATCCTTTGATCTGGCCGCTTCGAGCCTGCCCGCAGAACCGATCGCGCTCTTCCGTGAGGGCCTTCTGTGCATCTATTCTGTTTTTTTTGTGCTGGACTAGCATTTTTGTGTCGATGTTCAATTCCCTGATTGACTCGCGCAAATTTGCAATGGCCGCCTTCGTCTCGCCGGAAGTCGACGGTCGCTCACCCAGGGAACCAAGATGCAGGATTTCCGCGTAACCTCGTATTTCTGGATGCACCTGTCCCCCTGCAATGCGGCCGCGAATGTCTTCTGAGAAGGAGGCAACTTTGGCGTACTGCTGCCTAATTTCAACTACAGCATCGTGGAGATCGTCGATAAACGGTTGAAGTACGGCAATCTGACCGCGGAGATCGTTCATTGTCGACGTTGCCGCCCGCTGCCGCTCGACCGCCGCCTCGCGCTGAGCTTTCGCCTCGGCTATCCGGTCGGAAAGCGCCAGACCGTCTGCCTGGGCAGCATCAATGTACCGTTGAGCGCGCTCGAAATCGATATTCTGAAGCCGATTAATGGAGGCGGATACCTTCGCTTGCAGGTCGGATTCTTTGGCGTCAGCTGTCTGCATGAACCCAACCGATCCATCGGTTTCGAACTGCATGGCGATATCGAGATCCCGCTTATCCAGCGCAAAGGTCTTATTCAGCGCCTCTAGTGCTGCGGCAGCCGACCGTTGGTCGCTGGTTAGCGGGCCTTCGATCATGTCTAGCAATGCGTCCAGCTCGTTGGCGAGGTCAGTCACCAGTGATGTCAGGCGTGCAACCTCGGTTTCAGCTTGCTCCAATGCGTGATCGCCCCCCTCTTGCTGAAAATCCTTGGCATCGAGCAAGGCTCGCAATGCATCTTCTTTGTTCAGACGGTTAAGGCGTCCGATGCGCTGCTCTATCCGGGCGATTTCATCTTTTTTGTGGGGAATCGTTTTGGCCACCAATTCCCGCCATGCGCCTTCGCCCCCGAGTTTGGCAAACGCCTTCATTGATTCAATGCTATTGCTGGCTTCGGCACGGCGTTTTAGATTTGGTAATGGTCGCGACAATTCATTGAGTCTGCCTTCGGCTTCGGCGTATTTCTTTTCTGAATTCCTTCTGGTGGCATCACGCGCCTTGAGTACCATGGCCACCAAGACGGAGGACGGGGCAATCTTGGACAGGAGTTGTGCGATCTCGGTGCCCCTTCCAGATAGGGCTTCTGTCTCAGCGGCCAGTCGCGCCTTCTCCTCAGCAATCAGATGTGGATTCAAGAGAATTTTGACCTGTCTGGTAGCGCGGCCTGCGAAGATGGTGTGAGTCACGCTGCCTGTCACTTCGTAGCCGCCCCTCTGCATAAATTGTCGCAGTGGCCCAGCGAGGAACACCGGCACCGTCAGATTGGCTTTTTCCAGTATCTCGGTCGCCTTGTCTGCGTCCTCAATGCGGTCCACGACCGGCGCAGAGAGCGCTGCGGAGAAGAGCGAAAGAATCGCCTCCCGCCGATCGCCTGACTCGGCCATAGCGACGGCATGCAGGCGCAAGAAAGGTATCCCCGCTTTCGTCAGTACGTTGAGCGCAGCGGCATAGATGCGTCCATCCGCGACAGCATATGTGTCCAGGTCATTCAATTCGTTGTCGATATCGCTGATGCTGGTTTTAATGTGATTGAGTTCGCCCAATAGCGCACTACGTTGCTGCTCTATGGCTTCTAGCCTGTGTTCGGGCGACTCTCCACCATAAGCTTCATGAAACTGAGACAAGGCTTCGACGTAAGGCTGGTGGTCCGACAGGATTCCTTCCTCTGTGGCAATCAAGGCCTGTTGGTTGATCAAGTCTTGAACTGGTGACAGTGTGGCCGGGTCGGCATCACCGAATACTTCGCCAAATACCTGAACCTGCGGCATCAAGCCGTCCAGCTTGTCACGGCAAGCCATTGCCGCATTCAACAGGTGATTCGCCTCCTGATATTCCTGGTTCGCTATTGCTAACGCTTCCTGCGGGTTTTGCTGCAGGGGATCGACATCGCCGAACAGATTGCGGAAGGAGGGCATCGCTTTTGCGAGTCCTGACAGGCGCTTGTTGGTTATTTCTGCCTTCCTGAGCGCCTCGCTCTCCATTTTGTGCTTTGGTCGAAGCTCGTCTCTGCGATTGCATGCGCGCGTCATGGCTTCTTGTGCGGCTTCTCCCGCAGCAACAGCATCATCGTGGCGCTCAACGAGGAGCGCCAGTGCGTCAGACAAAGCCTGGCCAGCGTATTTGGCGCTTGCTGTCTTCCATGTTTCAAACTTGCCGGCGAGCTCTTTTGCCTTATTACTGTGGTCGGAAAGATTTTTCCGGTCTTTATCGATCTGATCTTGTCCCCATTCCTTGGCAGCGCGGGGTGCGTTACGGTGTTCGGGAAGAAACAGGCTGGCACGGGTTACGAATGTTTCATAGGCGACCTGATTTTCAGCCGCTTCGCGCGATTCGGCGATGAGTTTTTCATATGTCTGAGCCCAACGATTGGCATCGCCCTCGGCGGTCTTGTGTAATGCAGTCGCTTGGCCCAGCGCTATCGTTAGACGCCTCTGCTCCTTGCGGTAAGGATTGGTGTCGATTGTATCCATCACGATCCCGAAGGCGCGGGTCAGCAAATCGGCAAGATTTTGCACATCGCTTGGCGGAAGCATCGCCTTGGCGTCGGCAAGGGTATAGCCACTGACTGCGTATTTTCGGTGCTGCCCGCGCTTCGATTCTTTAAGATTCCAATTAGAATCAATGACTTGCGCATCACCTCCATCCTCTGCCAGACTCGGTCCCGCGCTACCCAATTCTTTAAGATTCCAAGAAATATCAATCGCTTGCGACCCTACGACGGTTGCGTCAAGTTCCTTCCGTTGCGCATCTCGGTTAAGCCTGCCAATATCCCCTCCTAGGAGCGTTGCCAGCCCCTGATCCGTAATCAGAACCCCTGCCTTCTTATCGATGACTAGACTGGAAACCACTGCAGCCAGTTTGCCATCCTTTATCCATGATGCATCTTGCGACACGACGGGCATGCCAGGAATCGGATGGCGAACGGTTAGGCTGTGTACAACGGCAGCGTCCTGAACAACATACGCTAGTTCTTCTTCGTAGGCAGCATTGGTTTCGATGACAACGCGTGCTTTGTCTTCGACAGGTTTGAATTTTGTGAGCGCTTCTTCCGCATCCTTCAACTCCTGCTCCCTGATGTTAATGTTGACCAGCGCATCGGCGGTGGGTTTCAGGGTCTTATAAAGTGTATCTTCGAAGTGTTCCTCATCGTCCTCTCCTTCGGTGCCCATGGACTGTCTGAGGAGTTCTGGTGCCACAAACTGGCGGAAGAAGGCGGCGTCGTAGGATTCGTCGTTCCCGGTCTCCACTTTGTTAATCATGGCGGAGTAGTCTCCAGCGCCTTCTAACTGGAACGTGACGTTCTTCTTGATTACCTCCATGTTGGTGAACTGGCGAATCTCGTCGTGCCACTCCTTCTGATTTCTCCACTTATTCCACCGTGCTCCCGGCATGCGCTCAACCGACCGCTTGAACGCTTCATTATCGACCAGCAGAAGTTTGTCTGGCTCCTTGTGGAAACAGGGGGCATCCGACAGCAGGCCTTGGTAGTAGTAAAAGTTCGGCTCCTTGCTGCGGCTCCATGCGAGTCCGATCACATAGGTCACCCCCGGAATGTCTTCTGGCGCCATTGTGATCAAATCGCGCTGGAGGATGTCTTCGTCGTGAGGTTTTTCGACAAACTCCATTCGAATGTGGGTCCATCCCTGTTCGGGCGGCGCGATTCGCTCGGCAATCTTCGGCTTAAGTCGCCTATCCTGACTCAGCAGATACAGCGCGGATTCGGTGAGACTGGTCTTGCCGCCGCCGTTATCGATCTGGAGGGCTGCGGAGCGGCCGAACAATCGAAAGGTTTCTCCGCGATAAAGTGGCACCCATTCATCCCCCGCTACATAGCCATCGCTCAGGAAATTGGCCACTTCGATCCTAGTGATTGTTGCCATTTTGCTCCTCCTCAATTTTCTCGATCAGGATGGCAGACGCCGATTCGAAAGGCGATTGGTCAGGCAGTAATGGAACAAGCTGCCGGTCGTAGTTCATCTTCATCTCGAACGCAAACAAGAGTGATTGGCGATAAACGTCCTCCTGCAGTTTTTCAAGCAGGCCGGCATCCTCCATGATTTCGAGGAAGGCAGCGCAAAGCTGAGTAATAGTGCCCTCCTTGGCAGCGGTAAGCACGTCGTAGACCGCGGTTGTCTTAAGCGTGGCAGGATCAACTTTCAATACTGAGTCGTTGATATAGTTTTTGACTGCGTCGGTGAACACAGTGCGATTGAGCGCTGTATCCACCCAGTCCTGCAATTCGCCTGGACTTCGGTTTTTCTTCGTATAGAGAAGATCAAGGAGGATGAACCAGAGTTGCGTGAACCATATCTTCACCGCTGTGTCAGACGCGCGGTACGTGCCGATTTGCTTCATGCGGGAGATAAGGCGCTCCGTGCCGAAGAATGGAGGATTGGCATCCGGTTTCCGCGCTAGAACGAACGCAGTGGCGCCGGCTGCTATTCCAGCGACATCGAACTCCCGGAACGACTGCAGCACCAATCCTTGACCATCAAGAATCTCATCGAGCAGATTGCGCATCTGCTGGTCTGCATCACGCAGGATTGTCGCCACCTCTCGCTCCTCGCGCGACAAATTGCGGCGAACAGACTTTGTTTCCGCAAGACGATGTTTGAGCAAAAACGCCTGCACCCGCCCCAGATCTGAGTTATTCATGTCGTGCTCCTTATCGCCAATTCCAGGTCGTTGAATAGCAATTCGCCGTTGTCAATCTGCCTGGCCACCAAATCAGGGGCCACTCGAATCTCTAGCTCATCCTCAATGGGAAGCGTATCGGGAGCCACAAAAACGCCGACCAAATCACCTATCGACGGCTTGCCGTCCAGCATGAACCAGCCGCGTCCAATTGCTTCTGACAGGCGAAGCGGCGCTTGCTTCAGTCTGGACACAATCTCCGGGCCATACCGTGTTACGAAGAGAACCTTGCCCAGCTGAGCAACCGACTCTACCGCTTCATCGGAAAACTCTAGTGCAGTCGCCTCGGGTTCTTCCGCTTTGACCTGCACCGCATTCAACCCGTCCAGAACGGAATGGAAAGGCGCTTCCAACGTTACTGCACCCCACTGGCGCAGGAAATGGTTCTCCTGTCTATCGTTAAATGGGGCGCGCAGAAGGTTTGTTGCCACCTCAAGGAACGATGGTGGTGGCACCGCAATCCGCTTGTCCTGTGTCGCGGCATGCACGAGCTCGGCCACGCGCCTGTTGAAGATCACAAGGACCTGCCGCACCCGGAGAACATGCCCCCTTACGCTATCGAACGTGATATCCGCCTCGCTGCGCTCAAGCCAGTCGGCGAAATCTTCAGCTGTCGTCTTCTTGTCGAGTTCTTCTTCGGCTTTGCGGGCGATATCAATCGTTTCATTGATGACGCGGCTGTACTGTTCAAAGCGGGCAACGTACTTATCGGCCGTTTCCGTCTTCCCAATCTTTTCAATCGCCGCCAAGATGTCGAGAATTTCGTTGCGAAGTTGCACGACGATTTCTTCGGCGAAGAGACCAACCTTCTGAAAATCACGGAACTCGACTGCGTGAAGGAGGTTATAAGCATCGCCGCGCAGATATGTCGCATCCTTGGCGGCGTGCACTAGTACTGGAAGCATTCTCCCCGTCTGGGACAGACGATACTCGTCGGCATAGTCGGTTTTGTCGACGAGAGCGGTCCTGCGTTTTTCAGAATGCCGCTCTGCTCCGGGAGAACCTGGTGGTCGCGCCAAGTAGTAAAGCTCGGTCGGCCGGCGAAGGACGTTAAGCACATAGGCGACATCATTGGCTTCGACATCCGGTCTGGTCAGCAGAACGTCGCGCAGGATCGCCGCGAAAGACATGTATTCCTGATGCGCCATTTCGTCCTGCACCTTGAGGCTTTGAATTACCATCGCGGCGATATCGACGTAGATCCCATCTGCTCTCCCCGGTCTCGACTCCCGCGTAAATGCCGGCGACTCGCCGTAGCCTCGTTCTGAGTCGTGGAGGTCTAGCAGGCGGGCCGTTGCCGAGAGTAATGGGATGTAGTCCATGTCAGCGATAGGGATGGAATAGCCACGGCTTGACTTCGGCCAAATTCGAAACCGCCAGCTGATAGTCGGGCGGAGTCTGCCTGGAGGGGTCGATGGCCGCGCGGACATCCTGAACGAAGTAACCTACCAGTGCGCCGCGGGAGGTGACCGTGCAGGAAGCCGTGTTGCTGAAATACTCGAACCGGATGACATCTTCTTGTTCACGACTAAGGTTCGGATGCGCGATGAGTTGAACAGGTACCTGTGTGTTCCAGGATAAATCATCGATCTCGGTTCGTTCGCTGCTCAAGCCAATCAGTACCGCATCAACTATCCGTCCAAGTGCGTAATCCCTGAACTCCTTGTGCGTTGCGCAAAAGGCTCGCACATGCCAGCGTCTGCCGGCGCGCACCAAATGATGGGGAGATAGTGTGCGTTTATGTGGAATTGGGTTACCCATGGAGCGATAAGTGATTTCCACGGATTGCCGGGTCCGGATAGCCTGTGACAAGGAGGCAAAGACTTGCGGTGACGGCGCGCTGAGTTCAGGAAACGCCGCGCAGATTGGGCCGATGGTTTCCATCTCGCCGGTCACATATGGGAGCCCGACCAAAGCCAGGTATCGTGCCAACGACGCGGCGCGATCGTTCGGCAATTTGCTGAAGCTTGCAGCCGTATACGCTGCGTTGGTGGCGTGATAGCTGCGGGATTTTGTATTCCATCTTAGCCGCTGAGGATTTTGGTCGCGGAACTCCTGAATCAATTGACTCGCTCTGATGTCGCCAACGCCAAGCAGGCTCGAAAGCCTGCTCCTGTTTAGCACTCCTTCCCATAGCAGAAGCAATTCAAGCGTTGCGAAGCGCTGCTGAGATAAATCCATCCTAGCCATCTTGATCCTTTGTTTCGCACAAACAAATGTATCATATAATAAAATATACCATATAAATTATTTTATCGTACATGGATTTAAGCATGGCTTGAGCATCCCAGCATTTTCCAAGCGTTTGGTGGTTGCAGATATTTGACTATTGCGCTCGCCACAGATTCCAGGCTGTGATGGCACTTTCTCTCGATAGACCCAGCGCGTTTCCCAAGGAATGATGGGTAATTGGCTGACCGCGTGATAGAAGGTATGTAACTGCGGAGTCAACCTCGTCTTCGTTGGGCCAGTACGGACGGTAATTCAGATGCTCGTCGGCGATTCTGGCCAGCCAATACGGTAGTAGAGTGGGAACTTCAGCAATCCTTGAGCGAGTAAAACGCACGGCTTTGCACGTGGAAACGAAGCGAGCAGGCCAATTTTCCAACAGCCAAAAGGTGGTTAGCATAAGTACCAGTCGGTCTTCTGGGCAGAGAAATTCGAATTCAATATTTTTTGCAGAGAAACGCTCAGCGACAGGAATGCCTAATTCTTTGGAGAGCTGATGTCGTAGGTGGTGGCCGTGACGCCCATAAATCATTCGAGCCAATGCACGCAATCCTTGGAAAAAAGGAACACCAACAGGTAATGTGCATGACCCTACCGCCCATACCCCATCATCGAAAAAATTTAACATTGACCGAAGTTGGATCCATGAATGTGGATCTGGCCAATTTAGATATTTTGGTTTTGACCATCGAAGGTCAAACATGCAGTGATGGCAGAGCCGTAATGCGTTCTCAGGGATACTTTTTTTCAGACCCACACCATGCCGATGGAATGCGATAGATGAATGGCATCGGGGACAACCGTCATGCATCACGCAAAAATGGTGTTCGCACATCGCATAGAACGCCAGACGCCAACGGCGACGAAAATAGGGAATAACATCAAGCTGAAGACAAATTGGACAGAATTGCATGCCTGCACGGCGTCTGGTTCGATGAAACACGCCTACCGGCAATATCCACGGCGCATTACCAATCATTGGCATGTTCCCAAACACAACGCCGTTGTAAGCGCTCAAAGTCATGGCTTGTAACGCATCTGGTTGCTGTCTCGTTTGCTGACTAAGCAGGTTTATCAAAGAGGGGGACGGATGGCGGTCAATATCGCGATTCCAAATGGGTTCCTTGTGACGCAGTAGTGCGGCATAAAAGGTATGTAATGGGTAGCCGTTTGCAAAAGCAAGCCGCACCATCCAGGAGGACAATACTTCGTCACTTAATGGTTGCGGGTGCAATGGCAACATACTCGTCAAAGCCTCGATGCATTGCGAGTACGGTCACTTGGGGACAAATAACCGCAGGCATTCAGGATATCTGCTGATATGAATTCGTTTCCTTGCTTAATGGCATGTATGGCAGCTGTGTTTAGAAGTATCGATAGCTCACCAATCGTTCCTTCACACATCGCTAAAATTTTGCTGGCGAGGGTCTTCTCATGTAGATTTGATGGTTTGCGCAGCGGTAAAGTTCTTTCAAATGACATCAGAAGCTGACGAAACTCCTTAGTCATTTGCCACTTCGGGAGCAATTCGGGGATGAATCGGTTTTGGATTTGAGGGTCAATGCTGACAGCACGTAATAGGTCGCTGGTTCCGCAGCCAACAATGGATATTTGCAGTTCGTTACTCATGAACTTGATCATGTTCAGAAACTGCTGCTGTTTCACGGACGCCCCAGCCAGGATATTGTGTAATTCATCAATGATCAGCACTTTGAGTTGAACACCTCTCAAGACATGTATAGCTCGCGCTCGTTTTGCGTCAACCGATGCAGCGGGCACCCTCTCATACAAAGAGCCCAAGATTTCCGAATAAAAACCAGCCTCGCTCGGTGTAGGTGGTGCTTGGGTATAAAGTACGGGTGCGACAATGTGCTCGCCCCTCGGATTTTCTTCAGCTGGATAGCGTTGGGCGAATCGCTGAACCAGTTCCGATTTACCGTTATTGCTGCTACCGATGAGCAGCATATTGGGCATACGAACAACGCGAGGGTGATGCACCAGATCATCAAGTTTCCCCAGTATGTCCTGAGCGCGAGGATAGCCGATCCACCGAGGCTTCTGGAGCCATTGGACGCGCTCTTTGGCGCTCAAATTCGCTTGTGCTTCGGTATCAGGGTGAAGGTGACGGAAATTATTCATGTCAGTTACCCCAAATGGATATCGTTAAACGGTTGGATATCATCATCGTCCTCCTGGCTCACAAGCGATTCCGGAGCGGCCTTTTGGGGAGCCTTGGCTGGATGAATGTTCGCCCATCCTTTTCGGCGCTCATTCATTCTCCGTTTTCGTTTTTCTGTAGCGCGTTGTTGCTTGGCAAGGCGAGTTTTTTCGATGGCCTGATCTTCAATTTCACGCATCTTTTGGATGCCCTTGAAAATCATTTCTTCATCGACATGATTGTTCGGGTCATCCTTTATCCGCCTTAGAATTTCACGTAATTCCCAAAGGCTGATAGCCGGCCGTGTGTTATTCAAATATGGAATCGGGCAGTATGTACCGGTGTCAGGTTCGAGAAAATAAACGACGCTAATGTCTCGTGGATCTCTAGCGAAGATGAATTTTTTGCCCTTGCCGGTGGCTTCATCTGTTTGGCCAACCCATCGACGTAGAACGGGTGCGTAGTATTGGATGTGATCAATGACTGTTCCGTCGCGTTGTATTGTGCGCTCTTCGTAGGGGGTAAAGTCCAGTCGGAAATTTTCTTCGTCCTCTATGGGGGCAGGCAGGCCGATACCAGGTTGTGTGGCAGAGCCGTGCACAAACTGATGGTAGAGCTTGATTGGAGGAACATCATTAATGCCTTTGTGCTCGCGATGGTGATAGCAGAACACAACAAACACTGTGAACCAGAGCTCCAGTTCAGCCAGGGTCATACAGGCCCTGCCCTCCGAGTCGTAATCCATTTTGGCTTCTACATTGGAAAACGTGGTGCCAGGAAGGCTTTGGCATTCCCCCATAAACGTCCGGAATGCACGTTCAACGTGAGGGCCGTAGTTGGGCTGCCCTTTAGGACGGTGTTCTAGAATGATGCCGTGCTGCTGGCAAGCACGGGTCAACATGTTGCCACGGAATTCCTTGGCATTATCGACATGGATTTTCTGCATCTTGCCGTAAATTGGCCATTCCGCCAGGATGTCTCGTTTGGCCAGCCAATGCTCTTTTCGCGATACAGCATGCGCTACGCATAGTCCAGCGGATGACGCTCCAGGAGGGTCTAGGGTCATGCGGAATCCGCATATCATTTTGCTTGCTACATCAATGGCAATGGTTAAATAGGGGCGACCTATTGGAAGACGATGTTCTTCATCAACGACAATGACATCGACCATGGTGTGGTCGATTTGCACAACGGCATTCGGATAATCAGCGCCAGGAAAGGTTCCACGAAGCGGTTCCAGTTTTTCACGTGCATGCTTGGCACTGTAACGTTTGCGCAAAAATTCCCGTTTTTCAATCTCTCGTGCACGAGCATAAATAGTGTTCTTGTGCGGAACGTCTAAATCGGCGGCCATGCATTCATGTTTGATTCGTCGAAATAATTTCAGAACGGATGGGCGCTCATTTTTGAGATAGTAGTTCTGGATTTGCAGACTGACGATTTCCTCAACCTCATCGCAAAGCCGTTGTTCACCTTTATCAGAGCGAGGTGCGCGCAACAGAGAGGATACGAGTCCCGTTTCCTCAAATCGTTTTAACCAACGATAAATCGTGGTTGCAGTCTTGCCGGCGGCATCAGCCACATTGGTTACATCCTGCATTGACCGACCAGGCATATTCAGCAGCGGCCTTATCAACTCATAACGTTCAACGGCCTTATCCCACTCTTTGTCTTTCGCAAGCAAATGTGGAGCTGCTGCTGTTTCATTTGACGTTGGGGCCAATGTTAAATCTGTCACGCTGGCGATGTCAGTATTTGCTGCATCTATGGAACGTAGGATTGCTTCAGAAAACCCCTTGAGTTCCAAAACGATGTTTGGCTGATTGCGCCAGTAGACGAGTTGACCGGGACGAATCGTTTTCATGGTTAACAATCCTGTTCTGCCCAGATGGGGGAGCGCATAGTTAGGGGAGCATTCAGGTCACATCCAATTGAGCCAGTGGCAATCATGTGCCAAATGGCAGGAATCAGCATGGCTCGATTGGATGGGGTCTTGCAGAGAGCGCAGAGCAAAAAATCCGGGTCTGCTTCATCGAGGTCCCACAAAGTCTCTAAAACTTGCGTTTGAATTTCTGGCGAAACAAAACGGTTCTTGTATGGCCACAGAAATTTCACGTTATCGAGATATGGTGTGCGAATTTCGCGTTCGGTGAATACTTCAAAGCGCCACCCTCTGCCAAAACAGAAATCCTTGGCTGCCCGAAATTTCGGTAGCAATGCTTTCCAATCTTTACGGAAATCTGCACGATACTTAATCTCGAAAAGCACAGGCAAGGGCTGTTCGTCGATGGTGGGCTTGAATTGGATAAGGCCATCAGGCGTATAAGTTCGCGATTTACCTGATTGGTCAACAAACTCGATGGTGAGGGGCTGAGGCGTAAATTGCTCAACGCTATTATCGAAACGCAGTAACTCCATAAAGTCGCGTTCCAGCGATGATTCATATTTGCCGAACGACGGTACCGTACCGGTGACACCTCGTGTTGCGATGCCGATATCACGGACTGGAGCTTGTGGGAGAAGTTTCATTTGCGTTTTGCGCTAGAAGTTTTCTTTATCTTACATTTATTGTTGGAAATTACAGGCGGTGGCGGATCCCCGAGGCCGGGCGAAATTTCCTTGGCTCATTTTGGCGTACTTTTTTTAGATGAATTGCCGGAGTTCGAGCGCAAGGTGCTGGAAGTGCTGCGCGAGCCGCTCGAATCGGGCCAGATCACCATCTCCCGCGCCGCGCGCCAGGCCGATTTTCCGGCGCGCTTCCAGTTGATCGCGGCGATGAATCCCTGTCCGTGCGGCTACCTCGGCCATGCCTCCGGCAAATGCCGCTGCACGCCGGATGGGGTGGCGCGCTATCAGGGCCGCATTTCCGGCCCGCTACTGGATCGGATCGATTTGCAAATCCAGGTCGGCGCGGTGGCGCAGGATGAATTGATGCAGCAATCCGACGGCGAACCGTCAAGCGCGATTGCGGCCCGGGTCGAGCGCGCATTCGCGTTGCAGCAACGGCGGCAGGGCAAGGCCAACAACCTGCTGACGACGAAGGAAATCGATCAGGTTTGCCGACCCGATGCGGTGGGCGAACAATTGCTGCGCGGCGCGATGGCGCGGCTGAACTGGTCGGCGCGCGCTTACCACCGCGTGCTGAAGGTGGCGCGCACGGTGGCCGATCTGGCGGGCGCGGATACGGTCGGGCAGGCGCACATCGCCGAAGCGATCCAGTACCGGCGGGCGTTGCGCGAGCAGTGATGGAAGGTTACGGACGATAAGCGATGCGCGGCAAGCAGCAAAAGGTGGCACAGGAATACCGATAATACAACGCAAACTACAACGCAAACGAGGTACCGATGCTTTCCTATTTCCGGCGGTTGGTGGGGGCCGAAGCAGCAGAAACGGAGTACGACGAAGTTGAGTTGCGCGGCACAAAGCTGAATCTTGGTTGCGGCCTCGATTACCGCGACGGCTACGTGAACATCGACTTCAATGCGACTCACCGGGTCGATCTGGTGGCGGATGTGACCTGGCTGCGCGATTTCGGCGATGAATCGTGTGTTGAAATCGTGGCGCAGACGTGCTGGAACACATCCAGCGCTGCCGTGGGCTGACCGCGCTGCGGGAATGGAACCGCGTGCTGCAATCGCGGGGGGGGGGGGGCGGCTGGTGCTGCGCGTGCCGAGCCTGATCCACCTGCTGCAATTGTTCACGCGCAAGGAATGGCAGGATGTCAGCCATCACAAGACGCTGATCCAGTGTCTGTACGGCACGCAGGGGCAGGGCGGAGATTTTCATTTCAACGGCTTTACCGAGCTGACGCTGCGCGATGATTTGCGCGCGGCCGGGTTCGAGATTGTGCGGCTGAAGCTGGTCGATGAATGGATGTTCGAGGCCGTTGCGCGCAAGGTGGCGCACGTCGCGCCGGAGCCGATGCTGCGGCTGGAAACGGATGCGGCCTTTCTCGATGCGGCTTATCGCGCCCTGCTCGGCCGTGAACTGACCGGTTGCCTGCTGTCCGGTGAGGGATTGGTGGGGGTATATAGTCAAAACATGCTGCCGGGCCACAGTTTTGCTGGCTGTTTTTAAATACTGCACCCAGTATATTTTTTGGCCTAATTGACCGAAAACCCCGTTTCGTTCAGTTATTTTTGGCCGTTGCGGGCAAGCGACCAGTCACCCGATGGCCGGAGGTTGGCCGTGAACCTCAAACTTCATTCGCCACCCCGTGCGGCACGTGGCCGGTGGCGACATGCTGGCTGGCCGAATCGCAGTGCTTGCGCTGGTCGTCGAAGAAGATGTCGGCGCCGAAAGCCTGCAGGAACGGCCCCTTGTCCATGCCGGCCAGAAACAGCGATTCGTCGATGCGGATGCGCCAGTCGCGCAGCGTGCGGATCACGCGCTCGTGCGCCGGCGCGCCGCGCGCGGTCACCAGCGCGGTGCGGATGGGGGAGGCTTCGGCCGGGTAATCGGACTGGATGCGGTGCAGCATCGCCAGAAAAGTCTTGAACGGGCCGCCGCGCAGCGGCTTGTGCGCCGCTTCCACTTCGCTGTCGGCGAACGCCTGCAAGCCGTTTTCCTTGTACACCCGCTCGGCTTCGTCCGAGAACAGCACCGCGTCGCCGTCGAACGCGATCCGGAGCTGGTCGGTTTCATTGCTGCCGACGTTCGATGGCAGGATGGTGGCGGCGGCATAACCGGCTTCGAGCGCCTGGCGCACGTCATCCGGGTCGGCCGACAGGAACAGGTGCGCGCCGAATGCCGGCACGTAGCGGAACGGGCTTTGGCCGCTGGTGAACACCGCGCGCTTGATATCGAGTTCGTGATGCCGGATCGAATTGAAGATGCGCAAGCCGGTGTCGGAACTGTTCCTTGACAGCAGGATCACCTCAACCCGCGGGTTGGCCGGATCGGCATCGTTTAACGCCAGCAGTTTGCGCGCCAGACTGAAGGCAACGCCGGGCGCCAACGGCGCGTCTTCGTGTTCGATCTGGTAGCGGCAGTAGGCATCGACGCCCTGCTGCTCGAACACCTGATGGCTGTCAGCCAGATCGAACAGCGCGCGCGACGCGATGCCGATCACGAGTTTGCTGGAAGAATCGTTCATCGCCGGTTTCCAGAATTACGGGATCCACAGTTTGCCTTGTCGGCCGCGCCAATGCAAACGGTTCGGTCGGCCGGCAACGGGCCAATGATTGGCCGCCAATCGCTCGGATGCCCCCGGATGACTACTGATTGCGCGCGCATTGACCGGTGTCAACGCAAAATTTACCCGGCAGGCCATGCTGGCACTATTGCCAGCCCGCAGCGAATGGGGGACCTATGGGCGACTGGAGCCTGTATTTTTTCGCGAAACTGTGCCTGTATTACGGTGGCTTCATCGGCTTTCACTGGCTGCCGAACCTGGTGTTCGCCATCGTGCTGGCCTTTCCGCTGGAAGTGCCGCTGGTGCGTCGCGCACGCACGGTGCTGGCGATTCCGCTGGCCATCGTGCTGCTGTATTACGATTCGTGGCTGCCGTCGTTTGGCCGGGTCGCGTCGCAGGCGGGCGCGCTGCTCGAATTCGATCGCGGCTACCTGCTCGAACTGCTGGGCCGCTTCGTCAATCCGTATGTGCTGGCCGGCATGATTTTCCTCACGGTCGCGCATCTGCTGCTGCGCCAGCGGGTGCGGCTGGCGACGTTCGCCTTCGCCGGCATTCTCAGCGTGCCGCTGGCGGCGTTGATTGGCAGTTGGCAAATCGGCGGCGCGCCGGACGCAAACCGGCCAGCCGCCGCCTCGGCCAGCGCATCTGTCAGCGCCTCGGCCAGTGCCAGCGCTAGCGCGCCGGCGCTGCTGGAACCGTCGGCGCAGCTGGAAGCGTTTTACGCCGCCGAGCGGCAACGGCGGGTTGCGCTGCCATCAATCCGCGGCAGCCGTGCGCCGTTCGACGTGGTGCTGCTGCACGTCTGTTCTCTGTCGTGGGATGACCTCGCCTATCTCGGCGAATCCGGCCAGCCGCTGTTGAACCGCTTTGATGCGGTCTTCCGCCAATTCAATGCCGCCTCGACCTACAGCGGGCCGTCGATCCTGCGCGTGCTGCGCAGCACATGCGGTCAGGCGCGGCACGACGAGATGTATCAGGGCGTGGCCAACGAATGCAGCCTGATCCACAATTTCGATGTCGCCGGATTCGAAGTGCATGGCTTGCTGAACCACAATGGCGAGTTCGATAACTTCGCCCGCACGCTGCGCGGCTATGGCGGCCTCAGACAGGGTCTGGACGACAACCGTCATGCGCCGGAAGCGATGCGCGCGTTCGACAATTCGCCGGTGTATGCCGACGGGCCGTTGCTGGCCGGCTGGCTGCAGCAGCACGGCAAGTCGGCGCGGCCGCTGGCGCTGTACTACAACACCATCACGCTGCATGACGGCAACCGCGTGCCCGGCGCGGGTTCGTCTTCCACCCTGGCCACGTTCAAGCCGCGCCTGACCCGGCTGCTGGCCGATCTCGACCGTTTTATCAGCCAGCTGGAACAGCGCGGCCGGCCGGTGGTGGTGCTGTTCGTGCCCGAGCACGGCGCCGGCTTGCGTGGCGACCGGATGCAGATCGCCGGCATGCGCGAAATCCCAAGTCCGGCGGTGACGCTGGTGCCGGCGGCCGTGAAGCTGATCGGCGCCAAACAGGCGGCCACGGCTCAGCCGCTGGTGGTGGACAAGCCGCTGAGCCACTTCGCGCTCGGCACCTTGCTGGCTGGCTTCGTCGCCGACAATCCGTTCGCCGGCGATGGCGGCCAGCCGCTGGCGCAACGGCTGCAGGCGCTGCCGGAAACGCCGTTTGTGAGCGAAAACGCGAACATCGTCGTGATGCGGCGCGGCGATGGCTACCTGATGCGCTCGCCGGCCGGCAACTGGACCGCGTTCAAGCCGTAACCAGCAGCCAAGTCGGATTTCATGGGGGGTATATAGCCAAAGCGTGCTTCCGGGCCACGATTTTGCTGGCTATTTTTGAATACTGACCGGAGTATATTTTTCGGTCTAATTGAACGAAAGCCGCCGCTCGGTCAGTTATTTTGGCTGCCAGCCGGCAGCCGCAGCGACGGACAGGCTGAAAAAGCGTACTTCGGGCTCCAGCGTGACGGCGGCGCACGAAGTGTCAGTTGTGTCGCAGCATCAGCGGCGTCAGCCGCATCAGAAGCGCGAGTACGGCACGACCGGCACCGGCCGCAGGTGCGTCGGACGGTACACCGGTTCGAACTGGTAGCGCAGGTAAAGCATGAATGAATTCGGCGCGTAATAGGAGGAGCGCTCGATGTCGATCACGCCGCCTATCGCCAGATGCGGCGTCAACTGGTATTCAGCCGCAAGCCGCAGCGCGCGGCCGAAGCCGCCGCCATTGTTGTCAGCCGGATAGAATGGCGTCGGGTAACCGGCCGGATAATTCTGCGGCCCGACGGCAAAATTGCCGGCCGCCATCGCCTGCAGGCTGGCATCGGTCGGGTAGAACGGCATCTGCTTGTGGCGGGATTTCGAATACGACACCGAACCGCGCACCAGATAGGTCAGCTTGTCGCGGCGGCCATACCAGTCGAACGGCAGCGCGAGCGCGGTGTACTGCTGCGGGCTGTAATAGCCGCCGTGGCCATAGGTGAAGAAATCCTCGTTTTCCTTGTAGCGCCAGTGGCTCAGTGCCAGCCCGAGGTTCAGCCGCATGTCGGGCCGGCGGATGAAATCGCGGCTGATGCCGGTGCGCAGCATCAGCCGCTGGTTGTTGAGCACGTTTTCGCCGCGCAACAGGCCGAATTCCGCGCTGGCGTAGCCGTAGAACGGGCCGAAATCGGTGCCGGCGCGCGCACTGATGTTGGTGTTGGTCACGCCGCCCCAAGTCTTGCCAGTGGCCGGATCGCGCGTGCCGGCATAGGCCAGCAGGCTGCTGGTGACAGGCCGGCGCGCCAGTTCGACCGCATAGTCGACCTTGTTCACTTCCCAGCTCTTGCGCACGCCGCCGACCACATTCTGCACCGGAAAGCCCAGCCCGATCAGGCCGATGTCCCAGCGCAGGTCGTCGCCCTGATAGCCGACCGCGACCGACTGGCCGTTGGCGGTTTGCGATAGCGGCGCCGTCAGCCGGTACTGGCGTGCGGCAAGCTGGCCGAACAGGTAGGACGTGTCCTTGTCCGGCGACAGGTTCTTGGCGTCGATGCTGACGCGGTCGGTCTGCACGAATGCGTGGCCGCTGTAACCGATAGGCCAGAATGCCACCACCGGGATTTCATGCCCGCGGTACGACGACATGCCATCGGTTGCGCTCTTGCTGAGGTAATCGAAGCCGGTTTCGATGCGCGGATCGCGCCGCCGTTCGATGCTGGCGATTTCTCGCTCGGCCGTGGTCGGTTCGCGCAGCGCAGCCTTGAACGGCGCCGATGCTGGCGTTGGTGTCGCGCCGGTCGCATCGGCCGGCGGGATATTCAGTGCCGGTTTCAGCACCAGCCCGGCCGGCAGCACCGATTTGCCGTTCGCTTCCAGCACCGGCACTTGCGCCGCTGGCGCGCTGCGCTGCTCCAGCGCCTGCGCCTGACGGAAATAATTCAGCGCCGCCGGGTATTGCGCCGCGCTGCGCTCGATCCGGCCAGCCTGGATCAGGATGTCCGGATCGTTCGGGAAGCGCTGCTTCAGCTCGGCAATTTGCGCCCGCGCGCGGTCGAACTGGCGCAGCCGCACTTCGATGCGCGTGATCGACAGCCGAGATTCGATGTCGTTCGGCGGCAGCTTCGGTAGCAGTTCATCGATGGTTCTGGTCGCGGCTCGCGCATCGCCCGCCTGTTCGTATGCACGCGCCAGCAACAGCTTCGCTTCGGTGTCGTCCGGCGTTTTTTTCAGCGCCTGCTGCAACAGCGGCAGCGCGTCCTTCGGCTGCCCTGCTTCGAGCTTCAGCCGCGCGCGCGACTTCAGCGTCGGCGCGGTATCGGGTTTGCCGAACGCCGCCGGTTGGTCAGCCAGCGCGCGGGCGCGCGAAAACTTGCCGCGCGTTTGCAAATCCTCAATTTTGCGCACCGCCAGATCGGTTTCGATTTCCAGCAGCGTATCGCGCTGCGCATCGGTCCAGTCGGCGCGCTGCTGCAAGGCCGGCAGCAATCCGGCCAGCGTGCGATCGTCGCGCGCGCGGTTCAACAGCGAGGCGTAATACAGCCGCGTTGTCAGCGGCGCATTCGCGTCGCCATCGAGATAGCGGCGCATCAATGCCAGCCCGCGCTCGCGCTGGTCGATGCCGAACCAGCCTTCGGCCGCCTGCTCGATCGCTTTCGGCTGGCTGTCCGCATGCTGTTCGGCCTGTTCCATCAGCCGCTGCGCCTCGGCCGCGTTGCCGCCGGTCTGCTGCGCCTTCGCCTGCCGCACGAGCAGCTTGATGCGCGCGCGGGTTTCAAGTTCCTTCATGCCGGCCGTGCGTGCCGACTGCGGTACGCGCGCCAGTCGATCGATCGCATCCTGTTCGCGATCGTGCGAGGTCAGCAGCAGCGCGGCGGCGTAGTTCATGTCGTCGTCGTTCGGCGCCTGCGCCAGCCCGTCGGCCATCACTTTCTGGCTCAGCGGGCGCAGGCCGAGTTCATCGTACAGGCTGGCGAGGTCGTAGCGGATCCACGCATCCTTCGGCGCCAGCAGCAGCGCCGATTCGAGCGTCAGCATCGCCTGGCTGTGGTGCTTCGCCGCCAGATAATCCTTCGCTTCGTAGCGCATCAGGCGGGCGCGATCCTCATTCAGGCTTTGGGCTTCTTTCGGATTCCGCTGCTGGAATTGCGCAATCAGTGCCTGCGCTTCATCGCGTCGGTTGCTCTGGATCATCAGCCCGAGCAGGCCGCGCAGCGCAGCGCGGTTGCCCGGTTCGATCTTGAGCGCATTGCGGTAGTAGATTTCCGCTTCGGCGGCATCGCCGCTTTTCGCCAGCGCACCGGCAATCTGCGCGATGCTGTCGGCGCTCGGATCGATCTTGAGCGCATCCTTCGCCGCTTTGCGCGCTTCGGCCATCCTGCCGTCGGCGATCATTTGCTCGACTCGCTTCATTTCCTTGCCGAAACGCGAACTGCGGATCAGCCCCGGCCAGCGCTTGTTGTCCGGGTCGGCCTTCGCTGCCCGGCGGAACCAGTCCTGGGCTTCGTCGAACCGTTCCTGCCGGTAACGGACCAGGCCGATGCCGCCGATCACGTCGGCATCCTGCGGCCGTTTTGCCAGCGACAGGCGCAACTCGCGTTCCGCCCGCGCAAGCTGCCCCTTTTCCAGCCATGCCAGCCCGGCGCGGCGCGCGCGCACGGCAGGATCGCTGGCCATGCGCTGCGCTTCTTCATCCAGCTTTTGCAGTTCGGCCAGATAGTTGGCCGCATTCCTGTCGTCCGGAAACTGTTTCAGGTAGCGCCCGACCCATTTCTGTTTGGCCGGCCCGGCTGCCTGCCGGACGATCGCCTGCCACCAGTAATCCTGCAGCTTTGGTCGGTGAACGTCGGATGCCCTGGTCAGTGCTTCGAAACCTTGCAGCACTTCTGGCGTGACGCTGCGGTCGCCCTGCAGCTTCAGCCATGCAAGGCGGTAGCGCGATTCGCCGGTACTGCGGTACAGGCTGGCCAGCGCGGACGAGGCGGCGGCAAAGCCTTTGGCGGTGCTGCCGGTGACGAGGTGGTATTCGACCCCGGCTTCGCCCGGCGGCGCGCCGTCGGGATACAGCCGTCGCAGCAGTTGCGCCGCGGTGTCGTTGTTGCCGGCACGCGCCGCCAGCCGGGCCTGCGTCAGCGTTTCCTTGCCGCTGGTGTTGGCCGCGATCAGGTTGCGCAACGCGCGGATGTGCGGATGCTTCGGATATTGCCGTTCGAGCTGCTGCAGGTATTCGCCGGCGCGCTGCGCGTTTCCGAGCCGCGCTTCGAGGTCGCCCAGCATCAGCAGCACGTCCGGGCTGCTTTCGAGCTTTTGCAGTTTTTCGAGGATCGATTTCGCCAGATCGGGCCGTTCCTTCGCATCCCACAGGCGCGCGCTGCGCATCAGGTCGCGCGGCGCGCCGCTTTCGGGATCGGCGTGGGCGGGAATGCACATGATTCCGGCGAGGATCAGTGCGGCAGTAATCCGGTTCAGGCTTGGTTGCATGTCGTTTTCCAGGATGGCTGCAGGCTTCCGTCTTTTGCGAAGCGATAGTGCCCGTTGCGCCAGCCCAGAGCGAACAGCATCAGCGCCTGTTCGTAATAGGCTTCGGCACGCGGCGGTTGGGTCATTATCCGGTCGATTTGGGTTTTCAAGGCGACACTGTTGTTTGGCGCAGACAGAAACGGCAGCATCGCGGCCGAGAATCCGGTCGGGCCGGGGCCGTTGGCGCGGCCGTCGAGGATGTCGATCTGTTCCGGCGGGTGGCCGCGGCGCGCGACGTATTCGGCCATCGGCGCGAAGGCGGCCTGCAGTCTGGCGTGAGTCGAGGTATCCGGCGACAGCATGCCGGCCCACAGGTAAACGCGGATGGCGTTGTAGCCGCCCTTGCCATTGCCCTCGCCTTCACTGTCGATGCGGAATCCCTTGCCGGCTTCGTACAGGATCCAGTCCGGCGAGTAGCCGCGCGGCGCGGATTCGAGCATGACGCGCAACGATGAAGCGGCCAGCGCACGCCATCGCGGATCGCTGCTCCTGCTGCCCAGCCAGTCGAACAGTTGTATCGGCAGGTAGCTCGGGTTCAGCCGCCAGACCGATGGGCTGACGCGAAAGCCGTGCGGCGCCGGCAGCAATGTCAGCCCCAGTCCGGGGATGTTCGCCGTTTCTTCGGCCAGGATGCGGTTTGCCAGCAGCGATGACAGTGCGACGTAACGGCGCTCCTGCCACAGCCGGCCAGCCTCGCCGAGCGCATACACCAGCCACAGGTCGGCATCCGCCGCAGGATTCGCATCGAGCACGCCCCAGCTGCCGTCATCCTTGCGGCCCCAGTGCCACGCTGGCAGCCGGTCGGTCAGATCGCCGCCGGCCAGGTTGTCTTCGGTCCATTGCAGGATGCGCGCGAAGGCCGGCCGGTCGTTGGCCACCAGCGCGAAGAACAGCGCATACGCCTGCCCTTCGGACACGGTTTGCTGCCGCGACGTGCTGCGGTCGATGACGCGGCCATCCCGGCTGATGAAACTGGCTTTGAATGTTTCCCATTGCGGCCAGGGCGGCGCATGGCAGCCGGTGCGCGCCGCGTGCGCGGTGCCCAGGCAGCAGCACAGCAGCGCCAGCGCCCGCCAGCCCCATTGCCACAGGCTGACAGGACATGCAGGCGAACTGGCTCGAAGCATCATTTCGCTATCCCGTTATTTCCGTTCCGTCAGGCGGCGGGCTGCCCTTGCGCGCAGTATTGCAAACAGTGCCAGCGCGATGAACAGGCCGACCACGATGCCGGCGATGGTCAGCAGCAGCGGATGGTTTTGCAGATGGAACCATGCCCAGCTCCACCACGGTAGCTTGCCGACGTAATACACGTCATTCACGCGGAAGCTGTCGACCTGATCGCCGCGCAGCAATGTCAGGTCGCCGCGGATCGCAGTTACCTTGGCGTTGTCGAGCAAGCCGTCCATCGCCAGCGTCAGCGCTTCGGGCGCATTGGCCGACACCACCACCACGCTGCGCGACGGGCTGGTCGGCGATTCGAATCCCATGAACGCAGCCAGCGGCCCGGAACCGAGCAGCACGCTGCTGGCGGCGGGCGCAGCGGCCTTTTTCGGCGCGAGGCCGAACCATTCGTACGCCATGTCGAGCGGCTTGCTCATGCTGACGAAAGTGCGCTTGGCCGCGTCGAGCATCGCCGGCAGCGATTTGCCCCAGATGTCGGACAGGTCTTCACCCGCGCCGCTGTCGATCACCAGCAGATCGGCATCTTTGACCTGCTTGGCCGCGCTGCCGGAGATCAGCTTGAAGTGCAGGCCGGGGAAGCCGGTCGAGCGGCCCATGTGGCCGAGCATGGTCAGCATCGTTTCGATGTCGGCATTGCCGGCCTGTTCCGGCAGCACGACCGTGGTTTCCGCCAGATCGGCGTATTTGGTGAACGGATAGCCGCTGCTGGCGAAGAACGCCAGGTTCGGCATCGCGGCGTAGTGGTGCATGCCGCTCATGTCGAGCGTCGAATCGGGGTCGATCGAGCCGCGCATGTCCGGCGGCAGCACGGTACGGCAGTGGCCGGTATCGCTGGTCGGCAGATAGAACGAGAACTGCAGCTGGTTGCTGCTGCCGAGCAGGAATGCCGGCAGCATCACGCCGCTGATGTCGCGCACGAAGCCATCCTCCATCACCGGCAGCGTCAGCCGGTTCTTGCCCTTGTTGCCGCTGGCCGAGGTCAGGTTCAGCGATTCGACGAATTCATTGTTCAGCTCGATGTTCAGGCTGGCATTGGCTTCATCTGCCGGCTGAGAATAACGATATTTCAAATCCAGCGGCAAGCCCTTGTGGCCCCAGGTGAACAGGTCGGCCGGCAGGCGGAGATTGACGCGGATCGGATCGAGCGTGTAGCCCTTGCGCTGCAGATCGGCCGGGCTGCCAACCAGTTCGCCCAGCGGCACTGGCCGGCCAGGTTGCAGCCAGTTCGGCGCATCGTAGGCGGCGCGCCTGGCCGGATATTCGAGTGACTTGACGGTGACCGAGGTGCCGGACAAGCTGGCCTTGCCGAGCGCCAGCGCATCGGCGGCAATCTTCAGGTCGGCCGCATCGCGCCCGAGAATCAGCAGCAGCTTGCCGGTCGGGTTCGTCGGATGCGTGATCAGCGAAATCGTCGGCGCGTCGACCGGGTCGATCTTTGCCAGGAAATCAGGCCGCTCATTGTTGGTGGCAAAGACGACGCCGTGGCGTTCCGGCAGTGCATTCAGATGCGTCGGGAAACGCGCGCCGCGATACGAGGCCAGCGCGCCGAACCACGATGCCAGCCCGCCGGCAGCGCGCAGCGTGTCAAATGACGGTTTGGCGGCAAACACGAATGGCAGTTTCAGCAGGCGGTTGTCGCGATGATCGAAGAACGGTGCCGGCAGCAGCGCCAGATCGCTTTTCAGCGCGACCGGCTTGAGTTCCAGTTCCAGCGTGCTGGCCTGGCTGACGTTGGCCCACAGGCTGGTGTGATACGGGAATTCGCAATCGTTGGTGTAGTGGCCAATCAATTGCAGGCGCAGCTTGTTGAAGTCGGTGAAGTGGCGGCCATCGAGCATCAGTTCCAGCTTTCTCGGCGTGCGGGTATTTTCTTTCGTGACCGGGATTGTCGCCAGCACGTCGTCATTCAGGTAGACCTTGACGTGCGACACGTCTGGCAGCAGCGCCGGCGACAGCGTGTATTCGATCGCCAGTTTGGCGCGGGTGACGACCTCATCCAGTCTGACGCCGAACGGGAAATTGGCATTGCCCTCGACGCCGCGCAATTCGATTGGCTTGAACGCGCCCATTTCCTTGAACTGGATTGTCGAACGGCGGACGGCATTCGCATTGTCAGGCGCGGCCAGCGAATGCAGGCTCGGAGCAAGCCACAGGGCTGCCAGCAGCATGAGAGGTTTAATCAGGCGTGACATCATCGTTCCCCCAGTTGACCATGGTTTCAGTTCAGACTGCTTCTCGTTTCGGTGCGCTGCCAGCGGACCGCTTCCGGAACGCGGCCGCCATGTGGCGCCCGAGCGCCGCATAACCGTTGACGCCGGCTTCGGCGATTTCCCGCAGGCCATGCAGCGGATGGTCGCCATCCTGGCGGCTTTTCCAGTTGGCCCAGGCATCGGCGCGGGCAAACGTACACTGAATCAGTTCCGATTCCTGCGCCAGCGACAACGGCTCGAACTGCACGCCCAGCCGTTTGCCGTGGCTGACGATTACGCGCGCCGGAAAAACATGTTCGCGCAGCCCATCCCACAGCGATACCCAAACCTTTTCGCCACCAGGCAGGCGGCGCGCGCGTTCGAGCTGCAGCCCCAGTCCGCTCATCGAATAATCTTCGGTGTGGCAGATGGCGCTGCTGCCATCGGCAAACTGCAATGCGGCTTTCAGTCTGGTCGAAACGCGGTGTGCGATTCGCACCTGCCTGCTTTCGGTGGCAACGCCGATGGCGGCGCCGAGGATCACCAGGTTAAGGCTGGTCCATGCGAGGTTCAGCACCACCGTGCCGGTTTCATGCGGGTTCCAGAAAAACAGTCGCACGATGCCGAGCGCCAGTCCGAGCAGGTTGATGCCGACCAGCGCGATGTACGGTTTCGAGATGGTCCAGTCGAAATAGGGTTGTTCGACAATGCCGCCTTTGGTGGTGACATTGAACTTGCCGGCTTTCGGGTTGATGAAGGCCATCGTGGTCGGGAACATGATGTACCACGCGAGCACGGTTTCGTAGATTTCGGACCAGAACGAGTGGCGGTGCCGCCCCTGGATATGCGCATTAGTCAGGTTTGCCAGCAGAATGTGCGGCAGCGCGTACAGTGCAACCATGCTGGCAGCGGCATGGAAAATATGAATTTCGAAATACAGGAATGCCATCGGCGCGAGCAGGAAAATCAGGCGCGGGATGCCATAGAAGAAGTGCATCATTGCATTGCCGTAGCAGATGCGCTGGAATAAATCGAGCCCCTTGCCGAGGAATGGGTTGTCGATGCGGAAAATCTGCGCCATGCCGCGCGCCCAGCGGATGCGTTGCCCGACGTGGCCGGACAGGCTTTCCGTTGCCAAGCCAGCCGCCTGCGTAATGTTGATGTAGGCCGAGGTGTAGCCGAGGCGGTGCATCTTCAGCGCGGTGTGCGCATCCTCGGTTACGGTTTCGACCGCCACGCCACCGATTTCGTCCAGTGCCTTGCGCCGCAGCACCGCGCACGAGCCGCAGAAGAAGGTGGCGTTCCAGAAGTCGTTGCCATCCTGGATTAGGCCATAGAACAGGTTGCCTTCGTTCGGCACGCGGCGGAAGGTGTTCAGATTGCGTTCAAACGGATCGGGCGAAAAGAAATGATGCGGTGTTTGCAGCAGCGCGCAGCGCGGATCCTTCAGGAACCAGCCCATCGTCGTTTTCAGGAACGAACGGGTCGGCAGGTGGTCGCAGTCGAATACCGTGATGAATTCCCCTTGCGTCAACGCCAGCGCGTGGTTCAGGTTGCCTGCTTTCGCATGGGTGTTGTCCGGGCGCGTGATGTAGTGTGCGCCGGCTGCTTCGGCGAATTGCCGGCATGCTTCTTTCCGGCCGTCGTCGAGCACATAGACGTTGAGCTTGTCGCGCGGCCAGTCCATCGCCAGCGCGGCCAGCACGGTCGGCTTGAGCACTTCCAGCGGTTCGTTGTAGGTTGGGATGAAGATATCGACCGTCGGCCAGGTGGCCGAATCCGCCGGCAGCGCCGCCGGCGCGCGCTTTAGCGGCCAGGCCGTTTGCAGATAGCCGAAAACGAGAATGATCCAGCAATAGGCTTCGGCTGCCAGCAGCACGACGCCGAGGGCGAATTCCCAGCCGTCGGCTGGAACCGTCTGCGTGACGCGCCACCACGCATAGCGGGTGGTGGCCAGAATTGACAGCACCATCAGGATCAGGTTGGTCATGTTGCCGACTACCTGCCGCGAGAACATCGCCAGGCACCACAGCAGCAGCGCGAACAGCGCCTGGCCGGGCCAGTCGAACGGTGTGGTGGCGGCAATGGCGAAAACAATGATGGCCAGCAGCAGCAGCACCCAGCGGATCGGCGCGAAACGGAACAGTGGCGAATCGACCCAGCCAAGCATGCGGCGGCCCAGAGCCGCATGATCGATGTCCGGCAGCAGCCTGAGCAGAGAGCGCCATGATGCCTGCAACAGCCAGAATGCTGCTGCCAGCGTGGCGCCGATGAGGGTGACTGGCCATATCAGCAACTGGCGCCAAACGGGTTTGGCCTCGACCGGTTTCGTTTCGCGCTGCAGCCAGAACATCCTTTTCAGCCAAAGCTGCGGGTTGTCCGGGTCTTCAACGCCCCATTGACGGGCCAGCCATTGTTTTATGCTTGACATTGGCAAGCCTTTCCGCCGGCGGCTTCACGCCGCGCCAGCAACGCGTTGAGCACGCCATTCATGTCATGCACGACCAGCGAATCCGGGCTGGCATCGACCACGCTGACCGAATTGGCCAGTGCCTGCGCGATGGCCGTGTCGCGATGCACGATGTCCGGCACCAGATCTTGCTGCAACCGTTCGCGCAGTTCGGCTGCCAGCTGGCGCTGGTATTCGCGCGTGCTGTCGAGACCATTGATCACATGTAACATTGGTTTCTGGCAGCCGCAATCGGTCAGCGCAACGTCTTGCGCCGCAGGCAGCAGCGCCATCGCGCGCACGTCCGGCATCAATACCGACAACACCAGATCGGCCGCCATCACCGCCTGGCAGGCATACAGCGACGGGAGGCGCGGCGTATCGATCAGCAGCATCGCCTCATCAGAGAAATCAATTTGCGCCAGATGGTCGTGCAGCCATGCGGGCGTTGCGCGCAGGTGCTGCTCGAATCCGGCCGCTGCTTGCTTGCTGGCATAGCCAAATGGCAGCAAGGTAACGCCATCCGAATTACGCAGCGCGCTGGCGCCAAACGGTTTGTTTGCTATGAAATCGGTCAACAGGCCATCACTTGCCGGGACGTCGTTGCCCAGCAGGGTTGCCAGCAGGTTTTGCGGGTCGAATTCCAGCGCAAATGCCGCCGTTCCGCGTTTGGCCAGCAGCGTGGCGAGGTTGGCGACAAGCGTGCTTCTCCCCGTTCCGCCAGCCGCTGAAATGATGGCAACCGTGAACATGCTCAGCCTCCATCATGAGTGGTTGATGACTGACGTGGCTGGTACGGCGTCAGGCATTGCAGGTTCCTGCGGTAAAACAGCCTGCGCCAGCAGCGGCAAGTCAACAGGCGATAGAGCGGCCAAGCCAGCAGCACGCCAATCAGTATGGCCAGCATCAGACGGATCACCATGTCAGGCACTCCTTTCAGAAGAAGCATTGCCGACTGTGCGGTGCGGCAATGGAGCGGGCCATGTCGTTCTGCGGCTGACGGCGGCCGGTTGTCCGGTTTCATCGGTGTCATTCGCCAGTGGCAGGATGTCGGCCGCGGTTTTCTGCGGTTCTTGCGCGGCATGAGGCGTAGTGGGCTGGTCGCGCAGTGCTGACTGGTTCGGCATCAGGCTAGAATAATCCGGCAGAGTTTCAGCGTCGTTGATGCGCCGCAGCCGCTGCAGCACGCTGAGGATGAGGTTGTTGCTCGGCTTGATGATATGCGCCGAGAAAAGTTCGGTCATCGGCAGCGAGAACAGGCGGCCGAGAATCTGCTCCAGATCCTGTTCGCGGCAGGCATACAGGAACAGGTAAAGATTGCCGTGGTCGGCAGTGAACACATCGCCGGGGCGCTGTACGCGGCAGGCTTGCAGCGCGACCAGATGCGGCACGCGCGACAGCAGTGGCAGCCGCACCAGGCAATGCATCAGATGAATGTGTTCCGAACGCGCCAGCATGGTTTCGACTTCATCGCAGAATGCCGTTGGCTGCAGGTAGCCGCCGACCCGGTTTGGTGCGACCGCTTTTACCGCCAGTGCATAATCGTCGATCAATGGTCGGTTGAAGGCCTGATCGGCGAGTTCGTCGAGCAGCTGCAACAGGCGCGAGAACGACACTTCGCGGTACACCACGCGGTTTGCGCCCATGCGCAGGAAAGCCAGTTCATTGCTGTAACGGAGTTTGTTGCGCGTTTCGCGCACGATAATTTTCAGCGTATGTGGATGCGCCTTGCGCATCGTGTAAATGAAGCGCGAAACATCGTCGAAATCCCCATCGCCATCGGTATGCAGCAGCAGTGTGGCTGCCACCAGGTCGGTGCAGGCCGCCTCCATTTCGGCCAGGCTGTTCACCACAGTCCAGCCTTCTGGCGCGGAAGAGGCACCGTCTAGTGCCGCAGCGGTTGCGATCACCCGTTTCTGATCGGGCGCGTCGAGAATCAGTTGCCGGTCGCGGCTGATTTCCGAGCCATCTGCCACCAGGGTTTCTTCACCCGGCAGGCGCTTCAGGCCGAATTGCCGTTGCCCGCTGTTGTCCTGTTCGTTCCATCGTTCGAGCGTCAGCAATCCGGTATCGCCGGAGACATCCAGCAGCGCCATGTTCGGCAGCAAATTGCCCAGACCGCGCAGCAGTGGCAGCAGGCCATGTGCGCCGTTGAGGTCTTCGACGATGATCAGTACCGGCGCATGCTGCATTTCAGCCCAGTGCTTCCACGTGCGCCACTGGTCGAACAGCGTTTCCTGATTGCGCCAGTCGAACAGCATCTGTCCGTCGCGCAGCAGCAGCGCATGGTGTTCTGTTGCGCCACACGCATCCAGCTCATGCAAGATCCGTTGCATGCCGTGTCGGGCAATCGCCTGCTGGCAGGCATTGGCGAGTTGCAGGAAGACGGTGTTCTTGCTGTCGGCAAAGGCGGCCGCATGATCCATGAAATCCTGGCTGGCGGCCACGATGGCGGTCGGCATCGTCTGCAGGAACAGCCGCGCCGTGGCCAGTGAAATCTGACGGGCCGACGCCTGCTCGCGCAACACAAGCACGGATAGCGAGCCGGCAGGGCAAAGGCCGGCATCCGGCGGCAGGCCGGCAATACCGAGAGGAATTCCGATCGCGTCGCCAGCGGTGGCGGGCCCGTGTATGGCGGGCGGGCGGTGAAACGGCGATGTCAGCGTGTCGAGCATACCCATTCTCACCTCGTGTGACAGACAAACAGGGCTTGCGCAATTTCACCAGCAGATGTGAACGGGGCGCAAAAAAGCAGAATCACCGTCATCCGCATGGACTGGGGATTAACTGGAAGCAATCATGAGTCAGAAATAGGGTGTTCGTTATGATTTTGCGCAAGCAAATGCAAGCAAAATAGCCGGTTTGGGTATATAAGCTCATTGGCATAATCGCCAACGCAGGGTGCTACGCAAACGAATGGGGTGCTGTATGAACAAATGCGTGCAGTCTTGAGGGATGCAGGCATAATGTTAAATATGCAAGCGAGCATCATGCCAAGGGCATGCATGCATTTCATGTCGTCTGGAATTCTTTGGTTACAGGAAGATGGGCGGTACTCACTTTGCCGTGCTAGCCATTTAGATCGTACTGGTAAGTGATTCATGAGCACATCAAACAAGCCCTCAGGCAACGAAATACTCCATAGACTGGCACAACTGATGGCGCCTGCCTGGATCCTGGCGCTGCTCGTATTTTCCTTGGGGGCGCTTCTCACCTTCTGGCTCTGGTCGAATGCGCGTCAAACGGCGATCGAAGAACTGAAAGCCGAATTTGATTATCGCGTAGTGCGGATCGAAAACCAGATCAAGGAACGGATCAGACACTACAGCCGGGTGCTGCACGGCGTTCAGGGTTTTTACGCATCGAGCATAAGCGTTGACCGCAAGGAACTGACATCTTTCCTTGCTGCGATGAACACCCGTCAACTCTATTCCGGCGTGCATGATGTTGGTGTGACAATGCTGATTGCAAGGCAAGGACTGGCGCAGCATATGGCTGAAATGCAACGCCTAGGGGTGCGGAATTATGTCGTCAGGCCAGAAGGCGAACGTTCCGTTTACGCCGTCGTGGTTCAGCACGAACTGCCAAAAGAACCAAGAATGCACATTCTTGGCTACGACCAGTACAGCGATCCTGTGTTGCGTGCCGCAATGGGCAAGTCGCGCGACAGCAATGCGATCACGCTGACCGGCAAACTCGAGCCGCTGGGCCAAACCGAATTGGCAAATGATGTTCGCGTACTGATGTTTTTGCCGGTCTACCAGAAAAACAAGCCGCATGAAACCGTGGAAGAACGGAGAAAACACCTCATCGGCTGGGCTTTTGCACCGCTGTATATGAACGAAGCAATGGCCGGCATGGAGGACGAAATCACGGCCAACATAGCGGTCAAGATCTACGATGATGAAATTTCGGAAAAAAACCGTTTGTTCGATTCAAACGATTTTCCTGGAGGAGCGCATGCAGACGGTCAGCTGAATTTCAGGAGCATTCGCAAAGCCGAATTTGGCGGCCGAACCTGGACGCTGGTAATGCATTCGATACCCGGATTCGAAGTGCGGCTGGATACCAGCAAGTCGCATCTGATTCTAGGCGTGGGTTTGATGCTGAGTCTGCTGCTGGCTTTTCTGACATGGCTGCTGGGAACGGGAAGGGCTCGCGCGCAGGCGCAGGCTGAACGGTTAACGGCAAATCTGAAAGAAAGCGAAATACGCTTCCGCTTCATGGCAGATGCGGCGCCAGCGATGATCTGGATGTCTAACGCCAACCGCAAGCGTCTGTGGGTGAATCGTGGCTGGCTCGATTTCACGGGAGCGTTAAATCTGGACGATTTCAACCGCCGATGGAAAACCTGCATTCATCCGGATGATGCTGTGCAATATGAGTCGATACGCCGAACTGCGCATGAGAAACAGCAAGCGTTTGGATCGGAATACCGCGTGCGCCGCCATGACGGCCAGTACCGCTGGCTGATGAGCACGGCACTTCCCCGTTTCAACGACGAAGGGAAATTCCTGGGACTGATCGGAGCAGCCATTGACATTACCGCGCGCAAGCAGGCGGAAGAAAAACTGACCCAGTCCGCATTGATGTTTCAAAACAGCAGCGAAGCGATGCTGATAGCCGATGTCGACACAGAAAGTCGCGAGTCATTTGTTGCTGATATCAACCCGGCATTCACCTCACTGATTGGTTACGCCTCCGGCGAAATCATCGGCAAGAATGCCAAGCTGCTGCGTTCAGACAAGCATGAGCCGGCATTTTTTGAGGCGATAGAGAACTCCGTCAAAGATGCCGGTGGCTGGCAGGGGGAATACCATGCGCTGTGCAAAAATGGGGCGACCCGTTTGGGATGGCTGATTATCTCGGCCATCTTCGATGAAAAAGGTCGTGTGTGCAAATACGTATCCATCTTTCGCGACATCACCGAGCAGAAAGCAAACGAAGAGAAGCTGCGGCTGGCTGCGCTGGTGTACCAGAACAGCAGCGATGCGATGATGGTGTTTGATATCGATCCGAAAAATCATCAGTCCAAGATTGCGGATGTGAACCCGGCGTTCACCGTGGTGACGGGTTATGCGCGTGATGAAGTGATCGGCCAGGGGCCTGACATACTGCGCCCGGAACAGTACCGTCCGGAGTTTTATGAGGCGATGCAGAAAGAATTTTTCAGCACCGGACGCTGGCAGGGCGAGTTTACCCGCGTACGCAAGAACGGGGGGCATTCGATTACGTGGTTGAGTTTGCATGCGATCTACGATGACAATGGCATCATGACGCGGTATGTGTCGATTTCTCGCGATATCAGCAAGCAAAAGGAAGACGAGGAAACGATTCGTGCACTGACGACTGGCCTGATAGCGGCCAAAGAAGAGGAAGCGAGGCGGATTGCGCGTGAAATCCACGATGATTTGGGTCAGAGGCTGTCATGGCTGCGCATGAATCTGGCCATGTTGCCGAAACTGGTCAGCAGGCAGCCGGAGCAGATGGCCGATGCAGTTGAGCGCATGAAGGAGTCTGTCGAACACATCCTCTCGGTGGTCAGAAACATTTCGACCAACTTGCGCCCGGCCACGCTGGACATGGGGTTCATCATGGCGGTTCAGTGGCAAATTGAGAATTTTCGCGCCAATACCGGCATTGAATGCAGGCTCGATAATCGCTTGCAGGAGGGATTCAATTTGCCAGATGAGTGCTCGACCGGTGTGTTTCGTATTTTGCAGGAGGCGTTGACCAATGTGGCGCGCTATGCCCAAGCCAGTTGTGTCGAAGTGACACTGTCGCGGCAAAGAGGCAATTTGGTTATGGAAATCATGGATAATGGCATCGGCTTCGAACCGGCGCAGCAACGCAAGTCAAGATCCACCGGCCTGGCAGGCATGCGCGAGCGAACCACCATGCTGGGCGGAGCAATCGAGTTTGTGAGCACGCCGGGACATGGGACAACCGTAAGATTGACCATCCCGCTAGATAAAAACTTGCACTGATTGGAAAAGATGCTCAAGGTAGTGATTGCCGATGACCACGCGATGATGCGGGAAGGATTGCGCCGGATTATCGACGATTCCGGCAACATGACCGTGATGGCGGAAGCGGCGGATGCAATCGAAGCGCTGGAACAAGCGAGCCAGCACGATTGTGATTTACTGCTGATGGACATGTCGATGCCCGGCATGACAGGCATCGAACTGATTCAGAAAATCCGGCTGGTGAAACCGGCACTGCCGATTCTGGTGATGAGCATGCACGACACGGGCTTGATCGCCGCCGGAGCCTTGAAGGCCGGAGCCAATGGCTACATCACCAAGAATACCGACCCGGAACGTTTTCCGTCGATTATTGCCAGAATTGCCGAGGGCGGGCGATACATCGATCCGGTGATTGCGAACAGCATCATTTTTGCGGGCGCCAATGAACCCCAGCCCCATGAGCAACTGTCTGAGCGTGAAAAACAGATATTGCAGATGATTGTTGCGGGCAAATCCATCAAGGGTATTGCCTCTGAACTGTTCATCAGCCCCAAGACGGTGACCACGCACAAGAAGCGCCTCATGGAAAAGCTGGATATCCAGAACAATGCCGACCTTGTGCGTTATTCGCTGGAGCATCAGCTGGGCACGCCTTCGGATTGAATTTTCCGGCAGGCTCTCTTCCCTCGGCAGCGTCTTGACAATCGCCTTCCCTGCGATAGATTAACCTCTAATGGAAATGTAGGGATAACCCTACACGTGATTCCGTTTCGCCCGATATTTTTCCGCGCGGCAATTAATTAATCTGTTCCCTTGAATTGAGGCAAGGGTAATGATCGTCCGACAAGGACGTCAAGCCAGCCGATAACCAAAGACATCAATTATTGTGAACAAGGATTAATTATGCAGGAAGTGAGTAGTCATACCGCAAGAGCGTCGTCGTCGGCACGGTCTGGCAGCAACGCTGAGAATGAATTTCTGGCCTTTACCTTGGGCAAGGAAGAATACGGTGTAGAAATATTGAAAGTGCAGGAAATTCGCGGCTTCGACAACGTCACGAAAATTGCCAATGCGCCAGATTACCTCAAGGGCGTGGTGAACCTGCGCGGTACCATCGTGCCGATCATCGACATGCGCATCAAATTCAATCTGGGCAAACCGACTTACGACGAATTTACCGTGGTCATCGTACTCAATATCAGCAATCGGATTATGGGCATCGTGGTCGACAGCGTGTCGGACGTGACGACACTGACGCCGGAGCAGATTCGGCCGGCACCTGAAATGGGCAGTGCATTGAAGACCGATTACCTGATTGGTCTGGGAACAGTTAATGACCGGATGCTGATTCTGGTTGATATCGAAAAATTGATGGGCAGCGCCGACATGGGGTTGACCGATTCATTGGTGTACTAGTCGCAAGACGGTGAATCCGAAGCAAGAAACAATATTGAGAGGTTGATAATGAAGAACATAAAGATTGGAACACGTCTTGGGCTGGGCTTTGCGGTGGTTTTGTTGATTATGGTCGGTATGGCCATTTTTGGCATCAACCGCTTGGCGGTGGTTAACAATGCGTCAACAGACATGGCGGAGAACCGTATTCCAAAGCTGATGCAAGTGCAGCAAATTCAAGATCAGCTTAATGTCATGTCACGTTCAGTTCGCAATGCATTGCTGTTCAAGAACGATCGTGAGGCGGCGAAAAAAGAAATTGCTCGTGTTTACGCGGCGCGCAAGGTTATTGCAGAAACCTTTGAAAAGCTGGACAAATCGATGGTAACCCCGAAGGGGCGTGAGCTGGTAAAGGCCACTGTTGAAAAACGAACTGCTTACGTGGCTGCCGTCGATAAGTTCATCAAGCAGTTTGACGATGCCAAATATGACGAAGCCTTAAACTTTATGCAGGGGGACTTTCGCAAAGCTCAGTACGCTTATTTCGAGCAATTGGAAGCGTTCCAGAATTATTTGGTTGAAGCAATGAACAAGGGCAACAAAGAGGCGGACGACAATTACGCCTTGGCGCGCATGTTGATGATAGCGATGGCGGTTGTTGCCGTTGTCATCGGTATCCTGGTGGCACTTTTTACCACCCGCTCGATCACCCGCCCGCTGGGAGAGGCGGTCAAAGTGGCAGAAACGGTAGCTTCGGGCGATTTGACGGCTCGCATTGAGGTGAGGTCGAAAGACGAAACCGGCCAACTGATGCAGGCGCTGAAAAACATGAATGACAGCCTGATCAACATCGTCG